>ERZ824473.1234-NODE-1234-length-37722-cov-8.213370_pt1 | contig 37722 bp, 46 predicted proteins | sample MGYA00519874_ERZ824473 | MGnify/ENA primary metagenome ERZ824473 (study PRJEB31778, sample SAMEA3449151) | human gut metagenome | biome: human gut; feature: human-associated habitat; material: faeces | place: United Kingdom | collected 2010/2012 ... | reverse complement strand
TGATTATGATTTCTCATGCTGTCACGCTCTTAAAACGCTTATGAACACAGGCTCTTAACGCCTTTCCGCTTGATTTCCGCCTCCAAGCGCGGATAATTGTAAAAAATTGGTTTCACTTTGTCTCCTTTGTCACTTGATTTTTGTTATATTTTACGATATACTGTAGATATCATCTCATATAGAATGGGGGTGATATAATGGCAAATTCCAAGCAGTTGCTTCTAAGGCTTCGAAGGTACTTCGTGACGGAAGATACAGCAAAACTTCGAAATCTGTAGCGGGCAGTGCGCTTGCTCAAACCAAGAAGGGCAAGTAAACACTTGTGATTCCTTCTCTAGCAGGGCAAGGCTTTTAGCCTTTGCCCTGCTTTGCTGTGCATGCCACTTATAGGAAAAAGAAAACAAATGCCATTTTTATAGCCCGTGGAACGTATTCAGCGATATCATCAGCTGTTATGCCGTTATCCCGTTGGTACCCAACACATGCGAGCGCCACTATTTTCCAAATTAGTGATGCCGCTAAATGCAGAATACAAACAACGATAATAGCGATAATAATTGCAATTTTCATTTTCTTCACCCCAACAATTTTCTGAATTGCGCAACATCGTTGTCATTGTACCGGAACGCATCCACTTCCTTGTTGGAATACGGTGACTTGTCCTTGTAAAATTCACCGTATTCGGCTATTTTCAGCCCATGCTGATTGGCAATGGCGCCAATTTTCTGTTTGGACACACCGAACATATTGCCGATTTCTGTTGCGGTATACATTTTCTGCTGTGCTTTGGGCAGCGGTAAAATCTCTTCGCCGGCTAGTACCTGTGCAGATTTTGCAATTAAGATCACCTTGTAATCTTTTGACATCGATGTATCTACATTTGCCAGTTTTAAAAACTGGTTTGACATCCGCACACGGGCGTTCATTTCTTTCACTTCCAGCGCCTTTATCCGTTCCGAATTGTGCTGAGGAAGTTGCATCTGCTGGTGAACTGAAAAGTAGGTGTCTACTAGAACCTCGTACGCTTCCCACGCCTTGTCAGTGTTCAGACTCTTTGCCAGCATCAACGCCCCCTTTTCTGTCCAGAGGTAAAAGGAGTTTACTTTTGCTCCCGGAACGAATCCGCAATTTGCGTAGTCGTTCTTAAATTCTCTCAGCACATCGCCAGTTAAACAATAATAATGCTTGCCCTCTGCGTACCGTTCTTTATTCCGATTGAAATTTTCGGAGATTCTCCGCTCTGTAGTTTCGTACTGCTCCGCAATTTGCGCAGTGGTCAGTACTCGTTGGTTGTTGGTTTCTACAACTTGTAGACTTGCGTTCATATTACATCTTCCTTTCGTTTGCGCAAGCGGCTTGCTCCTGCTTGTGCTCAGTCGATTCGTTGTACAGCGTTGCGAACATTCGCAACTTCTGGTCTGGATTCAGTCCACGCCACATTTTCAACAGTGCGGTGGATTCCTCGCTTGCCGTAGCAACGCCACTGTCAAACAGCGCTTGCACGATCTCTACAGCGTTTACGCTTTTCATATTTGTTGCTGGCATAAAATAACCCCCTATCTTAAAAATTTCTTGCTTTTCTCTTGCCATTTGTTTTGTTTTGTGCTATAATGGAAAAGAAGAAATGGGCGGCGGCAAGTACCGCCCGATCTTCTTGTTGTTGAGTGGAAGCCTTACTTATTTAGTATGGCTTCTATTTTTTTGATCGCTTCTTCTTTGCTGTTACCGATTCACTTATACTAGCGCAATTCGCACAATAGCTGTAATAAACGCTGCAATAATTGCAACCAGCCCAGCAAACTTTATCAGTTCTACTACTAGTTGAAAAATCGCCTTTTTCATTGACAAGCATTCCTTTCTGTGTTATAATTTATATAAAACACATTCCCTAGGGCTTTCGCCCCAGGCTCTGTGTTTTGTTCGGGATGAACTTACTTCCAAAGTTCAACCATTGTTTTCACTGAAAGTTCAATTACTGTAGCGTACGTAAGTAATTCAATAATTTTCAGTGCCAGCTTGCTAAGTTGACTCACCAGCTTAGCAAGCTTTTTTATTTTGTCTTCCATGATTTTCTCCTTTCTGGCACCTGCCGCCATATTCAACAGGTTCGTTTTGTGTTCCTGCTGTAATTATATGATACCACATTTAGAACCTCTTGTCAATACTTTTTTGATAAAAAATACCACAAAAAGAACCAATTGATTTTGTGCAAATACCACAATTAGAATATTTTTAACACAGTTTTATATTGACAATGTATTCGTTTTGTGGTACAATGAATAAACAGGAGGTGAGTTGAAATGAATGTTGAGAATCTCAAATCTGCTAGGAAAAGCAAAGGCATGACGCAAAAGGACGTGTCAACGAAATTAAACATAAGCCCCAATACATATAAAAATTATGAACAAGGGCTAAGAGAGCCAAACGGTGACACAATTGTTGCGTTGGCAACTATTTTCGATGTCAGTACTGATTATTTGCTAGGAAAACCCGGCGCAGCACCGCCCATTGATGGACTATCTGAAATGATCGCACAAAACGCAGCAAACGACATTGAAAAAACATTATTAGAAATGTACTTCGGGCTGGATGTCAAAAAGCGTGGTGCGTTTTTGCAGGAATTGGTGGATGTTGTGAATCAGAATCAGAAAACAAAAGAGGCACAGGAAGAGGACGGCGAATAGCTGTCCTTTTTTCACCCCAACAATTTTCTGAATTGCGCAACACGATAGAGCAAACAAATGGATATAAAGTCCAAATCAGCTTTATCAACTTACAGAAAATCGCTGATATAGCAATAAATGAAAGGACTTATATCTATGATCGATGCACTTTACAACTACCGCCAGGGCGATATTCACTCCACTGAGTTTTCGGACGATTTCAACAAGCTCTGCATACCGTTTGAAGATTCGCTGAGTGAGGAGCAGATTGACGTGTTTCACAAGATACTTGACTGTGTGAGTGAAACCGCCGCCGCTGAAATGCGAGCTGCCTACAAGGTCGGCTTCAAGGACGGTGCAACTATGATGCAGGAGATTCAGGACTGATACAATCACTGCATAAGGAAAGGGCTATGTCCTCCGTGACCGTGTGCGGAAGGCATAGCCCTGATTTTTCTTTTCAGATGCCTATTCAGTTTTCGTCTACAAGGTTCACTATCTTCGTGCCCTGTTTCTCAGCGTATTGTATCGTGCGGTATACTCCGCCGCTTTTGTGCTGGATACAGCATACCACATACCACAAAGTCTGTTCGGTCAAAAGAAAAGAAATAAGGCGGTTCTTTGGAGTTGCCTTATTATTACGCTATATCAAGAAAATTTCCAATAGGCAGCTTTTTTTAAAATAGGGGTTGACAAAAAGCAGCGTGAGTGGTATAATAAATAAGTTGAGGTGAAATGTATGGCTGGAGTCGGAGATGTTATAAAAACAAACAGGGAATTATGTGGGTATTCCCGAAAAAAACTTGCTGAGTTGAGCAATATCAGCGACAGTGAGTTAATGAAAATTGAAAATGGCGATAGAAAGAATCCAAGTTGGAAAAATCTCTGCGAAATAGCCAAAGCCCTCGATATTAGCCCTATTGAATTTATGATTGAAACAGGTTATATTACGCAAAACGACTTAAATCCAGCCTATATGCTCAAAAGAGTGGATAAGTTGGAAAAGGACGATTTGCGTGATCTTCAGCTTTTTATAGATTTCCTCATTTCAAGGAAAAAAACACGATTGGAAGGATCAGGTGAGAACAATGGTTTATAGGTTAGGAGAACTGTTCTGCGGTCCAGGCGGTATTGCTTGGGGTGCGACTAATGCAGACATTGGTGATCCTGAGTATCGCATTGTTCATCAATGGGCAAATGACTATGATGCTGATACCTGCAAAACATATCGTCATAATATTTGTCCTAATGCACCTGAAACAGTTTACCACGAAGATATACGCAAGTTCGATATGTCCCAGCTTGCCCCTATTGATGCTCTCGCTTTCGGTTTTCCCTGCAATGATTATAGTGTAGTTGGTGAGCAGAAGGGTATGAATGGTGTCTATGGGCCGCTTTATTCGTATGGAGTAAAGGCACTCAAACAATTCAAGCCTATTTGGTTTTTGGCTGAAAATGTTGGCGGTCTGAAAAACGCTAATGACGGAAAGGCGTTTACTAAGATAATAGCAGAGCTTAAAGGGGCAGGCTACACAGTTGTTCCGCATTTATACAAATTTGAGGAATATGGTATCCCGCAAGCCCGTCATCGTATAATCATCGTAGGAATACGAAACGATATAGATGTTGTCTATCGTGTTCCGTCCTCTGCTCCGTATGCTAATGTGGATAATTCTTGCAGGACAGCTATCGAAGTTCCCCCTATCCCCGAAGATGCTTTCAATAACGAAAGAACTAAGCAGTCTCCGCAAGTGGTTGAACGCCTTACGCATATACTACCAGGACAAAATGCTTTTACTGCTAATTTGCCTGAACATTTAAGATTAAATATAACAGGTGCAAAAATCAGCCAGATATACAAAAGACTTGATCCCGATAAGCCGTCATATACTGTAACAGGCAGCGGAGGCGGTGGTACACATATCTACCATTGGGATGAACCAAGAGCGTTGACAAACAGAGAACGTGCAAGGCTTCAGACATTTCCTGATGAATATGAATTTATAGGAAGTAAAGAGGGCGTTAGAAAACAGATTGGTATGGCTGTTCCATGCAGAGGTGCAAAAATCATTTTTGAAGCAATACTACGGAGCTTTGCAGGTGTACCTTACGATTATATTGAACCTAATATTGAAGAATAAACTAATGGCTGTGTTCTAAAAAGCAAGAACACAGCCATTTTCTTATATTATTTCAAGATAAACCTCGGTTGGACTTGTAAAAGTAACCTTCACTTTACTGCCAGCAGATGCTCCGGCATAAGCGAACCAAGCGCCTAATCTTTTGAGATCGCCTTTAATGGCAAAATTCTTTGCATACGGATCACCAGCTTCAGTGTTTCCCTGAGCTAATAATAATTCTTCATTGATAAACCCATCACTGGACGTTGCTATAAACTCATTATATCCAAGTCCAGTAAACGAGTTTTTTGAATTGTATATTTTATATGCAACAGCATAATTTCTGGGGATTGCAATATATCCTTCTCCTTGAATAGGTGCTCTGTTAGTAGGATTTCTGTATGTTCCCCATGCTACTTGTGAAGGTGTGAGAGAAACAATAAATGAATCACCAGTCTTAGGCATAATATATTCCTCCTAAATCATTAGTTTATTATTTTTTCGTATAATGCTCTTAGATTATCGTCAGCTGATTTCTTTTTCAGCTGGCATTCCCAAATCGTAAGCACTCGCCAGCCTTGTGCTTCAAGCTGTTCTGTATTGCTCTTGTCACGTTCAACATTGCGGTTAATTTTCTTAGTCCAGTATTCAATATTGCTTGACGGCATAACGAACCGTCCACAATCATGCTTATGCCAAAAACAACCGTTTACAAATATAATCGTCTTATATTTTCTTAGCACAATATCAGGCTTGCCAGGGAGAGTGCGAACATTTTTCCTATATCGTAAGCCTTTAGAGAACAGGTACTTTCGTACAATCTCCTCCGGCTTAGAATTGGTGCTTCTGATATGTGACATATTCATACTGCGGACTTCTTTTGAATGGTTATCCGGCATCAGCTATCACCTAAAGCCTTTTTGGGAGAAAAGTCCATATAGTAAAGCTCCTCGTCTATTTTGGCGAATACAACGTCGGTACGTCCGTAACGCTCTAAATCCTGTTTCGTAACAGGGTGTCCGTTCAGCAAATTGAGCCTGTTTCTGAAATACTCACCTAAGAGCGAATTGTTCATTGGTGTTGTCAATGCTTTATTGTTTTGTTGTTCAGCTCTAAGAATAAGCTGATGCCCGTCATCTGTCAACACTGTGAAGTGGCGGTCTGTCGGAAAGAAGTCCTGCCGTGCAATCTGTATTGGTATGCGGATATACGCTTCATTACGATTTCGTTTATCACGCTGTCCCCAATTCAAACCTGATGTTCCTGCAACTATGCCTTTATTGGTAAGCAAAGAAAGTGAAACGCTTTTAACCGTCCCACAGGATATACTGCCTATCAATTCAGCTTCATTGTCAAGAATAGGGTGGTTATTGCGAATGATAATCATATCATCAATTTCAGAATGATTGCAGTAACATGATCTGCTTTCGGCTTCTTGGTAATAATCATACGCTTCACTTGGCGAACATTCCTGCATAATCTCACGCCTTGACGAAATAAAGGCATTCTGAGTAAAGTCTGCTGATCCCACAAAGGCAAGTTCAGGGTGTTCGCCTTTAAGCCAAATATACAGATTTGAATGCTCAGGTGGATTATCTGATATATAATTACAGCTAAAAGACCTGACGCTCTTAGATGTATAAGTATTATGCAGTGAAAGAAATCCATTGTGTGCTGGAATACTAATACCATCATAAGCGGTCATTCCGACAATCACCGATATATCAATAGGTGCAGTTTTTCTTTCCTGAAGCTGTTTCATATACCATGATGACATATTTGGGGTAGCATAACTGCTCAATATCAGAAGTTTGTCCGCTCTGCAAGCGATAGGATCGAACAAGATCGGTTTTGTTATATCTCCTGTTATCATATTATTCTCCCTGTGTATCTTCTTCTAACACATCATAATACATCGTTCCATGTGGGAGCTTGATATTCGGTATCCAAAGCTTTTTGCCTTTCCAGCCTTTATTGCCCGTAACCTGATACATGGTCAAGACAGGCTTATCAGTAAACTGTCCGCCTAACTTCCAATCGTTCGGAGAAATCAAAGCGCCAGTACCCTGAGCGACATCTCTTTCACGCCTTACGATCAGAATACCTTGCCCCGCAGGAGTATCTGCGAGCATAGTATCCAGCACAGACATAAATGCAGAGAGCTTAAAATCGGGGCTTGGAATGATGTGCGACAGCACTTCCTTGATAAATCGCAGACTCACCTGATAATAAAGCTCTGTGTTGTCAAAGGCTTTCAGAAGCTCGGAAATGCTTTCAATGGTATCATTATCAGGATAGAACGGATAGTAGTTTGTTCCGCCAGATATAATCTCAACGTGTTTATTGTCAAGCACATTCTTTCGGGTAGGATTAAGACCTTCGGGATAGTAAATCTTAACATCATCTATGCCGCGCTCGATCTGAGCAATGATAGAATTGTTCGTAGAGTTTATATCAGAGAACAGTTTATAAAGATGCTCGTCAATATAAATCATCATCATGCCCGGATCACGGTCATATCCAAACATTCTGCTGTGCTGCCACATTGTATCTGCCTGCGGTTTCTTGCTTGTTCTTGTATAGTAGATAGTCTGCAATCCAGGGAATGTAACACCTCTGCCGAGTGTGTTTCCTCCGATAACGATATTGCTCCCCTGAGCATAAGCAGAGCTGTCAACCTCGTTAGTGCCGTTCATTATGTAAACATTGATTTCATCGTTCATAACAAGGCTTTCGGCTTTGCTGAATATAACATCATAAGATAACTTAGCGGATTTCTGAGGATTGAGCGATGCACTATGCTTTATAATTTCCGCCTTAAACTCAGCATTGTTGGCTTTGCACCATTCAAGCACTTTCTTTACATCTTTAGCATAGGTGTTGTGTGCTGACTGCCTTACACTTGGGTGAATAAGACCATTGCAGACCTTTCCGCCAGATGCAAGCACCTGTGCAGATACTGTAATATGACGTAAAACCGCTTCTTTAGTATCTTCCTTGACAGTTTCAAGAAATGTTATGCAATCAGGCTTCTGCGAGGACGGGAAGAAGAAATCACCGCCCAAATAGGCACTTCCAGGCTGAAAATAATAGGTGAAGTATGGGTGCCAGCCTGATGCCATTGTTTGAAGCAGGATAGCCTGCGGTGTACCTGTAACTTGAAGATACAGGCTACTTGTTGCTCCATTCTTAATAGAATTGAGATACTTGTTGATAGAAGAAAACTGATTGCCTTTGCGGTTAATAAAGGTATTTAGAGATGCGGCATCAGCCTCATCATCAATAATAAAAAGCGGATTGCCTTTCATAAATCCCGTAGTATTGAAGATGTTAGCCCATTTTCTCAATACTCTGGAGTTCTTTTTCAGAATAATGATTGCAGGCTGTATCAGGCTGTTTTCAACAAATAATCCTGTATCATCTTCTCCGCAGATACAAAAGCCCTCCAAATCGGATTTTACACGCTCCAATGTCTGCGCCTGTAAAACAACGTTATCTGTTGTAAGTATTAGAAACGCAGGAAAACCTAAATCAGCGGCTTTGCATAAGATACCAAACATCTGTCCTGTCTTGCCTGATTGAACATTTCCGAACAGAAGTCCGATCTCATGACTTGTAAACGAAAAGGTGCTGATATAGCTCTTTCCAATATCTTCTGCGGTTTTGGAGATGGATTCTGCGAGCTTCTCATTACCTCTCGCTATGATTTTGTTCAGATAGGTTTTAAGATACTGCATATATTATTCCTCGTCTTTGGAAGAAATGAACTCGACAATCCATACGTCAAGCTCATTTCCGTCCTCGTCTGCTGCTTTCTTATTTGTCTTTGTAAATGTAAGGCTGTCACACCCATAAGCTTCAAGCATTTCTTTCGTTATCATGCCTATTCTGTCCGTATCCTTTTGTGTATCGTGTACGGGTGTTACCAATCCTGCGGCAGCAATTCTGCCTTTGAGCCAATATCCTAAGATATGCTCACTTCCTACTGCGTTAAGCTGTTTGTTGTTATCACTGGTAGTATGCGCCTTGAACATAAAGCCGTCATCGGTAACGATAAAGAATGGCTCGTTTCTCTTTGGGTATCCAGGCAGGGTGTAAACACTGCTCGGAACAGTTATCTGAAATTCATACCAGTTTCTTGATTTAGGTCTTTTCGGATTTCTTGTGTCAAGAGAATAGCAGACATTGATATTGGATTGAGTATAGTGCTTTTTATCGTCCATAAATCTCTCGGAAAATGCAGGGACTTTCAAAGGAAGCGTAAATGTCAGATCGGTTTTATGTTTCCTATAAAGCTCTATATCATTCTTCGGAAGCTCCTCAACGGTATCAATGCCAGTAAGAGATACATTCTGTTCTCTGATAAGCGGCATATCATCAACATCGGCAATATTGATAGAGCAGATAGGAGCTTTTATACGTTCCACAATATCTGCAAGCTCCTGTGTTTCAGAGATGTCCTCAGTGAGAGAGCACAGCTCATACTGACGGCGGTTATTAGCTTCAAGTTTGAGAACGCCTAAATTTGCAGAGCCGATAACAGCGGAAATAGGTGCATTATTCTTATAGAAGCAGTACACCTTGCCGTGATATTTCAGCGAGCGCACAATGCGTATTTCACCAATGCCCATATCCTGCCATTTCTTATTAAGCCTAACGGCAGTATGATATGTCTTTTCAGGCATACCCTCAATATAGTACATTCCAATGGCAAGAACAATCTGCTTGATCTTGTTTTCACAAATTAACCTATCCAGCTCTTCAAGCGATGCAAGAGAGACATATCCGACTGCAATATCAACTCTGTCCGATTTGGCTATCTGCTGTTTGATGCTTTCATCTATGGTTTCCTGATTATCCTGTATTCCTAACGGAAGCATATTAGAATATAATACTTTCATAAAAATCCCCCAGTTTCATTTTCACAAATAGCAGTTTGAAAAAGGATTATACATTATCTATTATAACACAATTACACCATTATTTCAAGGGATTGGAGCTTCTTTTTTCGGCTATTGGTTATTATTTTAGTGATAATGGAATATTTTTTAATTGCTAATAGGTCTTAGTCTACTGGCACACCCATTTTACGTTCCGCATAAGTTGATATTATGATTATGGCGCGCACCGAAATCAGTGGATACCCTAATGGAACTGAATAACAGACAAGCCCCGAGATTTGCAGTACAAGCATTTCTCAGGGCTGTTCTTTTCAGACGGTATTCTTTTCCGCTCCGCGGGCTCGGACGGCTGTGAGGGGCATTTCTGTTCGCCAGAGGGCATAGCAAGAGCGAGCTGCCGAAACAACTCGCCCTGCTGATTATTCGTCCTCGTCACTGCATTCGTCAAGCCCGTGAAGTAGCTGAATGTAAACGCGCTCTGCTCGGTCACGCTCCTCGCCCTCGGCGGTCATCATCGTTTCAAGGAAATATGCCTTTGCCTGTTCGTAGTCCGTCCAGACCTCACGCTTACCATTGTAGACAGTAGTGACCTTGCGTGATCTCGGCATAGCCAATTCGGGTATCTTTAACATAGCTGTATCCCTCCTGTGTTTTATTGTAGATACATTATATCCCATGACAAGACAGGAGTCCAGCCCTGCGGAGTAATTGTAATAATAATTGTGCAGGGCGCAGCAATATTATAAAAATCCTCGGTGCAATATGCTCATGCAGAAACAGGCTCGGTTATCCCGTTTTCCGCTTCATACTCCCTGACACGGCGGTAAAATGTATTAGCCGACAAGCCCATTCTCCGCATAAAGTCCCTGCCTGTGATGCTCTTTGACTTCCATTCCCCATAGAGCTGCCCGAACCTCGTCCAGTCGATCTCAATCGGCTTTCTGCCTGTGTACTTGCCCTGAGTCTTAGCGATTTCGATGCCCTCACGCTGTCGCTGTTTGAGCTGTTCTCTTTCAAGCTGAGAGAGTGCAGCGAACACGGTCAACATGAATTTGCCCGCAGGAGTATCGGTGTCGATATTCTCCTTATGGCTGATGAGGGTAACACCTTTTTCGGTGAGGGTGTCGATGATGTTCAGTAAGTCTTTCGTGGAGCGCCCCAAACGGCTGATGCTCTCAATGTATAGGGTGTCACCCTCACGCACATAGTCAAGCATTGCCCTGAGCTGAGGGCGGTCTTTGTTAGCTCCCGAAATCTTCTCGGAGAAGATGCGGTCAACCTGATAGTCGCACATGATCTCCTGCTGTCTTGCTGTCTCCTGATGTTCCGTGGAAACACGGATATAACCTATTCTACTCATAAATTCAACCTTTCTTTATTCAAGCTGACCTTTCTTTCTCTTGGCAGCCTGTTCGTTCTGCATATATCGGGCAAGCGTTCTCTGACTGTCACGCTTCTGCTGCGCAAGCCTTGAAAGCCTGTCCGCTTCTTTCTTTAGGGCTTTACGCTCTGCGCTCATCTTGGCATAATCCTCACGGGCTTTCTTCAGCTCGTCCTGCAAGTCTTTGATTTTGGGAATGATACCGTCGGGAAACAGTTCTTTCAGCTTTTTACGGCACTCATGATACTGGTCGAGTTCGTAACGGCAGTTCTCTCCGTATTTTTTCTTCGATTTGCCCTCCAGAGAAGTATAATTCTTGTAGTAGACCTTGTACTTGCGGTATTCCTCGATAGCCGGAATTTGCTTCTCTAATTCGTGGATTCGGTCGCTCAATTCAAACTGCGGTGTTGACATGACCATAAATTCAGCAAACGCCCTATGAGCTGCACTCTCCAATTCTTCAAGGGTGGAGTTGCTCGCCGTCATTTCATTCAGTGCCTTGCTCGCCACCTTCATATTCTCACGGTCTGCCCAATTCGTCAAGCCCTGAGACTGCTGAAATTTATCGGCTGTGGTGCGGATAATTCTCGCTGTTGGGCTGTGCGACATTTGATACTTGTAACTCTCGATACGCCTTCTGATCTGCTGGCTCTCGTAGAAGTAACCCAGCGTTTTGGCTCTTGTGAACTTCGCCCTCGGATTACGCTCTTTCTGCTCCGAAAGCATGAATTTCAGGTCTATTTTGTGGTCGGGATTGTAGTCAACAAGTATTCCAAAATCGGCACATTTCGCAAGGAAATCTTCAAAATCCTCGCTGACTTTGATAACTTCGTCAATGGCTCTTTTAAGCTGTTCCTTCCACGAAAGATTCTGCTTATCAAGCTCCCACTCCCAATGGCTCTTGCCCTTTGAAAGATGCGGGTTTTCGATGATAGAAAGTCCGTGTTTTCTGCATAGTTCGTCCGAAATCGTGCGGAGTTTGCTCCACGCTCGGTCGGGTATCTTTCCCTGATTATGCTCGGTTTCAAAAGTGTGTCCTGTATAGAAGTTCACATTGTTCACGATTATGTGGTTGTGGATATGTTCATGGTCGCAATGGACGGCTAAAACATACTGATACTCGTCATTGAAAAGAGCCTTGCAAAGTTCCTGCCCGATAAGCAAAGCACGTTCGGGAGTGACCTCGCTGGGTGCGAACGATTGTATTATATGCTGGCACTCGCTTCGGCTTCGCCCTGTGCCGACTGACTGCCTGATGTTCCTAAACTGTTCTGATGCTCCAGATGGAGAAGATACGCACAAGTTGCTAACAACATATTTGCCGTCTGCGGTTTTGTCTGGGTTGCAGATATAATCAATTGCACCGTATGTTCCTGTGTGGATCGTATGGATACGAGTAACCGCCAAACTTCCTCTAACCTCGCTTTCATATCGGCAATATCTTCGTCATAGAGCTTGCCGCCTTTATTGACACGGTGGGCTACCTGATTGAACGAATTGGAGATAGACGATATGTACCGTGCTATCTGCTTTATGTCCTCGGTATCTTCCTCAACATTCATCACGGTCAATGCAGAATAACGGCAAAAATCGCCCCTGCTTCTGAACGATGTTTCAGCATATCGGCGGTTGATCGCTTCAAGCTCCATATCGTTCACTCGAAATGTAATGAGGTGCTTGCGTACTTCACTTGGCTCGGTGTCCTGCGGTGGAGATTCGCCCTCGGTGGTTTCGGGCGGTTCTGTGAAGTCAACCTCTCCCGATTCTGAGACTTCCAACATTGGAACAGGCTCAGCAGCGGTGTCCTCGGCGGTATCCGTTTCGGGATTTTCGGACAGCATATCCGCCCGCATTTCGTCCGCATAAGTGTGGGCAAGTTCTTCCGCAAGTTCCTCGACCTGCTTATGCTTAAACAGCTTTGCAAGGAACCCCTTTTCGGGCTTTTTGAATATTGACATTGTGTTGTCCTCGCTTTCTCGGCGGTTCTGCCGCCGTTCTTCGATTGCTCCTGCAATCGCTCTCAGGGGTCTTAGGGGAATTTTCCCCTGACAAGCCGTATAAAGTTTACGATTTTCCATAATCGTAATACTTTATACCGTGCTTGTGAAAATTGATCGGGCGTTCCACGCCCTCACTTGTATTTCGCCGTTCTACGGCTATTTTTCACGCTCCTGCGTGATTGGAGCTATGCGATTTTCTCTCTGTTCCGTACGGCTCTGAGAGTATTTTACCGGGGTTCGGCGCAGTTATGATGCTGGGTGGGCGGCAGTCTGGTGAAAGTATTTTCTCGGCTCTCCCTGAACCGATTTTGAATGTCGATATGCTTATCGTTACATTCAAATTTCCGCCCTGCTCGACCACCCATGAAAATACCCTTCTACTTTACTACCGACGTTTTTGAGAAAATGCTCATGATTTTCCGAAAAGTTTACAGTTTGTTCATGGTGATTCTCCCTCTTGCATAGTTTCAACATGGGATTTCTGTTGATGATGACGGTGATTTCGGAGGGTGGATTTCTCGGAAATGGGATTGCATTTTCGGGGGCGATGTGATATAATTTTGTGTAAGAGATAGCACTCCGCTTTCTCTGCTGAATCGGGAATTTGATTGGAAGATTAAAATGGAGAATAAGAGTAAAAATCATAAAAGCAAAAAGAGTAAAGTTATCAGGATCATCATTATAGTTGTTGCTTTCATATCAGCATTGTTAGCAGTGTCAACAATTAGGTCAATAAAAAAATATCATGACAAATATACTTGGGCTAAAATTAGCGTAACGGGCGAGATATACTCAGATACTTCGAGCTCTTTTTCTAATGAGTACGAGTGCTTAAAGGGTGATACTATTTCAATTGATGATGTGACGTTGATCATTACAAATATTACAACGGATGGTACAGTTACTTTTTCGGTTCAGAAAGGAGATTTATATGACGAATCAGGAAAAAAGATTGATGATGATACTATTTTTCTAAACGCAAAATCAAATTATAAGTTGAATAATGGAGTTGTAAGTTTGATCGTAACCAATAACTGGTATCTATAACTTGTGATTTATCATAGAGATTCCATATTGAAACTGAATACAAATACCCATAAGCTGTGAAGCGTTCTCCGCTCCGCAGCTTTTTTCTATGCCTGCCCGTTTCAAAATTCCCCATAACAATTTCACGATAAGAAAAGTTTTATGGCGCACCCAAGTTCATGCGCACTGCGAATAGACTTTCCCTCGAAAGTGCGCTATAATTTTAGTATGGGCTGAGTAGTTCGGCTCGACTAAAATTCAAAATGGTGGTGATGATATGGCTACAACTTCTATCGCTGATAAGCTGGCGAAGCTCGAAAAGAAGATCGCTAAGCGTGAGAAAGCTATCGCTGACGAGACAAATGAGCTTGACAAGGATAAGGCAGAGTACAATAAGCTCTACATTATGTTCCTGTCCGACAAGTACAAGCTGAGCGGCAAAGACCTGTTCTCGGCTATCGAGCGTGAGCATGAGCAGCTTGAAAAGCTCCGTGAGGGTGAGCAGTCCGATGATGATACGGACAGCACTTCCTCGGTCACGGACGATGAGGAAAAGCAGGACGATACTGCGGTCAAGCACAGCAGTTTTCCCCGTAATAACATGAGCGAGGGGGCATTGAATGAGTGATTATGTTTTCCTCGTTGGTGACGATTATGAGAGCAGCAACAAGGAATATGTTTCAATAGATACTGACAAGGGAAAGCTGATCAGCATTGCCCTCGCCGCAAGCGGCATCCCGTTCAAAGGACGGTTCGATAAAGATCGTATGCTGTTCAATTATGACGGCATTTACAAGGAGTCCGTTGATGAAATTATCGCAAAATTCACCTCGGACGAATATGCCGAACAGCGTAATGAGATAGCGGAGCATAAGAGCGATGACTGCCTTTATTTCCTGCCTGCTGTCGCAAAACTCCTGCGTATGACAGAGGGTACGCTCCGCCGCAGACCTCTTGACATTCAGCTTGCTGTCTGCAAGCGATATGTCGATAACTGGTACTGCGATACTTACACGATACAGCATGAGCTGAAAGATGCGATGATGCTGATAACCAAACCTGAACCTTAACATAAATGATGGCTGTGAGAGGGACGGCTCTGCCGTTCCGCACGGCTGTCATCATAAGACAACAAACACAACAGAGGGGCAGATAGAGAAAGCGATCCCCTCGCTCTATAAGCGTAGAGAAAGACAAGCTAAAGGAGTAACAAGCTATGAATAATAACAACACTGCCGCAGACAGAGAGAAGGCAGTAAACGGCAAGACAATGCAGGCAATGAACGAGCAGTATAAAAACTGCAAAACCGAAAGACGTGAGTACCAGGTCGGTAAAGAGAGATGTGTTATCGTCCGGCACTTCTGCGGTGATAAAGACCTCAGTGAAGTGCTGTATCGCAACGCTTTTGAAAGAGCGTTTTCCGAAGTTATGGCGATGAACCGTACACCTCAGACAACCTGAAAAAATTTTCCATAAGTACTTGCTTTTTTCGGCATTGCGCGCTATACTATTTACTGTAATGTTGATCAAAGCTGCTTTGGAGGAAAGGAGTAGTAATGATACCAAAGCAGACTGAATACAAGGTGGGAATGTATCTCCGCCTTTCAAACGAGGACGAGAGAGCCGGAGAGTCTCTCTCAATAGAGAATCAGCGTAAGATTCTCAGCAACTACATCAGCGAACAGGGCTGGACACTCTATGATGAGTACGTCGATGACGGGATTTCGGGTACTACGTTTGACCGTCCGGGTGTGCAGAGAATGCTTGACGATGCCAAGAACGGCAGGATCAATCTGATACTCTGTAAGGATCTGAGCCGTTTCGGGCGTAATTATATCCAGGTAGGTCAATGCACGGACTACATATTCCCGATGTACAATATCCGTTTTATCGCACTGACCGATAATGTTGATACAGCTAATTCGGAAAGCACGGGAATGGATATGATGCCGATCATGAATGTCTTTAACGAATGGCACGCCGCCAATACTTCCAAGAAGCTGAGAGCTGTTATCAACTCAAATGCAAAAGCCGGAAAGTATCGCACAACATACTGTGCCTACGGATATTTCAAAGGCGATGATGAGAAGAACACTCCTGTTATTGATCCGCAGGCTGCACCTGTTGTCCGCCGTATCTTTGAGATGAGGGCAGAAGGCAAAAAGCCTAAACAGATTGCTGATGCACTTAATGCAGAACAGATACCAACACCTATGGACTATCTGTATCAGCGTGAAAACAAGGTAAATCCCCACGCTTCAGTACATCTCTGGAGTTCTTCGATAGTACTTCGTATTCTCGGCAATCCGATCTATATCGGTACGCTTGCACTGATGAAAACAACTACTGTGAGCTATAAGAATCACAAGAGGATACGCAAGGATTCATCTGAATGGCTTATGCGTGAAAACAATCATGAGCCTATCATTACTATGGAGCTGTGGGAAAAAGTCCGTGAGATCGAGGCTTCGGTGAGCCGTGGCAAGCGAGACAAGATCGGTGAGTTAGCTCCGCTTTCAGGACTTCTGTACTGTGATAGCTGTGGGAGCAAGATGCGTCAGGTCGGTTCAGCCAACCACAAGTATATGGCTTATATGTGCGGTTATCATAATCGCTTCGGCAAGGGCTGTTGCACGACACATTATATCCGCCGCCCGCTGATCGAGCAGTATATCCTTATGGATATTCAGGATATGATCGAGAAAGCCACTGACGAGGAAAAGGCAAAGGAAGAATTTCTGAAACGCAAGCACGGTGTGCTTGATGCTCAGAACAGTTCCGATAAAAAGCGTATGCAGAAAGCTACAAGTCGTATTGCAGAGCTTGACAACCTGATCCAGACCGTCTATGAAGATAAGGTCATCGGTAAGATTCCCGAAGAAGTATGTATCAGCCTGCTTGAAAAGTATCAGGCTGAAAAGAAGTCTTTGCAGGCTGAGTGTGCTGAATACAAGAAACGCTCCGAAATGCAACAGCAGGACGAAAAGGACGTTGACGAATTTATTGCCCGTCTGAAAAGCTATGCAGGAGCGACTGAGCTTACACGCCAGATGTGCCTTGACCTTATCGAATATGTGACCGTAGATGATCTCAACAAGGACGATAAGAGCCGTCCGAGAGAAATCCATATCTATTACAAGCTCATCGACAAGGAGCTTGCCGACAAACATAATGCCCTGATGTGATTATCAGGGCAATTATTTGAAAACACTTTTATATCCATTTTGTCGTTCTATAACCGTTGTCATTGTACCGGAACGCATCCACTTCCTTGTTGGAATACGGTGACTTGTCCTTGTAAAATTCACCGTATTCGGCTATTTTCAGCCCATGCTGATTGGCAATGGCGCCAATTTTCTGTTTGGACACACCGAACATATTGCCGATTTCTGTTGCGGTATACATTTTCTGCTGTGCTTTGGGCAGCGGTAAAATCTCTTCGCCGGCTAGTACCTGTGCAGATTTTGCAATTAAGATCACCTTGTAATCTTTTGACATCGATGTATCTACATTTGCCAGTTTTAAAAACTGGTTTGACATCCGCACACGGGCGTTCATTTCTTTCACTTCCAGCGCCTTTATCCGTTCCGGTGTTTGCCCCATCATATACGCACCGTGTTTGCGAATAGATGGCAGGACTTCATTGGTGACCCATTTCCGAAACGGTTTCGCCTGTGGCTTGTCCGACCGGAGGATCACAGCATACAAGCCAGATTCGTTGATGATGGTTACTTGCTGTGCTCCGCCAAGGGTGTCCACCAGAGTTACACCCTTTTCATCCGCTTCTAGTCTGTTGGAAACATTTCTGCTGTTGCTGATTTCCAGCACTTTGCACACATCAGCCAACACCCACCACGGTTCACCGTTCATTTGAACTGTCCGGATTTCGGAGCTTTCATAGTTCCACGTTTGTAAATTGTCTTTCATGTTATATCTTCCTTTCTCAGCGCTCAAGACGAGCGGCTGCGTTTACTAGTCGCGCTCCACGTGAGTGCGCGAGTTGAAATCTTCCTGCATTTTCGCCAGTGCCCAACCTGCGCTGATTAGTGTCAAATCTTCCTGATCTTCGTCTGACAAAACGCCCAGGCAGTTCAGCATTTCGGAAAATTCGGCAACATTTACTTTTAATTTGTCACTCTTGAAAATGGTTCCTAAAACTGCTAGCTTTTCGGCATTTGCCATAATATCGCCCCCTTTCTTTCAGTCGTGCTGCTATTTTTTGCGAATCGATTTCAACAGCATCGCAATAATCACGATATCACATGCTATTCCGATTAAATCCAGCATCAGTTGCATGATAGCTCCTTTCCGGTGTTGACAGCGTGCATCTTTTGTGGTATACTAATCCTTACCGGGTGTGAGGCACCCGGTTCGGACTAGTTCCGGTGCTATTTGATATGGTGATCAATGAAATCAATGATTTTACTGATCAGATCAAGCACGGCGGTAATCAGGATGATCTTTTGAATGACTTTGTCTTGATTGCCGCTTTTCTTCTGCCGTTTTCTCGGCTTCCGTTGCTTGCTCACGCTGTCAACTCCTTTCGTTTGATTCAAGCTCGTCTCTTTGTCCGATCTTGTAATTAAATTATACACCCAATAGGGTGAAATGTCAAGAGCATTTTTATAAAAATATAGCCAAATGTGCGAGTGTAAAATTGTGCATATCGTACAAATAGGGTATTTCTCATAAAATTGCAGTTGACACATTCGCCCTATTGTGCTATAATAACAAAGAAAGGAGGTGAAACGATGGAAGTATATGAACGAATTAAAATGTTGCGATTGAAAAGCAACCTATCAATGAAGGCGTGCGCAGAAAAATCAGGAATACCATATAATACATATCAAAAATATGAATATGGCGAACGTGAAATAGGAATCCAAGCTCTTCAAAAACTTGCCGATTTATACAACGTTTCCACGGATTATATACTTGGCAGGGAGACAAGTGAGGGGCAGGGCGAACCGGATACATTGGATTTAATCACAAACAAACTGCATTTAAACATGTATGAACGGGCAATCGTAGCAGCATATTTGGCGCTGGATACCGAAACGCGAACCAAACTTGCGCAGACCGTCAAGAAAATGGCGGACAAAATGGATGGACAAGAGGAAAACGTGCAAGAAGAAATGCGAACAGTCAAATTTGTTGCAAATAATGGGAATAATCGCGAAATTTCCATAACGAAAAGCCAGGAATCAAAGATTGCTGATCTGCTGGATGAAATTGAACGTAACAACAACGGAAATATCTGGTAAAAAAACTATTGAAAAAATCCCCCAACGGTTTTATAATGGAATAAAAACTGTTGGGGGATAATTCTATGATTACAAATATAAGCCAATATGTAAAATCATTTATAGATGATTACGGCGTCACGCAATTAACACGAGATGCACTAGGAAAAATTATACAGCGCATGGGGTACAAAATTGTGGCATACAATCCAGCACAGGAAGAAACAGCAGTTGCAAAACTGATTGATAGCATCGGAATCAGGGACAGCATAAAAAATCAACAATCATTCGCATGCAATAGCGGTTCTGTGAAATTTGTTTTCATTGACAGCACTATCAGCGAACCGGATAGCATTCAATTGCTGTTGCACGAAATCGGGCATATCTATATGGGTCACATTAATGGCAGGCAAGACGATGCTGCATACTGCTCATGTGGTTCATACTGAATTGGGTATGCCATCGTTTGATTATCACAGTTTACGGCATACGCATTGCACGGAGCTACTGGAAGCTGGTGTACCACCGAAGGCAGTGCAATTGCGTTTGGGGCATAAAGACATTAAAACCACATTGAACATCTACGAGCACATTACACAAACACAGGAAGATAAGACAGCGTCCATTTTAGAGGAACTATATTCCTGAAATTGACCACATTACATTTTTACGTGGTCAAAATGTGGTCAATGTACGCAAAAAGGAGCATTTCAGTCCTAAGAACTGATATGCTCCTTTTGTTGCTTTATATTGAAAAGTCACGCAATTTCTTAGAATTTTCCAGCTTTTGCAGCTTCTTCTACAGAAACAGCAACTGCAACAGTTGCACCAACCATAGGATTGTTACCCATGCCGATCAAGCCCATCATTTCAACGTGAGCCGGAACAGAAGAGGAACCTGCAAACTGTGCGTCAGAATGCATACGACCCATTGTATCTGTCATACCATAGGAAGCCGGGCCAGCAGCCATATTATCTGGGTGCAGTGTACGACCTGTACCACCACCAGAAGCAACAGAGAAATACTTCTTGCCAGCGTCAATACATTCCTTCTTATAAGTACCTGCAACAGGATGCTGGAAACGAGTCGGGTTGGTGGAGTTACCAGTAATGGAAACATCAACGCCTTCCTTCCACATAATCGCAACGCCTTCTGTTACATCATTTGCGCCATAGCAATTTACCTTTGCACGCGGGCTTTCCGGATCCTTAGAATAGCACTTCCGGAATACTTCCTTTACTTCGCCAGTGTAATAATCCATTTCGGTTTCTACATAAGTAAAGCCGTTTACTCTTGCAATGATCTGCGCAGCATCTTTTCCAAGACCATTCAGAATAACACGAAGCGGTTCCTTCCGAACCTTATTTGCCTTTTCTGCAATTCCGATTGCGCCTTCAGCAGCGGCAAAAGATTCGTGACCTGCAAGAAATGCGAAACATTTTGTTTCTTCTTCCAGCAGCATTTTGCCAAGGTTACCATGTCCAAGACCAACCTTACGCTGATCGGCAACAGAACCTGGAATACAGAATGCCTGCAAACCTTCGCCAATTGCAGCAGCAGCGTCAGCTGCCCGCTTACATCCCTTTTTAATTGCAATTGCAGCGCCTACTGTATAGGCCCATTTTGCATTTTCAAAGCAAATCGGCTGAATGCCTTCTACCATTTTATATACATCCAGACCAGCAGCCTTTGTTACTTCAGCGGCTTCTTCAATAGAATTGATGCCATATTCTTTTAAAACAGCAAGAATCTGCTTTTCTCTTCTTTCGTATGATTCAAACAGTGCCATTGTTTCTTCCTCCTATCGATTTTTATTCCTGTCTGGGATCTACAAACTTAACAGCATCTGCAACACGACCATACTGACCCTGTGCTTTTTCAAATGCAGTGTTTGCATCATCGCCTGCTTTGATAAAGTCCATCATCTTACCAAAGTTTACAAACTTATAACCAATGATCTCGTCATCTTCATTCAATGCAATCTTGGTAACATAACCATCTGTCATTTCCAGATAACGTGGGCCCTTTGCAAGTGTACCATACATAGTACCAACCTGAGAACGCAGACCCTTACCCAAATCTTCCAGGCCAGCGCCAATCGGAAGACCTTCTTCAGAGAAAGCACTCTGGCTTCTACCATAAACAATCTGCAAGAACAATTCTCTCATTGCAGTATTGATCGCATCACAGACTAAGTCTGTATTCAATGCTTCCAGAATGGTTCTGCCCGGCAGGATTTCTGCTGCCATAGCAGCGGAATGTGTCATACCAGAACATCCTACGGTTTCTACCAAAGCTTCCTGAATGATGCCTTCTTTTACATTCAGTGTTAACTTACAGGTTCCCTGCTGAGGAGCACACCAACCAATGCCGTGTGTCAAGCCGGAGATGTCGCTGATTTCCTTTGCCTTAACCCATTTTGCTTCTTCTGGGATTGGGGCAGCGCCATGATTTACACCCTGTGTGACGCAGCACATTTTGTTTACTTCGTTTGAATAAATCATTTTTAAACTCCTTTCCGAATCGGAAATTTACTGTGTGATTTTTACACACTTTTTTATTATACAACATTTTTCGATTTGAATCAAGACTTTTTTGAAAATAATCCAGTTGTAATCCGTATGATAGATTCCTTGGAAAACGCTTTTCTTTATAGATACCACTCGTTTCTTCTCAACTGTGTATATGGGCGGTATTTTCTCACAGTTTCGGCTTGCTGCAAATCAACATCTGCATAGAGCAGTTGTTCCGTATCATCTGCCATTACAAGTACTTCTCCATTGGCATCTGTTACAATAGATTCTCCGGAAAATTTCATACGATCTTCCGTTCCTACACGATTGCACATTGCAAGGAGCACACTATTTTGAAACGCCTGTACTCGGATTTCCCACGCAAACATTTTTGAGGGTTCTTCCTTGGTGTTTACGGTTGGAATCAGAATTAGATCTGCTCCCATCAAAGCTTCTGTGCGGATGCTTTCCGGATAATGCCGATCAAAACACACCACGATTCCAATTTTTCCGAATGCAGTATCAAAAACATGAAAGCCATCATCTGACGGCATATAGTAATCCTGTTCAAAAAATTGCTCTGCCTGTGCGATATGCACCATTTTCTGCACACCGAGGATACTGCCATTTTGATCGATCAGAATACTGGCATCGTATGTCTTTCCGTTTTCTAACAAATATATATTCGGCACTGCCATGATGCAGTATGCTTTACAAGCTGCACAAAATTGTTTTATGATATCCGAGTCCAATGGAATCGCATATTTAGAGACATCTTTTCCCGGATACTGCGGAAAAAATTCTGTCAGCTGTACCTCCGGGAACAATACAAGATCTGCCTTATTTTCTGCTGCCGCTTTGAGTAATTGAATACTTTTGCTGAGGTTATTCTTAATACTTCCTGCATTCGCCATCTGTGCCAATGCTAACCGTATCTTTCTTTTTTTCATTGCCATAATCCTTTGATTTTATCAATTAAAGTGGTGTTTATTTTTTATAGTATAGCATAATCCAACTCTATTTTCAAGACAGCCTCTACAAAACAGCACAATATTTTAATGAGTAAATACAGCATTAAGAAAAATCGGTTGATTGCTTTTGTTTTATGTACCTATTTGCTATCATAAATATTTGAAATCATGCTTTTCGCACGCTTTCAGAATAGAAAATGTCCAAATGATGTGACCTTTCGTCATGTTACCATTATTGAGACTATAACCCATATATCAAGAACAGCCACAGTCAAATAACTGTAGCTGTTCTCAATTGTATTTTTAAAGGATTTGACTAAACTCAATCACTTCATGATTCGGCCCTGTAATCTTGAAAAACTTTACACCATTCTCCCAGAAGGGTAGGAAGTGAATGGTATCCTTCTGATTGTTCAGTTCCAATGCACAGACTTCCTCATAAGCGGCTTCAATATCTCTGACGTCAATTGCCAAATGATCCCACGCCCCCGCCTGCATTGGTGCCTGATGATTTTCATAGATTTCCAGCATCAGGTTTCCAAGCTGCAAAAATGCAACCGCCTCACCAGCTTCTTCATTATAGGTGTGAAGTGCAACGCGAAATCCAAGTTTTTCGTAAAAAGCAATGGTTTCCTGCAAATCATTAGTCGGAAATCCTATGTGCTGAAATCCGGTCGCATTGTCCTGCAATTTCATGCTTCTAACCTCTCTTCTTTCAATTGTTCCATAACCTGTGTCATATTCGGCATTGCCGGAATTGCTCCGTGTTTCTGAACACAGACACTTGCCACAGCATTGCCAAAATCTGCAAACTCTGCTGCTTCTTCTACTGCAATGGATTCTGGATTTTTCCCGCAGCGGCTGAACTGGAACAGAAATCCGCCCCAGAATGCGTCGCCTGCACCGGTCGCATCTATCGCCTTGTTCCGGAATCCTTTTACCAGCTGTCCGCCCTGTTTGGTCTGCACATAAGCACCCAGTTTTCCCAGCGTTACGACCACGATTTTCACACCACCCTGGATCAAAACTTTCGCAGCGTTCTGATAGTCACTCTCACCAGTGAGCAGAAAAGTCTCCTCTTCCGAAATTTTCATCAAATCCGCATACGGAATCATACTTCGCATTTGCTTCTTTGCAAGTTCCTCTGATTTCCAAAGCGAAGCACGATAATTCGGGTCATAGGAAATCACACAGCCAGCTTCTTTCGCTTTCTGTACAGCAAAGAAGGTAGTACTGCGCACTGGCTCATCTGTCAGCGAAATGGAACCGATATGCAGAATGCCACTGCTGCGAATCAATTCCAACGGAACAGCGCTTTTTTCCAGCATCTTATCCGCACCATGATTCCGGGCAAAGGAAAACTCCCGCTCTCCATCTGGCTTGACATCGACAAATGCCAATGTTGTAAAGTAATCATCACTCAACGTAAACCCGGTACTGTCAATTCCGCACTGTTCCAACGTCTCCTTGAGGAATCTGCCGTGCATATCATTTCCGGCTTTGCCGATAAATGCCGTTCTTGCCCCCAGCTTTGCCATAGCAGCCATGACATTGGCAGGAGCACCACCGGCATTTTGCGCAAAAACACGCTGTCCCTGCTCATTTCTGCCCTGCATGGTGAAGTCGATCAGCATTTCTCCCAGTGCACACGCCAGAAATGTGGTTTTCTGAATCATTGGCCCTTCCGGATACAAAATCCCCAAATGTTCCAGCTCCTCCAAAAACGGCGTGCAGACGTTCGGGTCATCGGAATGTACCTGCAAAATACCGGTGTCCTGCTTCGGCAGTCCCAACACACCCAGAATGGACTTCGCATCTACCACGAAACTGCCAGACTGCAAGTCTACATCACATGGCAGTGATGATGCAGCAAGTACCAGATTTTTAATGGCCACAGCATCACACAATTTTACTTTTAATCGCATCTATGATTCCTCCTTTATACAAATATGGAAATGACCAGTGCACAGACAAGACCAACCACACCGATGATGGTTTCCATGATCGTCCATGATTTCAGCGTACTCTTCTCATCGATTTCCAGCAGCGAACCGACCAGCCAAAAACCGGAATCGTTTACATGGCTGAAAGCCGTTGCACCGCCATTAATGGCACAGACCATTGCTGCCAGTTCTACCGGAGAAAGTGCCTGTACTGCCGGCATGGAAGCCATGATTCCGGCAGACATGGTCATGGCAACAACCGCAGCTCCAACCGAAGAACGAATCAAGGCAGCAATCAAAAATGCAACCAGAATCAACGGCAGTCCACTCTTTTCCAGTGCTGGACCAATGATATCGCCCATGCCTGCGTTTTGCAGAACCCAGCGGATAATACCGCCGCCGGTGATGACCAGCAAGATCATACCAGTCGGTTTCAATGCCCGATCTAAAATTTTTTTCAAATCATCGCCGCTGTAGCCCTGCTTTTTCCCTAAGAAAAACATGGCGAATAATGTTGCAATGATCAAGGCAACAAACGGCGTTCCCAGAAATTCAAATATGGATTTTACAGCAATTGGCAAAGATAAATAATCGGTCACCGTGTTCAACAGAATCAGCATCAACGGAATTAAGATGATTCCCAGTACTGTTCCGAACGACGGCAGTTTCTGTTCTTCTCCAGTGTCTGCAATCTCCCGCATATTAGATGGCAGTTCTGCATAAATACGTTTTCCGCAGAATTTGCCCCAGAGCACGCCAGCACAAATCACAGCGATGACTCCAACCGGAACGCCCACTGCAATCATCACACCCAGATTCACACCAAGCATATTTGCAACCAGTACCGAACCGGCAGACGGCGGAATGAACGCGAATCCAGTTGCTAATCCTGCCAATAACGGCAGCACATAGGTCAGGGTCGATTTTTTTTTCTTTTTTGCCAGACCAAATGCCAGTGGAATCAAAATGACAACACCAGCTTCAAAAAATACCGTTGTTCCAACAACCAAGCCAGTGATGCCCAACGCCCAGCCAGCTTTCTTTTCGCCAAACTTTCCGATCATCGTCTGTGCAACTTGCTGTGCACCGCCAGATACCTCCAGAATCCCGCCAAACATAGAGCCAAGCCCGATCAGCAGGACAATACCCTGCAAGGTGTTCCCTGCTCCATATTCTACAGTATCCATCAACATTGTAACTGGCATACCCGAACCTAAGCCGATCACCAAAGCTGATATCAACAAACTTAATATTGGATGAAGTTTGCATTTTAAAATCAAAATTAAAAGAATGGCAATTCCGGCAACAGCGGAAATGATCAGCCGAACTGGCTCTGCGGCAAAAACTGCTTCTGTCATATGCTCACCCCACTTTTATTTTTCCGGAGAAATGATGTACTTTCCGTTTGCCCGCAATTCCGGTTTTGCCAGAATGTCTGCTAGATGGTCCAGACCTTCTACGGCATAAACCATGCTGGAAACGTCCAGTCTGCCGGAATCAATCAGTTCCAGTGCACGCTTCTGGGTATACGGATTGATGTAAGATGCCTTCAGTTCAATTTCTTTCTGGAATACTTCAAACGGTTTCAGAGAAATGGTGTCATCCGGCTTGGTCAGTCCAAACATCATGACGGTACCCTTGTTCCCCACAATGTCGATCGCCTGTTCAATGGTGGAAGTTCTGCCCACACATTCAATCACGGTGTTGACCCATGTCATACCGGCAGAGGCAAGAGCTGCTTTGACGTCTTCGTGAATCGGGTCAATACAGATATCTGCCCCCAATTTCTTGGCAACATCTCGCTTGCTTGCAACGGGTTCTAATAAAGCGGTTCTTGCTGCACCGGCAAGCCGTGCCAGTTGAAGCATCAGCAGACCGATCATACCGCCGCCGATGATGACCACACTGCTGCCCGGATGAATGTTACACATATCCATGCCATGCAGACAGCAGGCAACCGGTTCGGTCATTGCACCCTGTTCAAAGGTGGTGTGGTCGCCCAGCTTGTAGACCTGACGCTGGTTTACGCTGCAATACTCTGCAAAGCCGCCGTTGACCGTTGTTCCGTAGCCGATCATATCTGTGCAGTAGTGTGCAATGCCGTTCCGGCAGAAATCGCACTTGCCGCAATAGCAGTTCGGGTCGATGCAGACACGGTCGCCTACCTTTACATTGGTTACCGCAGCACCAACTTCAGTAACTACACCGGAAAATTCGTGTCCCAGAATGGTCGGCGGTGTCACTTCTGCTGCACCCTTGTCGCCCTCATAAATGTGCACATCTGTGCCGCAGATACCGCATGCCTTTACCTGAATCAGAACATCTTCTGCTCCTACTTTTGGCATCGGGGATTCTTCCACTCTCATGTTATGCTTTCCATAAAATACTGCACTTTTCATTTGAAATTCCTCCATTTGATTAGTTTTGATTTATACTTATGCGTAACAGCTGATTACAAGTATATTCTAACAGATGGAGCGTCGAAATACAAGTGGTAAAACAGCCAACTTTTTCTATATATATTTGTGCAAATTGCACTAATTCGGAGATTCTATTGAAAAAATAGAGAAACTATGTTATACTATCCCATAGAATTACTTTTCATCAAGACAAATCGAAAAGAGGTGCTTCATATATGTCAAATTCCGGAATGACGACCATTGAGGTCAAGCGAATTAACCGCAGCAAGGTCTATCAAATGATTTATGAAAAGCGTTCCATCTCCAAGCAAGACCTGGCACAAGAACTGCATATGGGACTGACAACAGTGACACAAAATTTAAAAGCATTAGAGGAGGATGGCTGGATTCACCGCACGGGTTATTATGAATCCACCGGCGGCAGAAAAGCACAGGCAATTGAAATTGTTCCGAATGCACGGACTGCCATTGGTGCTTTTATTTTGAAGCGTTCCATTTTGCTGACAGCTGTCGATCTGTACGGGAATGTCATTGCAAAAAAAACAGTAGCAGAAACATTTTCTGCTACTGAGCCATACTATCAATTTTTAGGAAAGGAGATCATGCGGTTCGCCAATCATGCAGAATCCAATCCGGATAAGATCTCCGGTGTTGGAATTGCCATTCAGGGGATTCTTTCTCCGGATCGCAGCAAGATTCAATATGGAAAACTATTACAGCACACCGGACTGGACATTGCGGATCTGACACGCTATATCCCATACCCTTGTTTTACAGAACACGATTCCAAAACTGCTGCTTTTGCGGAGATCTGGGATCAGCCGCAGCTGTCAGATGCAATTGTCTTTTTGCTCAACAGGAATCTGGGCAGTGCACTGGTCATTCATGGGGAAGTGCATCAGGGAAAGTCTATGCACAGCGGAACCATTGAGCATATGTGCATTGTTCCGGACGGAAAGCCCTGCTATTGCGGCGGGAGGGGCTGTCTGGAAACCTATTGCTCTGCCGAGAGCCTGCAAGATCAGATACAGGACCGTTCCTTTAAGGCGTTCTTTGCGTCTGTACGGGAAAATGAACCGCAAAGCAAGGCAATCTGGGAGGAATATCTCTCTAATCTGGCTGCGGCGATCCGGAATGTCAATACAGTCATGGACAGTGATGTGATCCTCAGCGGCTTTCTTGTGCCGTATTTGACAGAAGCAGATCTAGAATTTCTAAAACAGAAAATTACGGAGCCACCTTTTTTCGCAGAACGAGATATTACCATCCAACTTGGAAAACATGGAGAATTTGCACCAGCAATCGGTGCTGCACTGCCATTTGTAAAGAGAATAATAGATGGGATATAGGCAAGCAGCGTGCAGTTCTGATTCGGTTCAAACACAATATCTATAAATCCTTTCCAACTAGCACTTCTCTCCTTGCTATATTTTCAATTTTTTATTTTTATTATGTCATAGCCACGGAGAAACAGCAATTTACTTTACACATTATTCTATACTCATATTTTGTACAACACCTTGCACTTTTTTCGATACTATATAATAAAAAGAGAATCACCAAATGCTAAGAAAGCGCTGCATACCGAGGCTTATACTGATAATCCCGCACCAACAGCAGAATCCCAGCAAGATCGGTTTGCCGCCCATCTTGATTAGTTTCACAATGTTTGTATTCAGTCCGACTGCACTCATTGCCAGAACGATCAAGAATTTACTCAGTGTCTTAAACGGTGTGAAAAAGCCGGACGGCACGCCGAGGTGCACGCAAACTGTTGTTATGACAGATGCAAAAACAAAGTACAGAATGAAAAAGGGAAATACATTTTTCATGGGAATCGCCTTTCCGCTGTGCTTTGCCTTTCTTGTCTGCCACAGAGAAAGTACCACCGTGATCGGTATAATTGCAAGAGTTCGTGTCAGTTTCACCGTAACCGCTTTATCCAAAGTCTGTGAGCCGAGATGATAGAGAGAATCCCATGTGGAAGCTGTGGCAGTCACCGATGAAGTATCATTCACAGCTGTTCCGGCAAAAATGCCAAATGCTTCTCCCGTTTCGGTAGAGAATCCCAAAAGGCCGCCGAGCATTGGAAAGAGCAGTGCGGCGATCATATTGTAAAAGAAAATCACAGAGATCGATTGGGCAACTTCGTCATCATCTGCACGGATCACCGGTGCAGTTGCCGCAATTGCCGAACCGCCGCAAATGGAAGAACCTACACCGATCAAAATCGATGCATTGGACGGAATACGGAGTGCTTTGGACATCACAAATGCTGTGATTAGTGATATGGAAATGGTACTGATGATGATGGGGAGTGACTGCTTTCCCGTTTGGATTACGACGGTCAGATTCATACCGAATCCGAGGAAAATTACAGCACCCTGCAAAATGTACTTTGCGGTAAATGCGATGCCATTTTGAAACGGTTCTCTGTGCTTTAAGAAGCATGCAGTTACCATGCCAGCGAGCATAGCAAAAACAGCCCCGCCAACAACGGGAATCATGTTCCCCAAAAACCAGCACGGAACCGCAATTACCAAACACAACAGCAATCCCTTTCCGTCTTTTTTCATGAACTTCATAATTATTCCTCCTGTTTTTATTTGATCGAGGAATATTATACTGCACATTTTCAATAGCGTCAAATTATGATTTTCTATCTAGTGATAAATTAAATTTATCAAGAATAAGAGGAATGCCATGCTAGATTATAAAACAACAACCTTTTTGGTCTTATGCGAACAAATGAATTATCGAAAAACTGCAGAGATTCTTCACATGACACAGCCTGCTGTAACACAGCATATCCATGCCTTGGAAAAAATTTATGGCTGCCCGCTGTTTCAGTATGATAGACGAAAGCTTTCTATGACACCGCAGGCAAAGCTGTTGGAACGGCATTTGCGAAAAGTACGATATGAGGAAGAGCATCTTCGGTTAGAAATGCAGAAGCAGTCTATCCCTGAGTTGAAACTAGGTGCAACCAAAAGCATTGGGGACTACATGATCTCTGACAAAATCATCGCACTTGTGGAATCGAAAAAATGTCGTGTACAACTTCTGGTAGACAACACGCAAGCTCTTTTGCATCATATCCGAAATGGTTCTTTGGATATTGCAATGGTCGAAGGCGAATTTGACAAGAACACATTTGGCTCAACGCTTATGAAAACAGAAGAATTTCTGGGAATTTGCAGTGCGGACCATCCTTTTGCCGAAAAGGAAATTGCATTTGATGAAGCAGTATCACAAAATTTGATCCTTCTTGAACATGGCTCCGGAACTCGTTCCATATTTGAAAATCAACTGAACATTCACGGAGAGAGCATTGCTTCATTTTCTTCTATGACTTGTATTAGCAGCTTTGTTGTCATCAAAGATCTGGTTGCAGCAGGGCTGGGTATCACGTTTGGCTATCGCTCCATTGCAAATCAGGATCCACGGTTGGCTTTGTTTTCCTTACAGGGATATCCCAAAACCCACGACTTGTTTTATGTTTATCTGAAAGACTCCCATGCAGAGGAGTTACTGACCTTTCTGCAATAGCATTTCTATTGAAGGAAAGCCGCTTATCAATTACATAGTATCTTGATTTTAACTTGAAAAAGGTGTATGATAAAATTATCACACACAAAGGAGACGAAACAAATGAAAATTGCAGTGACTTATGAAAATGGAAATGTATTCCAACATTTTGGACATACAGAGCAATTCAAAGTCTATGAGATTTTGCAAGGAAAAATCGTACATACTCAAATTGTAAGTACCAATGGAACTGGCCATGGTGCTTTGGCTGACATGCTTTCTGAACAGAAGGTAGATACTTTGATTTGCGGCGGTATCGGAGCTGGTGCACAAATTGCATTGACAAATGCCGGAATTCGGCTATACGGTGGTGTTTCCGGAAATGCAGATGCAGCAGTGAAACAACTTTTGGCTGGAACGCTTGTCTATAGTCCGAATGCACAGTGTAATCACCATGACCATCACGATGCAGAACATCCTTGTGGTGGAAATCATGGAAATTGTCACGCATCATGAAAAACAAACACAACCCTTATGGCTATGATTCACGGAAACTACCATAAGGGTTTCTGTTTTCTGCTATGGCTGTAATTTTTTAAAAAATTATCAAAAATATAAAAATAGTACTTGCAGCCCTGCAAGAACCTTTTCAGCCAGATGACACAGAACTGAGAACCTTAAAGACTGAATTTGAAGATACATTGCTACGTACACCAACGGTTTCACAGACGAATACCGAGAAAAGTATGAACACTTTGAAGAACTGCAGTTTGAACTTGGCCAGGTAAAAGCCGAATATGAATCAGTACAGGCACGAACAAACAGATTCAGAATATCAGGTGATGTGTTAACGGAGTTTGATGACAGTATCTGGAACGCAGTAATCGCAAATATTATTGTTTTCCATGACGGCAGTATGGTGTTCCAATTCAAAGATGGAACAGAAATCAAAGAATAATAATAAAGCCGGGCAGAAAAGATGCTCGGCTTTTTTGTGCCTGAAAATATGTAAAAATCCTATTTGCAAACGATAATAGGGGATATCGTTTGATTGCAAAAGCTATCGTTTGTTTTTACACAAAGAATTTCACCCCACTTTTGTGAGGTGAAATTCTACATTGTATCATTACAGATACTTTAATGGTGGAGCAACCCCATCCAAAAACAAACCCTCCGCTTTTTTTGAATTATCCTCAATTTCAGATAAGAGTAAATCATTGATTGTAACAGGATTATCTCCCGAATTAAAAATAATAGTAAGCTTATCGTCGTACAGATAGATTTTATTAATAAAGACGTTGATAAGGGTTTTTCTGTACTTTATGTCATCAACATTGCCGTCTTTAAGCTTTCTCAAAAAGAAATGCACCATTGGTACTGTAAGCACTGGGAAACTCTTTTCTTATAAAGCTATTTGTTTTTGTAATTCAGAATGTTTCTTTTCCAAAATAGGTATTTGTTCATATAATGACTTTCTTACAGATTCAAGATCGCATTCCATAATTGCATTTAGAGCGTTTTTATGTTTTCTTTCATTTTCAGATAAAGCTTTTTTTAAGAAATTTTAAATTGACTGTATCTTTCTCGGATTCGCTTATTTTGGAAACATTATTTGCAATTTTTTTGATATTTCATTTGTTCGAAGTTTTCGGCATTCGTCAACCACTAAATCCTCAATATACTCCTTATTTACCTTCTTTTTTTACAAGCTTTTTTCTTTGTACCATTGCACACATAGTATCTGTACACTTTTCCTGATTTTCCAGTACCCGAAAAGCCTGTCATCATTTCTTTACAATAGCCGCAAAATATTTTTGTCGTAAGTAAATACTCGACCTTAGCTCTCGCTCTTGCGGGAGCTTTTCTGTTTTTATCCATAATTTCAGCCACCTTATTAAATAATTCATCTTCTTGGTTTCTGAAAACGGCATCTGGTATTGCTCACACAATTGGCAGACTTCCTGTTCTGTAAAGCCGGTAAACTCTTCAATGGGAGAGGCATCTGTCATGGAGTATTCATAAAAAGCATTGATGGCAGAGTGCTCTCCATATTTCTTGATGGGTAAGATACCTGTCATATAGGCAAGGGCAATGTAACTCTTGTCCTTTAACAAATCACTCAAAAAGTCCAAGTATTTTGTCTGTTCTTCCAGTTGATTTTTCCGAGAACGGAAAATGCAGTCCCATTCATCGATGATAAAGATAAACGGAATTTTGTACTGTGCAAACGTCTGTTCCAGTACCTTGACCAGAGTTCTTCGCCGTGGCATTCTAAGATCTGCAAATTCCTGCTGCAGTTCATCCAGCAAATCTTCCTCAACAAATTGAATCAGCTGCTTCATATTTTCCGATTCCGTCAAGTAATCCCGCATATTTAAGTGGATGACATTGTACTGGTTCAAGTGTTTTTCAAAATCTGCATGCTTTGCGATTTTCAACCCTTGAAACATCTCTCTGGAATCACAGCCACGGCTGTAGTAAGCCGTCAGCATATTCGCTGCCATAGACTTTCCGAATCTTCGTGGACGGCTGACACAGATGTATTTTTGTGTAGTCCGTAAAACGCTGTTTGTATACTGAATCAACTCTGATTTATCCACATAGATCTTGGAATTCAGCACCTCTTGGAAATCAATATTTCCCGGATTCAAGTAAACACCCATTGCATTTCCCTCCTTGCTGTGTTTTCGGTTTTTTTCTTTATTATACTACTTTTATTTTTGATATAACATTGAGCTTCTTCAAGAGAGAATGATGCCACTTCTATTTCCAAATCGCAATGATTGTGGTTGTTTGGACATTGATGCCAGAAGTTCATCAACAGTCATTCTTTTTTAGTCAAAACAAATATCAACCGTTTCTTTTGCTTGTGAAATTCTTTTGATTGTTTTGCATTTAATCTGATGATTTTTGTGTCAATCAAAAAAGCCACGTAACCACGCTATATAACGTGATTACGTGGTTTTCGTAACCTTTCCGATTACGTGTTTTTATGTGTCTTAGGCTACGCATATTGATACAATATTCGCCTAAAATGCCCTTATTACATAATGGCAATTCAAAAGGTGTTTGTAATGCTAAATTTATAGTAGTATTATCAAGGACAGAATAGGAGTGTTATCGTTTGGTTTTAGAACAATTACCCACCCCACATAGAAATTGAATACACCCCATTTCACCTCATACGATTTATATTACACTATATTTTCGGTAGTATTATTTGATAGGTTATACTATTCTTTTTTATTATAAGATATTATCTGCCCAAAGTTCACATTGTGTCATGACTGCCTCAATGGCTTCAGGCTGGTCATCAGGCGGATACTTGTGCGTTTTAAGAAGTTTCTTAATCATTATACGCATTCGTGCTCTTGCAGAATCTTTTTTCTGCCAGTCAACCGTTTTGTTTTTACGTAAAGTTTCTGTCAATTCTTTAGTAATGGCTATTAATTCTTCATTTTCATAAAAATCTTTTATAGCCTGTGGTTTTGTGAGAGCATCATAAAAAGCAAGTTCATCAGCAGTAAGGCCGAGTTCTTTTCCTTCTTCTCCGGCTTCTTTTATCTGTTTTGCAAGCTTCATCATTTCTTCAATGACTTCTTCATTTGTCAGCATTCCATTCAGATACTGATTCATTGTACGCTGCATAATTTCAGAAAACTTTTCAGATTTAACCACATTTGTACGTTTATATATAACTATCTGTTCTGCAATAAGCTTTTTAAGAAGTTCAACTGCCAGATTTTTTTCTTTCATATTTGCTACTTCTTGCAAAAACTTTGGGTCAAACAGAGAAACCTCTTTTCCAATATCAGAAAAAAGATTTATAACACCTTCACTTTTGATACTCTGCTTCAGAAGTTCATTTATCCTTGTATTCATTTCTCCAAGAGATATTTTCTTGCCTGTTCCTTTATTTTCAAGACGCATAATAAGAACTCTTACGGATTCAAAAAATGCTGCTTCAAGTCTTAATGATTCCTCCACCATAGAAGAACAAAGTGACAAAGCCTGATGGAGCAACAAAGATTCTTTCAGATATTCTTTTTTGTCATCTTCTTTTGTCGGAGAGATTATAAAGTTGACAGCACCGGTGATGGCTTTTGCACGTTCAAGGTCTGTTCCTGTCATAAATTTTGAATAATCATATCCAAAAAAGGAATCACGGCAAATTGAAATTTTTTCAAGGAATTTCGGATATGCAACTTTCGCTACATCCATTTGCTTGAGCACTGCCTTGCCCACGATTTATAATTTCAGTGATTACTTCTGATTGCTTTAAAGTACAATATAAGAAAGGAAGTTTTTCTATTGGATTGTCACCAAGAAAAAATTTACCAACACGTTGATTAACAAGAAGTGGTTCGTTGATTTGTGGCACTATAGCGAATTTTCCTAAAGTTGCCCCTGTCATTGCTATTAAAACATCTCCTGCATGAACAAGAAAATCTTTTGCCTTTTCAATTTTATCAAATGAAACAAACGAACAGTCATTAAGATTAATCTTTCCATCATCTATATTTTTAATTTTTATAACTTTTACTCCATTTTCAGTCCACCAAGAACTTTTAAAAGCAAATCCAGATTTTACGATACAATAATCACCTAAAACGCCATTTTCTTTACTACAATTGTTTACAATTACTTTTTTAAATAAAGCCTGAGCCCGCAGCTCTAAATTTTCATTTATTCGATTATTTAGTTCGATTTTACCATCAAGGGCGCGTTTTGGATTTCGGCAGTTTGGACGGCTCTTCTTTCTTTTTTTCTGGTGGCTTGTTCTCTTCCGCTTGCTTTTCCTGTGACTTCTCCGAGGAAGAATCAACCGGTATTATAGCTTCTTCGGGGCGAAAATTAATGTAGTCATCGGGAGGGAATTTGCTATAATCATATACTTCAAAATCATAAAATGTCTTTGTGTCTGGATCATAATACCAATTCGTTACATTATGCCAATCTCCCTTATGTGCTTCAAGGTGTTCCTCTTGCGAGAGAAGTTGAATCGCCTTGATTATCAGGGAAACCACTGACGCTTTTCATATGCTGACCAATAAAGGCTTTTCCATCGGCGTCATATACCTTACCTTTAGTGATTAGTTGTTCTCGTTGCTCTGGTGTCCAATTTCGTGAGCCTTTTCCAGCAAGAACAAGTTCCCGCTCGCGCGCCATGCTTTTCTGATTGCTCTGTTACAAGCAGCATTATCTCTTGCCATAGGATCACTCTCCCATGCCGAGATAGTCATAGAGACCATTTAAGAATGCAAAGAAGTCATCGTACACTTCCTCTTCTTCAATTTTACCTTCCTCTTTATTATAAATTGAAATGGTTTCTGAATCCTTTTTTATCAGTACAGGATCACCATTCGGTGTTCCGCCAATCACAACGTAACTGTCATCAGGTCTGGTCTGATTGCTAACATCAATAAGGGGCTTATGTGCAACACCATAGAACTGAACACTTGCGGGCAAAAAGCATTCACCACCGTCAGAAAAAAGCAACCATTCTCTGAACTTTGAAGGGAAAGAAAGATTGTTATTCTTTTCAAAGTCAGAGATTTGATCTTCAGTAGCGGGCTCGAAAAAGTCCATGTCGCTCTCAGTTTGCCGACCTTGATTCTTGAGCGTGTCAATAATAGCTTTCAACTCTTCTGAAACCATACATATCACTCCTGTTCAAACAATAGAAATCATAACCATTGGATTATCCTAACAGTTTACGAATTCGCTCTGTAAGCAAACCTTTTCGTCTATCATAAAAAGTGCCGAAACTGCCTATTTTCAAAGATGCACCTTCTGGAATAGTAGCTTGTATCCGGAAAACCGCTTTTTGTTCATCATTCATGTCATTGTAATATTCAAAGATTATGAACTTCTCTACAAAGGAAGCAAGACAGGCTCTTACCTCACTATTAAAAAAAAGAAGGGTTCAGTTGTTCCGGTTGCTGTCTGGAAAGTGACTGCTGCCGATGAACACAGCCTTGATATTTACGAGGGCTATCCTAATTTCTACTACAAGAAAAATATGAAAATCCGGCTTTCCGAAACCGGAAAAACGGTGGATGCTTTTGTGTATATCATGCATGAAGAACGCAGGCTTTGGATTCCAACTCCTGCATATGTCAGCACCTGCAAATTCGGATACACCATTTTCGGATTTGATTTCAAGTACCTTGATGAAGCATACGAAAAAAGCCTGAAAGGAGTTGCCAACAATGAAAAATGAAATCCCGAATGAAAGAACCTTCCCGAAATGCGGATGTGTTTATACTGAAGTTCCTGCACTTTCCAGAACTGATAATGAAACGCTGATTTGTCCCGACTGCGGAACCCATGAGGCTCTTAAAGCCCTAGGAATCTCCCCAGAAGAACAGGAAAAAATCATCAGCATTATTCACCGCAGCACAGCAGAATAACCGAATACAAGCCGCCACGTTTGGCTGTGTGGCAATTCAGGGATTCCCTCCGTAAATTATCCCATTTGAAGCAAAGCCCCACACAAACCAGCAAAGTGGCTCAGAAAGGAAACCCATATGAAAATACTTATCGTTGAACCGAGAAAACGTCCAAGAGAAGCTGAAATCGACGGCAGTCTGGAATTCATGCAGAAAACGGTTGGCGGGTATCTGCAAGCAATATACCCTTTTGAAGATGAAATCGCTCTTGTTTGTGATGATGAATCAAAGTTGAAATCTGATACAGAGTGGAACAGAATGCTTCCTGAAACAGGCGACATCATCAAAGGCACATTTTTCATCGCAGGTCTTGGAGCAGAAGATTTTACAGATCTTTCTGCTGAACTTATGGAAAAGTACAAACAGCGATTTTGGAATATTGAACTTTTCATTCCCACACCAAACGGTCTGATGCCGATTGTAATCAGGGACTGACAGCCCGCACGTTCGCCTTTAACGGCAAGTAAACCCGATTCCGAATACCTTTCCAATTTGAAAAGCAACGCCACAAACGCAAACGTGGCGGCTGCTTTTTTGCTGTCATAATCTACACAATACA
>ERZ824473.1230-NODE-1230-length-37806-cov-4.374215_pt1 | contig 37806 bp, 37 predicted proteins | sample MGYA00519874_ERZ824473 | MGnify/ENA primary metagenome ERZ824473 (study PRJEB31778, sample SAMEA3449151) | human gut metagenome | biome: human gut; feature: human-associated habitat; material: faeces | place: United Kingdom | collected 2010/2012 ... | reverse complement strand
ATGTTGCCGAACTTTCGCGTCAGCTTGGCTGCAAAGTCGTTGAAATTTCCGCTTTGCGCGGAACCGGCATTGCGGAAGCTGCGGAAGCGGCAATCGATGCAGCAAAGAACGGCAAAACCGTTCCGATGCACACCTTCGCAGGCCCTGTTGAACATGCGCTTGCACATATCGAGGAAGCAGCCGTTCACGGACTGCCCGAGGAGCAGCAGCGTTGGTACGCCGTGAAGATTTTTGAGCGCGACGACAAGGTGCTTGAAAATCTGAATATCGATCCTAAGGTTATGGAGCATATCAATAAGGATATCGAGGCGGTAGAGAAGGAAATGGACGACGATTCCGAATCCATTATCACCAACGAACGTTATATCTACATAGGTTCGATTATCAAAGCTTGCTACAAAAAGAAAAACACGGGCAAGCTTTCAACTTCCGACAAGATCGACAAAATCGTGACCAACCGCTGGCTGGGTCTCCCCATCTTCGCTGCAGTAATGTTCCTTGTTTACTATATTTCAATGGTAACAGTCGGCAGCGCGGCAACGGATTGGGCAAACGACGGACTGTTCGGCGACGGCTGGCATCTGTTCGGCATCGGCTCAAAGGCATATAACGAAACTGCCGAAAATTACAGCAACGCAATGAACGCTGCCGGCGCATTTGTTGATTTCGACACTGAAGCCGAAGATTTTGATGCCGACAAAGTGCTTGCCGAACTCGAAGCATACAAGCCCGAGAGCGAGAACGCAACCGCAACCATCGGCGTTGAGGATGAGGAAACTCTTGCGGTAAACGAAATGACCGTTTATTATTCCACGATCCCCAAAGACGCAAAGGAAGATGAAACCATCGGCATGACTTATGTTGATGCCGTTAAATACCTTAAGGAAAACGGATTCGACGAACCCGATCCCGCCGCATACGGCGTTTGGGTAAAAGGTATTCCCGTGCTTGTGGGCGAAGGTCTTGAAAAAGCAGGCGCAGCTGATTGGCTTGCGGGCCTTATCAACGACGGTATAGTTGCAGGTGTCGGTGCTGTTCTCGGCTTTGTTCCGCAGATGCTTGTTCTGTTCCTGCTGCTCGCTATCCTTGAAGGCTGCGGTTATATGGCACGTATCGCATTCGTCCTTGACAGAATTTTCCGCAAATTCGGTCTTTCCGGCAAATCCTTCATTCCGATGCTCATCGGCACGGGCTGCGGCATTCCCGGTATTATGGCATCCAGAACGATTGAAAACGAACGTGACCGCCGCATGACCATCATGACCACAACGTTCATCCCCTGCGGTGCAAAGGTTCCCTTTATTGCAATGATCGCAGGCGCAATCTTCGGCGGTTCCGCCTGGGTTGCAACAAGTGCATATTTCATCGGCATGGCGGCAATCATAATTTCCGGTATCATGCTGAAGAAAACCAAGATGTTCGCGGGCGAACCCGCTCCCTTCGTAATGGAGCTTCCCGCATATCATCTTCCCACTGTCAGCAACGTTCTCCGTTCCACTTGGGAGCGCGGCTGGTCCTTCATCAAGAAGGCGGGCACGATCATTCTTCTGTCCACGATACTCGTTTGGTTTACCTCCTACTTCGGATTTACTTCCGACGGGTTCAGAATGCTTGCGGAAGACGAGCTTGACAAGTCCATTCTTGCGGCAGTCGGCAATGCGATCGCCTGGATCTTCAAACCCCTCGGCTGGGGCGAATGGCAGGCAGCGGTTGCATCCATCACCGGCCTTGTTGCAAAGGAAAACATCGTTGGCACGATGGGCATTCTTTACGGCGCAGAAGGTCCCGTTTATGCGACCCTTGCACATGTTTTCAACGGCATTCAGGCATATTCGTTCCTGGTGTTCAACCTGCTCTGTGCACCTTGCTTTGCGGCAATCGGCGCAATAAAGCGCGAAATGAACAACCCGAAATGGACTTGGTTCGCAGTTGCATACCAGTGCGGATTTGCGTACATCATCTCTCTGATGATTTATCAGTTCGGCTGCCTGTTCACGGGTAATGTACATGTTGTCGGCCTCATCTTTGCTGTTGCTGCACTTGCCGGCATTATCTACATGCTCGCCCGCCCCTACAAAGAGGCAACAAAGCTTACCAAGAACGTTAAGATTGGATAAATCAAAACGTTAACATTGGTTTGAGTCGAACAGCGTTCGGCAATACGATGCGGTTCGACGAATGAATTCCCCCAACCCGGATGACGATGCGGACGGCGGTGCGCCATGCATTGCCTCCGCATCGTCCGGGCAAATTCGGGAATAAAATAAGCAAAAACCGATTTTATTTTTCACGAAAACAGAAACATGAAAGGAGAAGGTCATATGTTCAATTGGATAGCTCGGAATCTTTCAACGATTATTATCTGCCTTGTGCTTGCCGCTGTTGTGGTTCTTATCATTGTGAGCCTTGTTAAAGACAAAAGAAAAGGCAAGTCCGCCTGCGGCTGCAAGTGCGCCCATTGTCCGATGGCAGGCTCCTGCCATAAAAAATAATCAGTCGGCCGCAAACCGGTGCAAGCAGGAAAAATGCCGGCCGAATTTACGGAAACAGCTTTGCGGAAAGGAGAAAAAATGTTCAGAACCGTTGTAAAAATCGATGGAATGATGTGCGGAATGTGTGAAGCGCATATCAATGATGCAATAAGAAGGAATTTCAACGTTAAGAAAGTGAAATCATCGCACTCAAAAGGTGAAACGGTGATCGAGTCCGAAACGGAACCCGATGCAGCTGCGCTTAAGCGCGCAATTGAAGAGACAGGTTATGAATTCATCTCCGCCTCGACAAAAATCATTGAAGGCAGGCGCGGACTGTTTGCGGGCATTCTGCATAAAGACTGAAAAAGGGTGAAAAAGTTGTGAAACAGAACGGATATGCTTTTCGCGCTTCAGCCCCTACGGAGAAGCATATCCGTATTGCTGTGGAAGTATCAGCAAAGAGTTTTATTTTTTAGGACTGAAGTTAGCATAGGCTAACTAAAAGCAAAACGGTCGGAATTAAAAAACGGCACGGAAAGAAATTGAAGATTAAAGCGAAAAGTTAAAAATAACGAACAGGAGAAAGGGAAAGAAAATGAGCGTTGTTATCGTCGGCGGAAATGAGCGCATGATAAGGCAGTATGAGCAGCTTTGCAAATCATATTCATGTAAAGCAAAGGTTTATATTGAAACGGATAAAGGAATTCAGAACTTCGGCACACCGGATTTGGTCGTGCTTTTCACAAGCACAATGTCTCATAAAATGCTTCAGATTGCCTCCGGGCAGGCGAAACGAAAGAACCTTCGCGTTGCAAGAAGTCATACAAGTTCAATGGCTGCACTGAAAAGCATTTTGGATGAGCACACAGCATGAGCATAACGGTGCATCAGGAAAATGAAATGGGAATGCTTTGACAGCAGTGTATATTAAGCAGTGCGCATGAATATGATAATCAAAGGACGGCAGAAACGGAACAATTCCGAATTTCTGCCGTCCTTATTTGATGTCTGCACCGTGCAGCCGCCGAATCATTTAAGTATCGGCAGCTGCGCGGGAAAAGTTAATGGCTTAGGTGGGTTGAATCAGTTGTTGTTCAGCTTTGCCTGTGCTGCCGCAAGCCTTGCAATGGGTACGCGGAAGGGTGAACAGGAAACATACTGAAGGCCGACTTTGTGGAAGAACTCGATGCTGGAGGGATCACCGCCGTGTTCGCCGCAAACGCCCAGCTTGATGTTGGGACGGGTCTGCTTGCCGAGCTCAACAGCCATCTTGACGAGTTTGCCTACGCCGTTTTGATCAACGCGTGCAAAGGGATCGCTCTCGAAGATTTTCTTTTTATAATAGTCATCAAGGAACTTCCCGGCATCGTCGCGGCTGAAGCCGAAAGTCATCTGGGTAAGGTCGTTGGTGCCGAAGCTGAAGAATTCCGCCTCGGTTGCAACTTCGTCCGCAGTGAGAGCGGCGCGGGGGATTTCGATCATGGTGCCGACAAGGTAGGGGATTTCCATGCCCTTTTCTTCCATGACCTTCTTTGCGGTTTCAACAACGAAGCTCTTAACATATGCAAGCTCACGGGTTTCGCCGACAAGGGGAATCATGATTTCGGGGATGATTTCAAGCCCGGTTTCCTGACGAACCTCGATTGCAGCTTCAATAACGGCACGGGTCTGCATTTCCGCAATTTCGGGGTAAGTAACGGACAGACGGCAGCCGCGGTGGCCCATCATGGGGTTGCTCTCGTGCAGGCTGACAACGGTCTTTTTGAGCTCATCAAAGGTGATGCCCATGTTGCTTGCAAGAGCGGCGATCTCCTCATCCTTGGTGGGAAGGAACTCATGGAGGGGCGGATCCAGGAAGCGAATCGTAACGGGACGACCCTGCATTGCCTTGTAGATGCCCTTGAAGTCTTCACGCTGCATGGGCAGAATTTTTGCAAGAGCAGCCTTGCGCTCATCCGCATTCTTTGAAACGATCATCTCGCGCATTGCGGGGATTCGTGCTTCGTCAAAGAACATATGCTCGGTGCGGCAGAGACCGATGCCCTCTGCGCCGAACTTGACTGCCATTTCAGCCTGTGCGGGGGAGTCCGCATTGGTGCGGATCTTAAGGGTGCGAATTGCATCCGCCCATTCCATAATGGTTGCGAAATTGCCGGAAAGTTCGGCGGGGACGGTGCGGATCGCTTCGGCGTAAACTTTGCCGGTTGAGCCGTCAAGACTCATCCAGTCGCCTTCGTGAAGAACGGTGCCGTCGGTGAAGGTGAGCGTCTTTGCGGGTTCGTCGATAACGATTTCCTTGCAGCCGGAGACGCAGCAGGTGCCGAGCTGTCTTGCAACAACCGCAGCATGGCTGGTCATGCCGCCGAAAGCGGTGAGGATGCCCTCGGAAGCGGTCATGCCCTCGATGTCCTCGGGGCTGGTTTCTTTGCGGGCAAGGATAACCTTGTGGCCCGCTTCGCTTGCGCGCTTTGCATCGTCTGCCGAGAAGTAGACCATGCCGCATGCTGCACCGGGGGATGCGGCAAGACCGGTTGCCATTGCCTTTGCTGCCTTAAGTGCGGCGGCGTCAAAGGTGGGATGAAGCAGAGCGTCAAGGCTCTTGGGGTCGATCATTGCAATCGCTTCTTCGCGGGTGCGCATACCTTCGTTCACAAGGTCAACAGCGATCTGAAGAGCTGCCGCTGCGGTGCGCTTGCCGTTGCGGGTCTGGAGCATGAAGAGCTTGCCGCGTTCAATGGTGAACTCCATATCCTGCATGTCGCGATAGTGTTTTTCAAGAGTTTCGGCCGTTCTTACGAATTCGTTGTAAACGGCTTCGTTGGTCTGCCTGAGGTGGTCGATGGGTTCGGGAGTGCGGATGCCTGCAACAACGTCCTCGCCCTGTGCGTTCATGAGATACTCGCCGTAGAGTTTCTTTTCGCCGGTGGAGGGGTTGCGGGTGAATGCAACACCGGTACCGCTGTCGTTGCCCATGTTGCCGAATACCATGCTCTGAACGTTGACCGCGGTGCCCCAATCGGAGGGGATATCGTTCATGCGGCGGTAGATAATTGCGCGGGGGTTATCCCAGCTGCGGAAAACTGCCTTGACAGCTTCGAGAAGCTGAGTCATGGGTTCCTGCGGGAAGTCAAATCCCTTGACCTGTTTAAACATGGCTTTGTATGCTTCAACGATTTCCTTAAGGTTGTCGGCAGTAAGGTCGGTGTCAAGTTCGCAATTGTATTTTTTCTTTGCGCCGTCGAAAATCACGTCGAACTTTGCTTTTTCAACTTCCATAACGACGTCGGAGAACATCTGAATGAAACGGCGATAGCTGTCATATGCAAAACGCTCGTTGCCGGTCAGGTTTGCAAGAGCAACAACGGTTTCATCGTTCAGACCGAGGTTGAGGATCGTGTCCATCATGCCGGGCATGCTTGCACGTGCGCCGGAACGAACGGAAACGAGGAAGGGGTTTTCGGTGCTGCCGAATTTTTTGCCCGCCTTTTCTTCGGTAACGGCAAGAGCTGCTTTTATCTGCTCGATGATGTCATCGGAGATTGTGCGGCCGTCCTCATAGTAACGGGTGCAGGCTTCGGTTGAAACTGTGAAGCCATAAGGAACGGGCAGACCGAGGCCGGTCATTTCGGCAAGGTTGGCACCTTTGCCGCCCAGAAGGTTCCTCATGGTTGCGTTGCCCTCATTGAAGAGGTACACATATTTGTGGGACATAATGAATCCTCCGTGTTTTCTTTTTTATACACACTTGGTACAGCAATGTATTATACATAATTCTTCCCGAAATTTCAAGTATTTATCAAGAATTTTTTCAATATTTTACACAAACAATACATACGGAAGGACGAAAACGCGCCGAGTCGAACCGTTGGATTCGAAAAAAATTGTGTAAACTCAATGTTTTTTCGGAAAAACAATGTTTATTCGGCAGCAAACAAAAAAGAGGTGAATCCGATGAAAAAAGAGATGAAAAATGATAAGAACAATTCCGAACGGAAAATGCCTAAAATGCAGGATGCGGATTTCTGCGGACAGAATTTGGGTATTGATGCGGGGAATGCAACAGCTTCGGCAAACGAAACAACGGGCATGATGCCGACCGCCCCGCAAAACAGTGCTGAACTTGAAGCGGCGGAAGAACTCTCTCCGCTGCAATACACAACTTTGGTGAAGCAAAAAAAACGAAATAAGCAATAAACCGACGATAGTTTGAATAAATAAAGGAGTCGCTGCGCAAATTCGGCGGAAGCGGCTCCTGCGGGTTTAATTTTCAGCCGGTTGTTTTCAGCCTTCGTCGTAAAGGCCGGCTGCTTTGATTTTTTTCCAATCGGCGGCAACGATGCGCACCTGCTTGCTTGAATTGATTGAAAAATCTTTTTGGAAAACGTATCCGTTTGCCATCATGCGCAAAAGTGTGGCTTTTACCCTGTCGTCGGGAACATTGTTTCGCTTTGACACCGCTTCAATGGTACCCCAAAACGTCGGAATGATATTGGCTTTTGTTTCAACGTGCGCAAGGTTGCTGACTATCATGCGCATATAGGAGTTGTTAAGCTCCTCCTCATCGGGAAGCAGGCGAATGTCGCTTGCAACACCCTGAAGCCGTTTGCTGAACGTGTCCGTCACACCGTAAACAACAACTTTTTTGTGCCTTTTCTGCACAAGATATTTGACAACGGACTGAAAATGACCGTCTCCGGTGAAGATAATATAGGTGCCGACATCGTTTCTGGATGTTACGTTCTGATAAATATAATCAAGCATAACAAAATCCGTCATATCTTTTTTGCGATACTGCGTTGCCGTGCCGGTTTCGATAATGGTGTTGGTGATGTTGCGCAGCTTTGCAAGCTCCTCACCGATGCCGGGGGATGAAAAATCGGCAAAAATCATAATATCTTCAATGTCGAACTGCTTTTCAAGCTCGGCACGCCATGCGGCTGTATCGGGACGAAGATTATATTTGTTTTTGTACGAATAAAACCAGTATTCGTAATCAACGAATACCATTGCCCGTTTTGAACGGGCAAGCGACCTGAAAATTTTGAGCAAATAAACCCTCCTTTGCGCAAAGTAAAATATGCGCTTACATAGTGCGGGAATGCTTTGAACGATTCATTTTTGCGGGAAAGATCCCGAAATCAAAGCTCCCTTAAACCGACAGAACGAAAACAACAAACCTGCCGAAAGGGCAGTGCAACAAAATAACCACACGGTATCGAACGCGCAAAAAATAAATTTCGTATGCGATTTTTACATAAACAAAGACCAATAGGCAGCCGCAGACAAAATGCTGCGATCCGTAGATTGAATAAAGTTTACGTTCGATAGTGCAAATAAAAAACAAGCCGGGACGCCGCCCGACGAGGAGTGTTGTCCTTCATTGCCGGTATCACTGCTATTATAACAAACAACATAAAAATTTGCAACACTTTTTAAGTAATTTCGTCACTTCGGGACGAAAGAAAAAGGCGGGCTCGCGGCGGTGTATCCGTCTTTCGCGCAGGAGGGCTTCCGCAATCCGCCGAGTTTGCGTCAGTCTGCAAAAAAACGTGAAATTTGTCACAAATTATTAAAAAATCAGCATTGCTGTCCGCGCACTCGGGGTTTATAATATCAGCATGGCAAGGAATAAACCAAGAAAACTTAAAAAGGCTGCTTCCGAAAGGTTCCGCCTGTCCGGTGCGGACGGCAATGAGGAGTCCGGTGCGGATGTCAATGAGGAGTCCGGTGCGGATGTCAGTGGGGGGAAAATAAACTTCAATGCATCGGATGCTTCGGACATGCGAGGTAAAGAAAAAAACAACGAAGCATACAGGAAACACAGCGTTATTTCTTTCATAATATGCGAGGTGTTTGCTGATGTCGCCGCTGTTGCTTTGATATTGCTCGGCAGAACGGGGGCGGAGCGGTACGGCAGTGCTTCCGTGCCTGCGACGGATTATACTACGGATGCAGGGCAGGAAAACGCCGCGACGTTTGATGAGAACGGAGACGGAGAAAATCGCGGCTTTACCGTTGAACCGACAGAAGAGGTTTCGGATACGCCGTTCCCGCAGGGTGAAACTTTGGCGCACGTTAAAACGACCGTCATTGCGGACGGCAGCCCGATCGCAACGCTTGCAAGCGGCAGCGCGGCGGAGGAGCTTATTGAAGCCGTGCGTACATATTTCGATGGTTTTGTGAACAAAAGCGGAGCGGTCACATCGTTTTTGAATGAAATCGGTTTTGTTGAGGCGGACGAAAATGCGGCGGTCATGCCCTATGATGAGGCATTTGCGTTTCTGACAGGCAGCAGCACGCCGCTAAGGGTTCAAAGCAGGCTTATTGAGCATGAATTTGTAACGATTCCGTATGAGGTATCGACGGTTAACAGCAGCGATTTTTACTGCGGGACCCGCTTTGTTGCCGAATACGGACGGAACGGCAAAAAAATGAGTGCTTATGAATACATTTATATTAACGGCACGCTTCAAAGCAGCCGAATGCTTGAGAGCGAGTATCTTGACCTGCCGCTGAAAGAAACCGTTATCATCGGAACAAGACCGTGCCCGGCAGCAAACGGAATAACAACGGGTGAATACCCTGCTTCGGGTATTGCATTTGCAAGGCCCGTTGATGCTGCTGTTGTGCGCTTTTTCGGACTGCTCAACGGCAGTATGCATGAGGGCGTGGATTTTGCGGCGAGCAGAGGTGAAAACTGCAAGGCAGCGGCAGCAGGAACCGTTGTTGCGGTGCTTGAGCGCGGCAGCATGGGTTTGACCGTGTATGTTCGTCACGAAAACGGTTTTGCAACCGTTTATGCAGGGCTTGAAAAGGCGCATGTTTCCGTCGGAACAACCGTTGCAGCGGGCGACATAATCGGCACGGCGGGTGCGGACGGAATACATTTCGGCATTTATGCAAACGGGGTTCCGTGCGACCCGAAAGCCTATATAAGCGGGCTTATGCAGTGAATGAACAGCATGTGACCATGCTTTTTCAATGCGGAAACAGTGTTTTGAACCGTTGACAGAACAAATTTTGCTTTTATGCGGGTTGCCAAACTCTGCCGCCTGTGTTAAAATCAAAATGTGACTGCAATTCCGCATTGAAGAATAAACTGCCTCCGGGAATATGCAAAACAAACTCGGTTTGCGTTTCGGATGCAGCTGTGCGTTTGTTCCTTTTTCCGAATTCGAAAAGGGAGCGTTATTTCGCGGGTTGCAAAATAGAATTACTGTTTAAATTATTAAATTTATATAATACGGAGTTTATATGGCTTTTTTTGAAATTCGCGGCGGAATCCCGCTTCGCGGCAGCGTGACCGTGAGCGGCGCAAAGAACGCTGCACTGCCGATAATATGTGCATCGATAATGGCAGATGAACCTTGCAGAATCGAAAACCTGCCCGATATAGAGGATGTTAATCGAATCACGGAGATTTTGAGTTCAATGGGTGCAGCGATTACGCGCCCCGCTCCGGGCGTTGTTGTTATCGATCCGCGAACAATAAAGTCCCACAGCGTAACAAACGAAATGGCGGCCAAGCTGCGTGCGTCGTATTACATGCTCGGTGCGCTGCTCGGAAAATTCCGCCGTGCCGAAATTGCTCAGCCGGGCGGGTGTGCGATCGGACAGCGTCCCATGGATTATCATATCAACGGAATGCGCGCTCTCGGAGCAAATGTGCAGGATCGCTTCGGCATAGTTACCGCCTCGGCCGACAAGCTTCGCGGTGCGGAGATTTATCTTGATATGGCAAGCGTCGGTGCAACGATAAACATTATGCTTGCCGCATGTCGTGCAGAGGGCAAAACCGTGATAAACAACGCCGCGCGCGAACCCCATGTTGTTGACGTGGCAAATTTTCTCAATACCATGGGAGCAAACATTCGCGGTGCGGGAACGAATGTTATCCGCATAACGGGCTGCGATGCGCTGCACGGCTGCACCTATGCGATAATACCCGACCAAATCGAAGCGGGTACTTTCATGATTGCCGCTGCCGCAACACAGGGAAATGTTGTGATTAACAACGTCATACCTGCGCACCTTGAGGCAATTTCCGCAAAGCTTATGGAATGCGGAGTGGAGGTCATTGAAGGGGATAACGGCAATGATTTTTACATGCAGATTATTTCAAACTCCCGCCCGCGTGCGGTGAATATCAAAACTCTGCCTTATCCCGGTTTTCCGACGGATTTGCAGCAGCCGATGACCGCATTGCTGGCGGTTGCACAGGGCAACAGCTTCATCACGGAGAATCTGTTTGAGGACAGGTTTAACCATGTTCGCGAGCTCAACCGCATGGGTGCGAACATAATCGTGAACGGCAGAACCGCAACCGTGATCGGCGTTGATAAGCTCTACGGCACCGATATCTATGCTTCCGACCTGCGTGCGGGCGCGGCAATGATAGTTGCGGCTCTGATGGCGGAAGGAACTGCCCGTGTGCGAAATATCTATTATATCGACAGGGGATACGAAAAACTCGAATATAAGCTCCGCGCCCTCGGTGCCGATATTAAGCGCATCGAAGAGCCTGACGAAGAGTGAACACTGTCCGCATATCGGTCGGAATCAACCGATAAATCAACCGATAATTCAACCGATAATTGAACAGAACGGGTTAAGCTGTTTTGATAAAAAAATAACGGGGCCGCTGCGGTGAATGCAGCAGTCCCGTTTGGTTTATTTAAGCCGATGCAGAGTTTTTTTCATGCAAAAAATCTATTAGCATGGCTAATGAACCGGAAACCGACGGCAACATTTTGTAGATTCTACCGTTACGTACCATCATCGAAGGGAAAAGGGCCATTTTACCTTGAAGTAACTCATCTTCACTTATACTGAGCAGCACCTTTCCATCTTCAAGAGGCCAGATTGCATTCTGCATCGCAGACTTTTTAGAAGATAATCGAAAACGTGATATAATTTCACTAAGCGAATCTTTTGCTTTTGCATAGAAAAGGAGCTGAGGTTTCCCGCCTTCAACAATATCACGGTAAGCCGAAATGAATTGAATATCAGAAACGCATTGAACAGGAATTTTTAATTCATCCTGTATCTCCATATTAATGCAATCTATCAGTCCATTGGTTGTCATCTCTTTATTCTTGCCAAGAGCATACTTGGCTTTTACTGAAGCATTGACACTGCAACCCCAAGTGTTTTTTCCTATGGATAACTTTTTGCTTCTGAGAATAAGTATGATAAATGAATCGCTGGAAGAAATAAAACCATTAAATCCCAAATGGTTTGAAAGCTTGGATTCGGAAAGCGTACTTATAAAGGGTCCATACTCAAACAAGCTTCTAACTGATAATCCATTGAATTGATAATCCATTGCGCGGTTAGTTACCATTGAATGAAAATAAGTAGTCCTGCTTGTATGCAGTGTAAAAACGTTATTATCCATATGCCAGTCATCAACTCTGATGCAGAGCTGATTGTATATAGATGAAGTTTCATGAGCAGACAACAATTCACCGTAATATTTGGTAATAATTTCTGGAGGCTCGTATATTGTGCTTGCTCTGTCACGAATAATAATGGAGCTAATGGATACTTTATTCAACTTTGCACATATAATAATCGGAAATACAATATTATTTTTTTGCTTAACACTTTTTAACTTTGCTATTTTCTTTAAATTTGAGGAAGACGCTTTCGAATTGTTATAAGTTAAAAAAACACCTTGTTCATCGTCTGTGGAAACATATTGATTTAGTAACAAATCATAATTTTCACATAATTTTGCACCGTCCTCTAATGAATTCAATAATTTTTTCTTTAAAACAATAGCAAACCAATTGAGAATGCCCGTAGCAATAAGTGAGAAAAATATTGTCCAGTCAAATAATTCAATTTTAGACTTGCCGAATAACAGCACATAAAAATATATAACAGCTAAAACGAATAATGCAATAAGACAATATAACCCATCATTTTTAATGAAATTGTAAAAAAATAATTTATATTTCCTATTCATTTTGGATAATTTCATTCAAGAAATCCTTCTATTGTCAAAAACAAAATTAAATTTGATTCATAGGCATTCGCAAACCTTAACTTGGCTGATGCATTTTCATAATTATGCATCAGCCATTATAATACAATCGGTGATTCAAAATGCGGACTTATTTCGTTCCGAAAATCCTGTCGCCGGCATCGCCGAGACCGGGAACGATATAGCCGTAATCGTTGAGGTGGCTGTCAACCGCAGCGGTGTAGATGACAACATCGGGGTGCAGCTTATGCAGCATTTCAATGCCCTCGGGAGCGGCAACAAGGCACATCAGGCGAACGGTTTTGCAGCCTGCTTCCTTGACGATGCGAATACCCTCGGCAGCGGAGCCGCCGGTTGCAAGCATGGGGTCAACAACGATCATATCGCGCTCGGAGGTGTCGCCGGGCAGCTTGCAGTAATAGCTGACAGGCTTGAGCGTCTCGGGGTCGCGATAAAGCCCGATATGTCCGACTTTTGCGGCGGGAATCAGCTCCATGACGCCCTCTGCCATGCCGAGACCGGCGCGGAGAATGGGAACGATGCCGAGTTTGCGTCCTGCAAGCACTCTTGCGCGCATTGATGCAACGGGAGTTTCAATGTCAACTTCCTCCATGGGAAGGTCACGGGTGACTTCATATGCCATGAGCGTGGACAGCTCGTTGAGCAGCATACGGAAATCCTTTGTGCCGGTGTTTTTGTCCCTCATGAGGGTGAGCTTGTGCTGAACGAGAGGATGGTCGATAACGACAACGTTTTCCATGTAGTTTTTCATTGTTAATACCCCTTTGTAAAATTATTTATTAAATAAGTTGAAATCAAGCAAGAAGCTTTTATCTGCATTCGTAATCGGAAATTTTGCCGATGCGGCGTTCGTGCCTGCCGCCGGCAAATTCGGTGCAGAGCCATGTTTTGACGATCGCCTTTGCGGTTTCAATGCCGATGATCCTTCCGCCCATTGCAAGCATGTTGGAATCATTATGCTGACGGGTCAGTTCCGCGGAAAGAACATCTCCGCAGAGTGCGCAGCGAATGCCGCGAACCTTGTTTGCGCAGATAGAAACACCGATGCCGGTGCCGCAGATGAGGATTCCGCGGTCAAACTCGCCGGAGGCAACAGCTTCTGCGGCGGGAAATGCGATGTCGGGATAATCAATACTGTCGGTTGAGCAGCAGCCGAAATCCCTGAATTCGTGACCAAGTTCAGTAATATAGGGTAAAAGCTCGTTCTTGAGTGCGTATCCGCCGTGGTCGGATGCAATTGCAATTTTCATTTTTTTATTGTCCCGTGCGGTGCGCGGGAAATCCTTTCCGTAAAGTCTTTAAAAAAATATTAAAAATTTTTGTGATTGAGCAAGAATAAATTCCGTAAACACCGACGGCATCCAAACGGCTTCGAACGCAGCCGAAAAGTCGTCGGCATATCGCAGCGGTCATTCGGAAATAACCGTAAACCCGGCGGCACGGAGCAGACGATTCATGTATGCAAGCCCCTGAGCCTCGGCGGGGACACTTTCCGCAATTATCAAATCCATGCCGCGCGATTCGTTTCGAAGTTCACGGAAAAGGGCGGCGCACAGCGTCTGCGGTTGAGTCCTGTCGCCGATAACGACATGCCGCTTTCCCGAATAGCGGGATTTGGTTTGTTCCGTTGCGAGTATGATACATTTTTTGCCCGAAAGCTCTGCGCGGGTGTATTCACGGCAGGCGATGGAGGCGGTTTTTTTGCAGTCATTGCCGCCGTCAGCGATGACAACATCGCATTCGGGCGCATAATGCTTGTATTTCATGCCGGGTGAAGCGGCGGTTTCTCCGTTTTTTAACGGGTTGAGCACCGCATGAGCAATATCAACATGCCCGATGACGCTTTCAAGCATCTCTCTTGTGACTCCGCCGGGGCGAAGCACCGTCGGTGTGCCGACAAGCGAAAGCACCGTGGATTCAACGCCGACTCTGCAATCCCCGCCGTCAATAATTGCATCAATGCATCCGTCAAGGTCATCCAGAACATGCTGAGCGCAGGTCGGGCTCGGTTTTCCGGAAAGGTTCGCGCTCGGTGCCGCAATCGGAACGCCGGCCGCACGAATCAGCGCAAGTGCGGTTTTATGCTCCGGCATACGCACCGCAACGGTGGAGAGCCCCGCCGTGACTTGCGGAGGGACAATGTCGCTTTTGAGATAGACCATGGTGAGCGGACCCGGCCAGAATGCATCCGCAAGCTGCCGCGCCTTGTCCGGAACATGTTTCCAAAGCTGTTTGAGGTCGCTTTTTTTTGCAATATGAAGAATGAGCGGGTTGTCTCCGGGGCGCCCCTTTGCAGCAAAAATCTTTTCCACAGCACAGCCGTCAAGCCCGTTTGCACCGAGTCCGTATACGGTTTCGGTCGGAAACGCAACAAGCCCGCCCGCGCGAATGATTCGCCCGCACACGTTTGTTCCGTTCTCTTTTTGTGTTGCTGCATTGAAAAATTCCGTGTTCATGCTGCCAAACTCCGTTCCCGGATCACCGCATCGGCCGCAAACCGGCGCATAATGCCGTATCAACCCACTATAATATAGCACAAATCGCGGCTTTCGGCAAGTGAAAAGTGACGCTGTTTTTAAACATCGAATGCGGCAAAGGGCACAGCAGGATTGAATAATCTTTCCGTTTGTGGTATACTTTGGATAAACACGGCGGTACGCCGCAAAAAAGGATAAGGAATTTAAATAATGAGCGAATACAATTATGATATCGTTGTTCTGGGCGCGGGCCCGGGCGGTTATGAAGCGGCTATACGCTGCGCACAATACGGCAAAAACACGGCGCTTGTCGAGGCGCGCGATCTGGGCGGAACATGCTTGAACCGCGGCTGCATTCCCACAAAAGCACTGCTGCACGGTGCTGAAGTTTATCAGTCGGCGCTGAATGCTGCGTCCTGCGGTGTAACAACGGGTGAGGTCGGGTTTGATTTTGCAAAGCTTGCCGAATACAAGGATTCTGTTATTGCAGGCCTGCGCAAGGGCATTGCGGGGCTTGAAAAAGCGCACGGAGTGAAGGTCATAAACGGCTTCGGAAAGCTTGTTGATGAGCATACTCTCGATGTTGACGGCGAAAAAGTCACGTTCGACAAGCTGATTCTTGCAACGGGAAGTGCGCCTGCGCGTCCCCCGATTCCCGGTATTGACGGCGAAAATGTCGTAACTTCCGACGAAGTGCTTTCAATGACAGAGCTTCCGGACAGCTTTGTTATTATCGGCGGCGGTGTTATCGGCATTGAGTTTGCAACATTGTTTGCCTCTCTCGGAAAGCCCGTAACCGTTATTGAAATGATGCCGAGCATACTTCCGGGCGTGGATGCCGACATCGTTAAAATGCTTTCAACAAGGGTACTCAAACGCAAAAAAGTTACTGTTATCAACAATGCCAAGGTAACAGGCATCAACGGCGGCGAAAAAGTCACCGTAACGTACGAACTCAACGGAGCCGAAAAAACAGCCGAGGGAGGCTGCTGCGTTGTTGCCGTCGGCCGCCGCGCAATGACGGCAAACATCGGGCTTGAAAATGTCGGAATCGAAATGAACCGCGCGTTTGTGAACATCGACGATTATTGCCGCACAAATATCGAAAACATCTATGCGATCGGCGATATAACCGGCAAGATTCAGCTTGCGCATGTTGCAAGCGCACAGGGCCTTGCAGCTGCGGCGAATGCATGCGGGCAGAAGAGTGTAAAGATGGATTATTCGGTTGTGCCTTCCTGCATTTATACCGCTCCCGAAATTGCATTTGTCGGTATCGGCGAAGAAAAAGCAAAGCAGCAGGGCATTGAATACAAAATCGGCAGCTTCAATGTTGCAGGCAACGGCAGAGCAATGATAATGGGCGAAGCTCTCGGCATTGCAAAGCTGATTTCCGATGCGGACGGAAATCTCATCGGCGCACAGCTCATGGGTCCCCGCGCAACGGATATGATAGCGGAGCTTGCTCTTGCGCTTAAAGTCGGTGCCTCGGTTGAAACAATTGCCGAAACCATTCATCCGCATCCCACCGTCAGCGAGGTTATTGCGGAAGCGGCGCATGATCGGGAAGGTCTTTGCTGTCACAGTCTGCCCAAAAAGAAATAATTAAATCAACAAACGAACAAACCGCCGTCGCCCGTCGAATAAGATGTGCGGCGGCGGGCATTATGCGGCTTTTTCCGCCGGTTATTGAATCAATCGCAAATCAATTACAAAAGGGAGGAAGAAAAACATGAGCATTCCAAACGTCAAAAATGTATACGGATATGCGGATGCATATGCAAAACTTGCAAATTTCGGGCAGCAGCACCTGCTTAAATATTATGATGAGCTTGATGAAGCGCAGCGCGCCGCATTGCTCAATCAAATCGAGCAGATCGATTTTTCCGTTGTCAGCACGAATAAACAGCCTGAAAAACGCGGCAGAATCACTCCGATCGGTGTTACGGAGCTTGCGGAAATACGCACTCGCGGAGATGAATTCTTTGATGCGGGCATGGCGGAGCTGCGTGCGGGGCATGTCGGCGCGGTGCTGCTTGCGGGCGGCATGGGCACACGGCTCGGTTCGGATGCTCCGAAGGGTGCGTTCAATATCGGAATCAAGCGTAAACTTTATATTTTTGAGTGCCTTATAAACAATCTTCTGAATGTTACGGAAAGAGTCGGCAGTTTTGTTCACCTTTTCATCATGACCAGCGACAAAAACGACGCAGCAACGCGTGCGTTCTTTGCAGAACATAATTATTTCGGCTATGCGGCGGAATTCGTGCATTTTTTCACTCAGGAGACGGCACCCGCGGCAGATTACGACGGCAAGGTTTATCTCGAAGAAAAATACCGACTTGCAACTTCACCGAACGGCAACGGCGGTTGGTATTCCTCAATGGCAAAGCACGGAATGCTTGATATTGTCCGCAGAAACGGCATAGAATGGCTGAACGTGTTTGCGGTTGACAATGTGCTTCAGCGCATTGCCGATCCGCTCTTCATCGGCGCAACAAAGCTTGCGCATTGCGAAGTCGGGTCAAAGGTCATTAAAAAAGCCGCGCCCGATGAACGCGTGGGCGTTATGTGCCTTGAAGACGGGCATCCTTCAATCGTTGAATACTATGAGCTTACGGATGAAATGCGCAATGCGAAAAACGAAAAAGGCGAACCCGCCTACAATTTCGGCGTTATTTTGAACTACCTGTTCCGCGTGGATGCGCTGGACGGCATAATGGAAAAATCCCTTCCGCTGCATGTTGTTGAAAAAAAGATTCCATGCCTTGATGAAAACGGGCAGCATGTCACGCCCGAAAAACCGAACGGCTTCAAGTATGAAACCCTGATTTTGGATATGATACGGCTGCTTAACGGCTGCATGGTGTTTGAGGTTGACAGGGCAAGGGAGTTTGCACCTGTCAAGAACCGCACAGGGGTTGATTCGGTTGACACGGCGCGGGAGCTGCTTGTCCGCAACAGCGTTGAACTCTGATTTTATTCACGGTCAAGAACAACAAGCCTGCATAAATAATACAGCCCCGCCGCAAAGCCGTTAAGCCCTGCGGCGGGGGTGTTTATGTCCCGCTTGTGTGAACTGCGTACAGAGTTCCCAACCGTGACGGAAGCGCTGCGGATCATCAATCATAACATCGGCAGCAGAATCAAGCTGCATTAACCTGCAACGGAGGCAGAGCAGCCGTCTATTGCTGTTCCCCGTGGCTCAGTGACACGCAGTGTGCCGGAACCTGATCCTGCATTTCGGCCCATGCAACGGTCTTGTCGCCGAAATGCCAAGCAACAACGATTGTTTCGAGGCTGTACTTGTAGTTCAGGTCGCTGCCGTAAATCAACCTAAGTCCGTCAACGTACGTAAGATCGGGTCTGTTCGAAAGCACAATAGCAGTTTCGTCAGACGCTTCGCCGCTTGACAGGATATACCTGTACTTATACGGTTTATCGTACCATTGGCCTTTTGCGTAGCTTTCGCCGATGCGCCATGTGCCGTCGCTCATCAGATAGTGTGTCTTCAGGAGTGCATGCGATTCACACAGGCCGCCCTTGTTGTTTACCGCCGTGTGAATGTCAACACAGTCGTTTGCATCATAAACCTTAACGATATAAGGCTCTTCGGCGGAAGACTCTTCGGACGGGTTTTTCCGCATATTGATATCATCCTGCGGAAGCTGTTTTGCCGAATCACAAGGTTCGGCGGTTGAAACGACCTTTGCGTCCTCTTTCGAGTCCGCATGTGTTCTGTCGCTTGCTGCGGATTCCGCAGCAGTCCTTGCCCCGCCGTCACGCAGGGTCGATGCCTGCGCATAAACGAATGCGGACATCAGCATCACGACAACCAGTGTCAATGACAGTATTTTCTTCATTAATTGTTTCTCCTTTCGCGGTATCATGGTTTTGTGCCGTTGGCGGTTGGGTTTCTCTTCCCCAAAGGCTGCACTTGTTGAATGCTGTGCAAACTTTGGGTGCGATACGCAGCTTGCGATACGCAGTCTATGATACGCAATTTGCGATATGCAAATGCGGGACATGTGTTGAATCGGATTCGTTTCAATGGTGCGGCTTTCATCGCAATATTATTATATCAGCAAATTAATATCATTTCAACCCCAAATTGTGAACAATTTGTTAACAATTCTTTTTCAACAGGAAAAAAACAGTCAAACGGAGCTGATAGGATGAACGCACAATATGTTTAAGATGAATACAAAGTAATACAAAAAAGAGCCCGAACCGATCGGACTCCGATGTTGAAACAAATTTTAATTTTTAGGGTTCGTTATTCGGAAAACTCCTTAAAGGCAGTTTCCGCAATCTTTTTCGCATCGGCAAGCGTGATTGCGCGGCGTTCGGCAAGCGCGGCAATATCGGCATATTCGAACTTTGCCCTTTTAACGCCGAACCCCTGAGCGGTCTTCAGGCGAATCGTACCGTCCTCAAATTTGGCGGTTTGCGTTTCACGCTGCAAAATGTATCGCGGCATTCTGCACTCGCGGACGCCGAGAGTGCTTGTGTGTTTGAACAATATGCGGATAATTTCGCTGCGTTTTTCGGCATTGCAAAGCACGCAGAGCATAATTCCGGGGCGGTTCTTCTTCATTCCTGTCGGAACGGTGTAAACATCCGCCGCACCCGCGTTAAGCAGTTTATCAAATGCAAACCCGATCTCTTCGCCTGTCATATCGTCAATGTTGCAGCGAAGCTCGATGATCTCATCCGCCGATTCTTCACTCGGACTTTCGCCGAAAAGCGCACGCACGCAGTTTGCGGCGGGATAGTCGCGTTTGCCCATGCCGTACCCTTGGGAAAGTATTGTCATTAACGGCATTGCGGTGAAGTCATGAACAAAATGCTTTAACAGTGCCGCTCCGGTCGGAGTGCAGAGTTCGCCTTTTATATCGCCCGCATAAACAGGAACGCCGTGAAGAATGAAGGCTGTTGCCGGTGCGGGAACGGGAAGAATCCCATGCGCACAATGCACATGCCCGCTGCCCGTGCGAACGGGGGAGGCGGCAATGCGTTCCGGTGCGAGCATTTCGATCAGCGCACAGCAGGAAACAATATCTGCAACGGCATCAAGCGCACCGACCTCGTGAAAATGCACAAGCTCAACGGGAACGCCGTGGGCATGACTCTCCGCTTCTGCAATCAGTTTGTAAACAGCAAGGGAATGCTCTTTCACTGCATCGGACACGGGCAGCGCACGGATGATGTGTTCAATTTCGTGCAGCCCGCTGTGAGAATGGTGATGCTCGTGTTCATGACTGTGCTCGTGCTCATGGCAATGCTCATGCGCGTGTTCATGCTCATGTTCATGATTATGTTCGTGCTCATGACAATGCTCATGCTCATGACAATGCTCATGTTCGTGAAGGTGTTCATGTTCGTGTATGCAGGCGGCATATTCGTCCGCATCGGTGTTCATGTATTCAACGGCAAAATGAATTCCGCGAATGCCGCATTTTTCGGCGGCAGCGCAGCGAACATTCAGTCCGACGGCCGAGAAGGCAGCTGCAATATTCTGAAACTCGGCACGTTGTTCTTCGGAAAGCAGATCATAAAGTGCGCCCGCAAGCATATCGCCCGCCGCACCCATTCCGCAGTCAAGGTAAAGTGTTTTCATAGTAAAAAGGCCTTTCAACAGTTTTATTCAGGGTTGCATATTATAATTAAGGAAAGAATCGTCACCGCGCATTGCTGCCGGTGCCGATATGGTTTATCATGTTTGCAAGGTAACCTGCGCCGAAGCCGTTGTCAATATTCACAACGGATACTCCGCTTGAGCAGGAGTTGAGCATTGAAAGCAGCGCTGCAACTCCGCCGAATGCCGCACCGTAACCGACACTCGTCGGCACGGCAATAACGGGGCAGTCGGCAAGCCCGCCGATTACACTTGCAAGCGCACCTTCCATGCCTGCAACGGCGATAATGACGCTTGCGCTCATGATTTCGTCAATATGCGAAAGGAGACGGTGCAGCCCTGCAACGCCGACATCATAAAGCCTAAGCACACGGCTGCCGTGAAATTCCGCCGTCAGTGCCGCTTCTTCGGCAACGGGAATATCGCTTGTGCCGCCTGCCGCAACAACAACGCAGCCGTTTCCGCTCGGTTCGGGGATGCTGCCGATACTGCCGATTTTTGCAATTTCACAGTAGCTCAGGGCAAATTCACGATTCAGTATCTCTGCGGCATGTTTTTCAAGGCGCGTAATAAGTATCGTTTCCTGTCCGCTCTCAAGCATGGCTTTAATGATTTCAAGCATCTGCTCGGGTGTTTTGCCCGCACCGTAAATCACTTCCGCCGCACCGGTCCGAAGGCGGCGATGGGTGTCTATCTTTGCGAATCCAAGGTCGCGAAACGGAGCGGTGCGCAGTTTCAAATATGCTTCGTCAACCGACACTTCGCCGCGGCGCACTGATTCAAGAAGGTTTTTTATTTCGTCATTCATAGTCTTTATGTTGTGCTGTCTGAACAGCGGGATTTCATCTCGGCTCAAGGTCAAGCGTCACTGCATCGAAATATTGCCGCAGCTCGTTTAAAACATGCTCACGCTGTTTAAATAATTCATCGAATTGCCCGGCCTTCAATTGCAGCTTTGCGGTTCCGTTAACATTCCGAACGCGAAAGTCGGAGAAGCCGAGCGAAAAAAGGAAGTTTTCCGCTGCTTCAACGGAATGCAGTTTGTTTTTTGTGATCAATTCGCCCGGCGGAATCCGCGTTGCAAGGCAGGCATAGGAAGGTTTGTTCCAAGTGAAAAGCTCTGCTTCGCGGGCAAAATGGCGAATGTCAGCTTTTGTCAGTCCGCATTCGCGCAGCGGGGAAAGCACGCCGGCTTCCCGCAGGGCACGCATTCCCGGACGGTCATCCTCTGCATCGGAAGCATTCGTCCCGTCCAGAATCGTTTTGTACCCGTCCGCCGCCGCCGCTTTGCATATCGCGGAAAAAATGTGTTTTTTGCAATGGTAGCAGCGGTCGGTCGGATTGCGGACAACATCTTCGCAGGCAAGGATATCAACAGAAATAATTTTAAGCGGCAGTCCGGCTTCCTTGGCGGCCCGCAGTGCGTCCGTCAGCTCAAATTCCGGCTGGAATGCCGATTGAACATAGTATGCGGCAAAATTTCCACCATCAACGCGGGAAGCCGCATAAGCAAGAAAACATGAGTCCACGCCGCCCGAAAGCGCGACAGCCGCGCTGCCGATGTCCTTAAGCCTGTTCAAAAGTTTGCTGCATAGCCGTTCGGATCCGCTCATAGCCCATCCTCCTTTTTCACCCGCTTACATTATAATGCCTGCCGCGCGGGTTTTGCAAGAGCAAATAATAATGCGGGAGTTAACCCTCGGAAATTTTTGAAATTTAGCCGATAGGATAAGCAAAGAAACAATTTAAAGAGGCTGCGGCTTCGTTTTCAAGTCGCGGCCTCAAAATATATTTACCCGGCAATGGTGACAAACTCAAAAAACTATGCTATAATCCTTACTTGTGTAAGCCAATGTAGCTCAGCTGGCAGAGCAGCGCATTCGTAATGCGCAGGTCAAGGGTTCGAGCCCCTTCATTGGCTCCATTAATCGGGGCGTAGCGCAGCTTGGTAGCGCGTTTGGTTCGGGACCAAAAGGTCGGGTGTTCAAATCACCTCGCCCCGACCAGAAAGCCCGTTGGTTTTGAGTTGAAATCAACGGGCTTTTTTGCAAAACGGAAGCGGATATCAGCCTTGGTTTTGAATGGTTTCCGCACAACGGAGAAAGGGTTTATGCAATCGTGCATAAGGAAAACGGCGAAGTCATCGAAAATATTCTTTGGAAAGAGTAAAAAGGGAGGCGCGGCATGAAAAGAAAGTATCCGGCGAAAATGTTTTTGTTATTTGTTTTGACGAATTTCCTGTTTCGGTTTTTCTATTTATTTATTCCGGGAACCGTACTCTGTGTTGTCGGAATTTGGTCGCAGACCTACCTTTATGTCGGGCTTGCGGTTCTGGGACTTGATTTGATTCTTTCAATTGTTGAACAGGTGCGGATTCGAAACGCGGCCGTGGGGCAAAGCGAGAACCCAGACTTCAACGAAATGATGGACGCATTTTGCGGCCAAGGCGGACTGCGTGCTGCCGGAAAAATGTTTGACGAAAAGCTCGGATTCAACCATGTTGACGAATCTCAAAACAAGAAAAACTGATTTGCGGGAATGCCGCGATAGGAGCCTATTGATTAGAGAAAGTTTCGGAGGAATACAATGGATAAACAGGCGTTGACGGCTCTTTTCGAAAAGTATATAAAAAAGCTGAGAATCACACCCGCGTGGGACATAAAGCTTGAATTTGTTGAAGACCCAACATGGCGAAAAACCGGTGATTTTAAAATTGACTGCGATGACAGAAAAGCCATTTTGCTTTTGAATGCAGCAAATCCAAAGCAGGAGAATCTTGAAGAGGTCATTGTACACGAGCTGATGCATATAAAGATGTATCCGCTGGATCAGGTGACGGAATCATTGATAACGAGCTGCTTCGAGGACGGATCGGCAGCGAGCAAATTTGCCTATCAACAGTTTTTCTGCACCCTTGAGCAGACGGTTGAGGAATTGACGAAATGCTTTTTGCTGGAATTTGGAGAGAATAGGGAATTCTCTTACGGCAGGTGCGAACGGGAGAAATCATTCAACGACCTGTACGAGGGCTTGAAGAACCTCTGAAAACGGATTTTTAAGAGATACATAAGGAAGCGCGGCTTTATTTTGCAAGAACGATATGCCCCCGTATAATTGCTGTCGACCGCCGAAATTTGTTTGTTAAGGATCGCTGCGAGTTGAATGCGGCGGTCTTTCTTTATTGAATTTTCTCAAGTCCAAGTTACGCCGAAGCTCCGTTTTTTCATGAAATAAGCTGCAGCCGCGGCGTTATTAAAAGCGCAACATTATTTTGTGCATATTTTCCTCCGAATTGCTCAAAATAGCAGAAGAAAAAAGAAAACTCGGAGGCAATATGGGAATAATCGGAAGGCATTCGTTTGAGCTTTGCAGCAGGCCGCGAATAATTTCATCCGCAAGCTATGTCGGCGACAAAGAAGGGAAAGGTCCCCTGAGAGAATGCTTTGATAAAATTTGCCGCGACGATACCCTTGGGCTTGACTCTTGGGAGCAGGCGGAAAGCAGAATGTTCGAAAGCGCGGTTCGCGTGGCTCTTGCAAAAATAAAAAGGCAAAGCGATGATTTGAGCTGCCTTTTGGGCGGAGATTTATTGAATCAGATAATCTCCTCCGGCTTTGCGGCGCGGGAGATCCGTGCACCGTTCATCGGCCTGTACGGTGCGTGTTCAACCATCAGCGAGGGACTGATGCTCGGCGGAATGCTTGTTGACGGAGGCTTTGCAGAGCTTGCCGCGTGTGCCGCAAGCAGTCACTTTTCGGCAGCCGAAAGGCAGTTCCGCTATCCGCTGGAAATGGGCGTTCAGGCCGTTCCGAGCAGTCAGCGTACGGTCACAGGAGCGGGAAGCATAATCATTCAGGCGGCGGGTGAATTCCGTCCGGGTGCGGGCAATGTGTTTGAACATGTTGCACTTACGGGCGGCACCATCGGCAGCGTGGAGGATTTCGGCATTACGGATGCAAATAATATGGGGGCGGCGATGGCTCCTGCCGCGTTTAAAACGATTAAGACTCATCTTTCGGATTACTCGCGCAGGGTGGAGGATTACGACAGGATAATAACAGGAGATCTCGGCATTTTCGGCAGCGATATGCTGTATGAACTGCTGCGCGGTGAGGGGATCGAAATTGCCGACAGGCATGAGGATTGCGGCAAGCTGATGTTCAGTCCGGAGCAAAATGTCAATTGCGGTGCGAGCGGCTGCGGCTGTGCGGCGACCGTAATGAGCAGTTGGTTCCTGCCGAAAATTGAATCCGGCGAAATCCGCCGCGTTCTTTTCCTTGCAACGGGTGCGCTCATGAGTCCTGTCAGCAGCCTTCAGGGTGAAAGCATTCCTTCAATTGCACATGCGGTTGTGATTGAGCATATTGATTGACCCAAACGGCGGTCGAATAAAAAAGAGGCAGAACAACAAGAACTGAGATTTGAAAACATAAAGAATTTGGACGGTTGAATTAAATGAGCAGTATAACGGATTATTTACTTGTTTTTGCAATCGGAGGTGCGATTTGCGTCATCGGACAGCTTCTTATGAGCCTGACACGGCTGACGCCTGCAAGAATCCTTGTGATTTTTGTTACGGCAGGGGTTGTGCTCACGGCTGTCGGACTGTATAAACCCATTGTCGAACTCGGCGGAGCGGGCGCAACGGTGCCGCTGACGGGGTTTGGGTATTCGCTTGCAAACGGCGCAATTGACGGCGCAATGAACGAGGGTTTGCTCGGTGCAATAACCGGCGGGGTGAAGGCAACCGCGGGCGGCATCGCCGCCGCAGTGCTGTTCGGGTACGCTTTTGCATTGATTTTTACGCCGAAAACAAAAAAGTAAACATGTCGAAATCAAGCGCAACCGGCTTCCGACAGATGACGGAAGTCGGTTGTGTATTGTCAATGTTTGATGGATTGTTTAAAATACGAAACAACTGCCCAATCAGTCAATGGAGTGAAGAGCGGCGCCGACAGCGGTGGCAAATGCTGCATTTTCCGGAACGATAAACTCAACGGGATAAAGCGTTTTAAAAAGCTCGATCATTGGCAAAAGCTCCCGCAGTCCGGTAAGCGCACCTGTCAAAATGACTTTTTTGACAGAGGAGTTTTTGCAGGCAAAAACCGCAAGGGTCAAAATGGTTTGCAGCACCATATTGACAACGCCGAGAGCAAGATCACAATCGGTTGCGCTGTCCTTTACGTTTGCAAAGTTTGCGGCGGTGATTTCCGAACCGAGCTTTTCAATGTCATTTTTGGAAATATCGCCGATTGTAAGATCAACGTGTGAAAGGCTGCCGCGCTCCGCAAGCGCGCAAAGACTCTCGTGATCCGATGCACCGGTAAGCTTTTTGCCGAGGCCGACGATGGTGCCGCCGCCGACGCCGCTGCCGCCGATGTGGGAATAATCCTTGCCGTGGGCATGAATAAACGCTGTGCCGGTGCCCATGCTCACAACAACCGCTTCGTCCAACCCGGCAAGAGCAAGCCCGCCCCGCGCGATCGCGGAAAATTCCTCAATGCGCTGAGTCGGAATGCCGTAAATGTCGCCCGAAAGATAGGATGAGCCGACGCCTGTCACAAGTATGCGTTCAACATCGCTGAGCGAGAACTTGTTGGCGTTGATATAATGTCCCAATGCGCCGTAAAGTGAGGTTATTTGATCGTAAGCGCGAACCGTCATTGTTGAAATCAGTTCGCCGCCCGGAGTCAGTCCGACAATTTTTGTCGTTGAACCTCCAACGTCTATTCCGAGAATTATGCCCATTTGTGTTCCTCCTTGGTCTGCCCGATGCGCAGAATACGCACCTCTCGCGCCGATACATGCGCGGCTTTGCATAAAATCCTTAGGTAAACGCTGATTAATCAGCATCAAATGCAGCGCAGCGTCTCCTTGAATTGCCGCCCGCAAATACCGCTTGATCAATCGTCATATCCTGCCGATGTAACCATTATAAAGCATTAATGCCGTATTGTAAAGACCAAAAGAAACATGCTTAGTTTCGAAGAAAAAGGCAGAGCAAATGTCGGAGCGGAGCAGAATACGGCGAAATAATTCATAACGGCTGACAAATCTACGGCTATAATAAACAAAAATACACCTGTGCAGCAAATTAAAAAACGTTCATCTTTTGAAAAACAGAGAACATGTACATAAATCAGCACAGTAAAAAGCAAAAAAACATTGACAGGACAAAAAATGCAGTATATACTTATCTTGTCGATACAAACAGCAATAAATACGCTGAATAGTTTCGCATAAGGTTTTTCTTTTAACGGAGGAATGAATTTGAATATGCTTTTGGCTCACGGTGCAACAGATGAGCACCCGGAAGGACAGTCGATAGAAGCCCACCTGAAAGGTACGGGAGAACTTGCGGAAACATTTGCAGCGGAGTTTGGAGCCGCAGCAAACGGAAAGTTGTGCGGGCTTGCTCACGACATAGGAAAGTATTCGGATGAATTTCAGCTGAGACTGCGCGGCGGAAAGAAGGTCGATCATGCGACGGCGGGAGCAATCGAATGCTTCAAAATCAAAGCAGCGTTTGAGGCTGTATGCGTTATCGGCCACCACAGCGGATTGCCCAATGTCGGACATAAAGACGCTGACACAACCGAAAGCCAAACATTTTTTGGCAGGAAGCTGCGCGCCGAACAGGGAGGAATTCCGGATTATCGGAAAAATTGGAACGGACACATAGCATTACCGCAGGATTATTTTAGACCCTCGGGCCGTGGGTTCGCAACAGCATTCTATATAAGAATGCTGTATTCCTGCCTTGTTGATGCGGATTATATCGACACGGAAACCTTTATGAACGGTGACGCAGACAGAGGAAACTACGAACCGCTTTCTGCGCTTTGTGACAAGCTCACAGCATACATCTCAAAATGGAACAATCCAACAAGAGAAATCGACATACTGCGGCAAAAAATTCTCAATTCATGCATTGAAAAGGCGTCTGCGCCGCGCGGAATTTTCTCATTGACGGTGCCGACGGGCGGCGGCAAAACCGTTGCGTCCATGGCATTTGCGCTCAACCATGCTGTTGCAAATTCAATGAAGCGCATTATATATGTAATACCGTACACATCGATTATTGAACAGAATGCGAAAGTTTTCCGAGATATTCTGGGTCAAGAGAACGTTGTGGAACATCATTCATCAGTTTCGTACGAATTATCGGAAAATGCTGACGAGCTGGAATATCGAAGTGCGCTTGCAACGGAAAACTGGGATGCTCCGGTGATCGTGACAACTGCCGTGCAGTTCTTTGAATCACTTTACGCGAACCGTTCGTCAAAATGCAGAAAGCTTCACAATATTGCAAACAGCGTTATTATTTTTGACGAGGCGCAAATGATTCCGTCAAACAATCTGCGTCCCTGCGTTGCGGCGATTGCGGAGCTTGTGCGCGCATACAACGCAACCGCCGTTCTGTGTACCGCAACTCAGCCGGCTATTGACGAAATGCTGCTTGAATACAGTAAAAAAGAAAGCGTTGTTGAGTTATGTCCCGATGTTGACGGCATGTTCGAAAAGTTTCGCAGGACAAGCTTTGAAAAGGAAGGAAGGCTGACAACGGATGAACTGGTTTCAAGGCTTGAAAGTCAGCAGCAGGTGCTTTGCATCGTCAACACGCGAAAATTTGCTCAAGAGGTTTATGAGGCATTGCCGTCGGAGGGGCGTTTTCATCTGTCCACGCTTATGTGTCCGGTTCACCGTAAACAGAAGCTCGACGAAATTCGCGAAAGACTAAAATCCGGCAAAACATGCAGAGTCGTTTCAACCTCGCTTATAGAGGCCGGTGTTGATGTTGATTTTCCTCGTGTGTTCAGAGAGATGGCCGGGCTGGATTCAATACTGCAGGCGGCAGGGCGCTGCAACCGCGAGGGTAAACGGAGTGCGGAAAGCAGCATTGTTACCGTTTTTGAATCCGAAAACAAGGTGAACAAGCTGATTGCGGTTAACCGTGATGCTGCGGAGGAGACGGTGCGGGACTGGACGCAGCCGAACACAACGTCAACTATAGAGCGTTATTTTAAGGCGTACAGGGATTTTTTGCGGAATGATGACAAGTCGGGCGTCATAACAGCGAGCGAAAAAGGAATATCGGGCTGTGGATTGCCTTTTGAATGGATTGCAAAAGAATTCAAGCTGATAGACCAAAACACCTTCACGGTTTACATTTCTGTCGGAGAGGGAAAAGAGCTTATTTCAAGGCTCAGAGAGGGAGAACGCTCCCGTGAACTGTATCGAAAGGCCGGAATGTATTCCGTATCGATATACGAAAATCATTTCAATGCTCTTATCAATGCCGGGGCGGCGGAACCCTTCGGTGACGATGCGGCAATTCTGACGGATTTGAGTCTTTATTCGGATGAAAAGGGACTTGCAACAGATGTGAGGGATGGAAGTGCGCTGTTTAACTGATAATGATGCTTTATTGATCGGTAAGTGAACGGAAAGGCTTTGCAGGTTATATGAATACCGAATTTGACCAAACGGGGCTTGACCGTAAACGATAAAAACATAATACAGCATAGGAGGAATAAGGAAAAATTGACTGCAAAAAGGAACAAAAAAGAAAAGAAAGGAGAGACAGTATATGCCAATATGTATTGAGGTAAGCGGGGATTATGCCTGCTTTTCAAGACCGGAGATGAAGGTTGAACGCGTGAGTTACGATGTAATAACACCGTCTGCGGCACGCGGCATACTGGAAGCGGTTATGTGGCATCCGGGAATGCGTTATGTAATTGACAGGATCCATGTGTGCGCACCGATCCGGTTCACAAACATTCGACGAAATGAAGTGAAGGACGTAATCAGTGCGCGAAACGTGAAGACGGAAATGAAAACACGCAGCGGAGAGCTGTATATTGCAGCATCGGAGTCCATTCAGCAGCGCGCTGCGATGGTGTTGAGGAATGTGCATTATGTTATTGAGGCGCATTTTGAAATGACGGAGAAAGCTGCGCCGAGCGACAACCCGGGAAAATTCTGCGACATGCTGAGAAGGAGGGTTGAAAAAGGTAAGTGTTACCATCAGCCCTACCTCGGAACACGTGAATTTCCTGCAAAGGTAGTAAAATGCGTTGAGATGCCGCCCTGCCCGCCGGAACTTGCGGGAGAACGGGATCTTGGCTGGATGCTTTTGGATTTGGATTATTCGGATAAGGAAAACATCAAGCCTGTGTTCTTTCGCGCAAAGCTTATTGACGGCGTATTGACCGTGCCGGCAATGGATTCGGCGGAGGTGACAGGATGATATTGCAGGCATTGACGAGCCTTTACGAAGCGTTGGCTCAAAAAGGCGAAATATCCAAAGAAGGCTGGAGCCGTGAAAAAATCAGCTTCGCGCTCTCTATTGACGAGGAAGGCAATCTGCTGCGCGTAACGCCGCTTTTTGACACGGTCGATGGACCAAAGGGCAAAACGAGGGAAGTTCCGCAGAAGATGACCGTTCCGGCGGCTGTGAAAAGAACGTCAGGCGCGGCGGCGAATTTCCTTTGGGATAACTCCTCCTATATTTTGGGTGTGAGCCTGAAGAAAGGGGAGGATGATGCAGAAAGAGAAAAGCGAAGAAATAAGGACATTAAATGTTTCGAGGCTTGCCGCGAATTGCATCATTTAATGCTGGACGGCATGGAATATCCCGCTGCAAAGGCGGTGCTGAACTTCTTAGACAAGTGGGAACCGCAAAAGGCGGAGGAAAATAATCTTGTTGCACAATATGCGAAAGAAATTCTTTCGGGTGCAAATATGGTTTTTCGCTTTAACGGAGGCTATGTTCACGATGATCCACAGCTTGCATCTGTCTGGCAGAAGGCGAATGCAAAGCAAAAAGATAACATTGGGCAGTGCCTGGTAACGGGAGCGCTTGATGAAATTCAAAAAACACACCCTACGATCAAGGGTGTGCAGGGCGCGCAGTCGAGCGGTGCGGCACTCGTGTCATTCAATGCATCGGCATTCTGTTCTTATAACAAGGAACAGAACCAAAATGCGCCGGTCGGAAAATATGCAGCCTTTGCATATACGACTGCGTTGAATCATTTATTGGCGGACAGGAAAAATGTCCACAGGATCGGCGATGCTGCCGTTGTCTGCTGGGCAGAAAATGCGGATAAACAGTACGAGGATTTTGCAGCTGAAGTTTTTTTCGGTGATAATGTCGACAAGTCGGATGAACAGAGGCTTTCAGCGCTGCGGACAAGCTTGAAGCTTCTTGCAGACGGACTTCCGTGCAAGGAGATGGATCTTGATCCGGACAGAAAATTCTACATTCTCGGCCTGTCTCCGAACGCAGCTCGTATCGCAGTAAGATTCTTTTACTGCGACAGCTTCGGAAAAATTGCGGGGAATATCTACAAGCATCATGAGAGACTGGAAATCGTGCGTCCCTCATATGATAAGTTCCCGATCCTCCCGTTGTGGAAGCTGCTCAGCGCAACGGTTAATCCGAATGCGAAGGATAAAACGCCGAATGCAGCAATGGCAGGTGCAGTTGCCCGTGCTGTGTTTTCCGGCGGCAGATATCCGGCGTCCCTTCTGGAGTGTACCTTTCTGCGAATCAAAGCAGAACGCAGCATAACCCGCGAACGCGCAGCGATAATCAAAGCTTATTATCTGAGAAACCCAAATGAAAAATGCCCAAAGGAGGTACTGACAGTGAGTTTAAATGAAAACAGCAAAAACATCCCCTATACCCTCGGGAGGCTGTTCTCCGTGTACGAAGAGATTCAGCAGGCAGCTAATCCGGGTATAAACACAACAATTAAGGACAGGTATTTTGGCTCTGCTGCCGCAATGCCTGCAACGGTGTTCCCGATACTCAGCAATCTTGCGCAAAAACATCTGCGCAAACTTTCGGATGCACAGCGTGTATATCTTGATAAAAAGGTTATGACGCTGAAGAGCGTTCTCGGAGAACAGTATCCGGCGCATATGTCGCTGCCGGAGCAAGGCTCGTTCGACCTTGGCTACTACCATCAAACACAGGCTCGTTATACAAAAAAGGAGGATAAATAATTATGGAACCCATTAAAAACCGCTATGACTTTGTTGTGCTTTACGACGTTGAAAACGGCAACCCCAACGGTGATCCCGATGCGGGCAATATGCCAAGGGTTGATCCCGAAACCGGTTACGGAATTGTAACCGACGTTTGCCTTAAGCGGAAGATTCGCAACTACGTTGAAACGGCAAAGGAGGGAGAACCCGGTTATCGCATTTACATCAAAGAGGGAGTTCCTCTTAATGCAAGCGATAGGGAGGCTTGCGAAAAGTATAATGTCAGCACAGATGAAAAGAAATTGAAAGAGGCAAAGAAAAACGATCCTGAGCTTGATATAAAGATCAGGGATTACATGTGCGGAAACTTCTTTGATATTCGCACTTTCGGTGCTGTTATGACAACGTTTGTCAAAGGTGCGCTGAATTGCGGACAGGTTCGCGGCCCGGTGCAGCTTGGATTTTCAAGGAGCATTGATCCCATTATTTCTCAGGAGATTACGATAACCCGTGTTGCAATAACGACCGAGGCCGACGCAGAGAAAAAAGGTACGGAAATGGGACGCAAATATATTGTTCCTTACGGTCTCTATCGCTGCGAAGGCTATGTTTCGGCCAACCTCGCGCGCAAAACGACGGGCTTTTCGGAGGCGGATCTTGAACTGCTTTGGAAGGCGATAATAAACATGTTTGAAAACGATCACTCGGCTGCACGCGGCAAGATGGCTGTTCGTGAGCTTGTCGTGTTCAAACACGAGTCAGAGCTCGGGAATGCTCCGGCACATAAACTCTTTGAGCGCGTTACAGCGGCAAGAAAAGCGGATTGTGCAGTTGCCCGTTGTTACGATGATTATGATATTGTCGTTGATACGGATAATTTGCCCGAAGGAGTCAGCTGCATTCGGATGATATGACATATTCCGAAGAGGATTATCTGCTGCTATCCGGAATTCAGCACTTCAAATTCTGCCGCAGACAATGGGCGCTTATCCACATTGAGCAGCAATGGGCGGACAACTACCGCACGGTGGACGGCACACTGATGCATGAAAGAGCGCATGATACCGGGTTGAAGGAAAGCAGAGGCGATCTTTTCATTACGAGGGGGATGAATTTTTTTTCATCCGCCCTCGGGGTTTCGGGACAGTGTGATGTACTGGAATTTCGCCGTTCGGCGGACGGGATAGAGCTGAAGGATCGTGATGGTCTTTGGCAGCCCTATCCCGTTGAATACAAGCGCGGAATGTACAACGAGCGAACCGGCGATACATTGCAGCTTTGCGGTCAGGCAATGTGCCTTGAAGAGATGCTTGCGTGTGATATTCCGCGAGGAGCATTGTTTTATGGCGAAACACGGCGCAGGGTGGAAGTTGAATTTGACAGAGCATTGAGGGACGAAGTACGGGATGTGCTTTCCGAAATGCATGATCTGTATAGAAAACGATATACCCCGAAAGTGAAACCTACCAAGGCATGCGCGTCATGTTCAATGAAGGAGATTTGCCTCCCGAAACTGATGAAATCAACGACTGTTGCAACGTACATTGATAAGGCAATGGAGGAATCGCAATGAAGCGGCTGCTGAACACGCTGTATATTATGTCGGAAGACGTATATTTGACGTTGGATGGAGAGAATGTTGTTGCAAAGTGCGGCGAAAGGATCACGGCACGTTATCCTCTGCACACATTGCAAAGCATAATTGACTTTTCATATATGGGCGCATCTCCTGCGTTGCTCGGTAAATGCGCCGATATGGGAGTTGCATTCACTTTCTGCAGCCCGCGGGGGCGATTTCTTGCACGGGTAACGGGCGAAGCAAACGGCAATGTTTTGCTTCGCCGAAAGCAATATCGTGTTGCGGATGATGAGGAGAATTCATGCCTGATTGCAAAAAATATGATATTCGGCAAACTTTACAATTCTAAGCAGAGCATTGAGAGGACACGGCGAGATCACGCTCTGCGCGTGGATTGTGAAGCTTTGGCTTCCGTTTCACAGCTGACGGCGGGACTGCTGCCGCTTGTTCAAAAAGAAACACGGCTTGACGGACTCCGTGGACTTGAGGGTGTTGCAGCGAATGCGTATTTCAGCATATTCAACGAATTAATTCTCAACAGCAAAGAACTTTTTCGGTTTACGGTGCGTTCGAGGCGGCCTCCGCTTGATGCTGTGAATGCGCTGCTGTCGCTTGCATATTCAACGCTTGCTCTTGATTGTGCATCTGCGCTTGAAAGCGTCGGATTGGATTCGTATGTCGGATTTCTGCATCGTGACAGGCCGGGCAGAACTTCACTGGCGCTTGACCTCATGGAAGAACTGCGTCCGTGTATGGCAGACAGATTTGTTCTTACGTGCATCAATAACAGAATGTTTGACAGAAACGATTTCGATTTTCGTGAAAGCGGGGCTGTACTGCTTAAGGATGATTCACGGCGGCGTTTCTATCGAGCATGGCAGGAACGCAAAAAAGATGAATTGAAGCATCCATATCTCGGCGAAAAGCTGCAATGGGGGATGATTCCGTATGTTCAGGCCCTGTTACTGGCAAGATACCTTCGCGGGGATTTGGATGCTTATCCTCCGTTCCTTTGGAAATAACCGTGTTGAGGCAGAAAGGAAGGTTTAATTATGTTTGTGCTTATAACCTATGATGTTAACACAGAGGATGCGGACGGAAAAAGACGATTACGCCGCATCGCAAAGCAGTGTGTAAACTATGGACAGCGTGTGCAGAATTCGGTATTCGAGTGCATACTCGATCCGGCGCAGTGCCGCAGGTTAAAAGCTGAGCTTTGCAGCATCATGGATGCTGAACGTGACAGTCTTCGTTTCTATTATCTGGGTAACAAATATGAAAACAAGATTGAGCATTTCGGAACAAAGTCGGGTTACGACCCTGAGGGTATGCTGATGCTTTGATTATTTGCCGCGAACACTAAGCGGTCAGAAAAAATCAGGGTGGTTCGCGCAATTACATGCGGACAAAACATGCTTTTCTTCAAGAATTGTTAAGCGGATAAGAAACGAAACGCGCATAAAAGGCAGGTCTTTGCTTGCAGTGCCGCCTTTTTTACTGTATAATGGAAAATGAACAGCGGGGAATGATCACTTTCATACTTGCTGTTTGCGGGAATGTTGATTACATTTATACGTTTCCGCCGTCGCCGCCTTCACGGGCGGCGTGGATTGAAATCTCAACCGAACGTCATAGCAATCTGTACGCAGTCGTCGCCGCCTTCACGGGCGGCGTGGATTGAAATGGAAACGAACTAACATTCATCAACCCCTGTTTCGTCGCCGCCTTCACGGGCGGCGTGGATTGAAATAGCTTGGTTGCAGTCGTAACCGAGATTTTCAGCGGTCGCCGCCTTCACGGGCGGCGTGGATTGAAATCCGGCAGTGCGCCGATTAAGCCCATAAACAGCTGCGTCGCCGCCTTCACGGGCGGCGTGGATTGAAATTCTGTACTCTTCGCCCTCGTGCATAGGGCTTGCAGTCGCCGCCTTCACGGGCGGCGTGGATTGAAATAAAAACGCCGCGAGGCGCTCATGCCCGACGGTGGTCGCCGCCTTCACGGGCGGCGTGGATTGAAATCAGCACTTCCGCGAAATGTCTTCGTTTTCGATGGTCGCCGCCTTCACGGGCGGCGTGGATTGAAATACCTATGCCTTGCAGCACTTGAGATATTCTCGGGTCGCCGCCTTCACGGGCGGCGTGGATTGAAATTTTTTCGACGGCGATATAATCTTTGCATACCTGTCGTCGCCGCCTTCACGGGCGGCGTGGATTGAAATCTGAACACCGGCACGCTGACTGCGACCGAGACCAGTCGCCGCCTTCACGGGCGGCGTGGATTGAAATACCGGGAGCGGTATCATAAGACATTGTTGCATCGTCGCCGCCTTCACGGGCGGCGTGGATTGAAATGCAAAGCCGACAATGACGTGCTGAACGGCATCCGCGTCGCCGCCTTCACGGGCGGCGTGGATTGAAATCCGTCGGTATAGTGTCCGACGGTCGCCCTGATTAGTCGCCGCCTTCACGGGCGGCGTGGATTGAAATTCTCTTTTGGTGGCAATTTCATAGTTTCCATGTGTCGCCGCCTTCACGGGCGGCGTGGATTGAAATCACGCGCAGGGCGCATACCACACCGCCGTCGGCGGTCGCCGCCTTCACGGGCGGCGTGGATTGAAATTTATCGGGGTCTCCATTTCGCTCACCGTTGCGAGTCGCCGCCTTCACGGGCGGCGTGGATTGAAATTTGTTGAGTCGTGTCAATTTCCGCCGTTTTAGTGTCGCCGCCTTCACGGGCGGCGTGGATTGAAATGATTGCGGAGATGCTTGTTACATCGGTCGCGACGTCGCCGCCTTCACGGGCGGCGTGGATTGAAATTCTGCTGCTCTCACAGTTTTTGCCTTTCTCCCCGTCGCCGCCTTCACGGGCGGCGTGGATTGAAATCGTCGAGTGCCTCGTCAAGTTCGCCCGGCGCGAAATCGTCGCCGCCTTCACGGGCGGCGTGGATTGAAATAGCGTGATTCTCAAGCAAGCGTTCAAACGCAAACGTCGCCGCCTTCACGGGCGGCGTGGATTGAAATCGAGCGCCGCAGCGACGTGTACGGCATCCTTGCGTCGCCGCCTTCACGGGCGGCGTGGATTGAAATCGACGGCAAGTTTGATGTATTGCTTTCGTGGCTTGGTCGCCGCCTTCACGGGCGGCGTGGATTGAAATCGCTGCGTGATTGACGCAGTGACACATCGGGAGCCGGGTCGCCGCCTTCACGGGCGGCGTGGATTGAAATCGAATCCAACTTTCGGGACGGTCGGCAGCCTCGGTCGCCGCCTTCACGGGCGGCGTGGATTGAAATAGCAGCGGCACGGTCAGTTCACGCATTTGCGGGGTCGCCGCCTTCACGGGCGGCGTGGATTGAAATTGTCGAAAAATCGTTCTTGTTGAGTCGTGTCAATTGTCGCCGCCTTCACGGGCGGCGTGGATTGAAATCCAACATGCCCCAAAAACCTATATGGGATATAGGTCGCCGCCTTCACGGGCGGCGTGGATTGAAATTTTTCACCTGCCGCTCTGACAGGTAAAATTCCTCCGTCGCCGCCTTCACGGGCGGCGTGGATTGAAATTGTTTTGCTTGCGGAGCTGGCGGAGATGCTATAAAGTCGCCGCCTTCACGGGCGGCGTGGATTGAAATTGCATGACGCATCCAGCGCTTTCTCGCCGTATTTGTCGCCGCCTTCACGGGCGGCGTGGATTGAAATGATAATATGTTCATCATTTCCCATCCCTCGCTTGTCGCCGCCTTCACGGGCGGCGTGGATTGAAATAAAGCTACTGCCTTTTGCAACCGACATTTATAAGTCGCCGCCTTCACGGGCGGCGTGGATTGAAATCCTTTATCTGTGATTTCAGCGTTGATACCACCGGTAGTCGCCGCCTTCACGGGCGGCGTGGATTGAAATTACAACGCCTTTGATTGTACTCCAGTCAACAGCGTCGCCGCCTTCACGGGCGGCGTGGATTGAAATATCGACGCCATGACGGGAGGCACAAAATTTGCAGTCGCCGCCTTCACGGGCGGCGTGGATTGAAATTCTTTGTTTGTATAAAATAGCGGACAGCGTCCATGGTCGCCGCCTTCACGGGCGGCGTGGATTGAAATAGCAGGGTTTCGCGGGCTTCGGTCGGCATGTCAGTCGCCGCCTTCACGGGCGGCGTGGATTGAAATATTTGTTAACCCAACATACTGAAACGGTCTATCAGGTCGCCGCCTTCACGGGCGGCGTGGATTGAAATCCTGAATGCGTCTATCAAGTCACCTTTCCCCGCGTCGCCGCCTTCACGGGCGGCGTGGATTGAAATTTTGAATTTGTCAATATATGCAATAACATCCGAGTCGCCGCCTTCACGGGCGGCGTGGATTGAAATAAAATACGGGCAGTCTTTGCACCGCACAACCTGGTCGCCGCCTTCACGGGCGGCGTGGATTGAAATTCCATTTTCTGCCTCCGTAATCGTCACTGTTATTGTCGCCGCCTTCACGGGCGGCGTGGATTGAAATGGAGGACAACCGACCGTTGATAAGCCCCACCACCGTCGCCGCCTTCACGGGCGGCGTGGATTGAAATATCTATTGTTTTTTCGTTTAATTCGGCGGGCGTGAGTCGCCGCCTTCACGGGCGGCGTGGATTGAAATGGG
>ERZ824473.1225-NODE-1225-length-37897-cov-7.870329_pt1 | contig 37897 bp, 26 predicted proteins | sample MGYA00519874_ERZ824473 | MGnify/ENA primary metagenome ERZ824473 (study PRJEB31778, sample SAMEA3449151) | human gut metagenome | biome: human gut; feature: human-associated habitat; material: faeces | place: United Kingdom | collected 2010/2012 ... | reverse complement strand
TCAAGCGCATCAACTCCGCCATCTTCCCCGGCACGCAGGGCGGCCCGCTGGAGCACGTCATCGCCGCGAAGGCCGTCTGCTTTGGCGAGGCGCTGAAGCCGGAGTTCAAGGAGTACGCCCGCAAAATCGTTGAGAACGCAAAGGCGCTTGAAGCCGGGCTGACCGCCCGCGGCGTGAAGCTGGTCTCCGGCGGCACGGACAACCACCTGCTGCTGATCGACCTGACCGACGAGGACTGCACCGGCAAGGAGCTGGAGCACAATCTGGACGAGGTGCACATCACCGCGAACAAGAACACCGTCCCCGGCGAGAAGCGCAGCCCGTTTGTGACGAGCGGCGTGCGCATCGGCACCCCCGCCGTCACGACCCGCGGCATGGGTCCCGACGAGATGAAGATGATCGCCGACTGCATTGCAGACTGCGTGTTTGACTTTGCGAGCAAGAAGGACGAGGTCGCCAGCAAGGTCGAGGAGCTGACGAAGAAGTTCCCGCTGTATGAATAAGCCTTGATTGAAAAATAGAAAGCCGCTGCCTGTGGTTACACATGGGCAGCGGCTTTTGTTTGTGCGCAGGGGCGGATTTCCTATCCGCCCGCGGAGCGGTCAAGACCGCTCCCTACGATGCGAAAGATAAACGGGCGGCAACGGCAAGGCTGCGGGCCGGGTATGCCCGGCCCCTACAAGGTGGCTTTGTTTGTGCGTAGGGGCGGATTCCATATCCGCCCGCAGGCGTGTGCGGCAGCGGAAGGTTTACGGATCGCCGCTGTAGGGGGCGGCGTCCCCGACGCCCCGCGGAGCGGTCAAGACCGCTCCCTACGATGCGAAAGATAAAGGGGCGGCAACGGCAAGGCTGCGGGCCGGGCATGCCCGGCCCCTACAGGGTGGCTTTGTTTGTGCGTAGGGGCGGATTCCATATCCGCCCGCAGGCGTGTGCGGCAGCGGAAGGTTTACGGATCGCCGCTGTAGGGGGCGGCGTCCCCGACGCCCCGCGGAGCGGTCAAGACCGCTCCCTACGATGCAAAAGATAAACGGGCGGCAACGGCAAGGCTGCGGGCCGGGCATGCCCGGCCCCTACGGGGGCATTCATGATAGCCACGCCCTCGCCAGCGCCTGCGCCACCTTCTCCACATCGTCCTCCTTCAGGGCCGAGTACCCCGCTACCACGGTATCCGCCCGGCAGAGTTCGGGCCGGGCGAGATAATACTCACTCAGGCCGCGCAGCCGCACGCCCTGCTGCGCCGCGGCGGCGACCATGGCACGCTCGCCGCCGGCCCCCGGCAGCGTCAGCAGAAAATGCAGCCCGCTGTGTACACCGTCCAGCTCCACGCCCGGCAGCGCCGCGCGCAGCGCTGCCGCAAACGCCTCCATGCGGCGCTTGTAGGCAAGGCGCATCCGGGCAAGATGCCGCGTGAAATACCCGCCCGCCATGAACTCGCAAAGCGTCTGCTGCTCAAAGCGGCTGACCGTGTTGGCGTAGGTCGCAAAATCCCGGCGATAGCGCGCCAGCAGGCTTTGCGGCAGCACCATGCAGGCAATGCGGATGCCCGGGGCCAGACTTTTTGAAAACGTCGTCAGGTAGACCACCGGGCCGTCCGGGCCCGCCATGCCCTGCAAACTGGGCAGAGGGCGCGTATCAAAGCGGAACTCCGAGTCGTAGTCGTCCTCCAAAATGTACCGCCCGGGCCGGGCCGCTGCCCAGGCCAGCAGCTGGGCGCGGCGGGTCGCGGGCATCGTAACACCCGTCGGAAAGTGATGACTGGGCGTCAGATAGCAGAGGTTTGCGCCGCTTTTTTCCAGCGCGTCGGCGGGCAGGCCCTCGCGGTCAATGTCCACCAGCGTGCAGGGAATGCCGCTGTTCTGCAGGACCGTCCGCGTGCGGAAGTAGCCGGGGTTCTCGATGGCCGCCATGCCGTCGCTGAACAGGTGCGCCAGGCACCCGAGCAGATACTCAATGCCCGCGCCGACGACGATCTGCTCCGGCGTGCATTCCACACCGCGGTACACCGACAAATATTCCGCAATCTGTGTGCGCAGCGGGGCGTCGCCCTGCATCTCGCCGCGCTGTAAAAGCTCGGGTCGCTGGTAGAGCAGCTCCTTCTGGATGCGTCCCCAGCTGCGCGCCGGGAACAGCGCCGTGTCCACGCTGCCGGTGGACAGGTCGTAGACCGGCTGCGGCGCGGCGGGCGGCTGCGGTGCAGGGGCGGCGGGTGCGTGGCGGGCGCGGCTGTGCAGCATGCCGTAGGTCTTTTGCACATAAAAGCCGCTGCGGGGGCGCGGCTCGGCCAGACCCTCGGCGGCCAGCATCTGGTAGGCGGCGTCCACCGTGTTGACGCTGACGCCCTGCTGCGCAGCCATCGTGCGGCGGCCCGGCAGCGGCGTTCCGGGTGCGCGCTGGCCGGTGCGGATCTCATCCGCCAGGGCGGCGTACAGCTGCTCATACAGCGGCGTTTTTTGGTCGGCGTCCAACTCTATCATGACAGTCCTCCACACTGGCCCCATAAAAAATTTAAAAACTGAGCATTTATTCAGAGCCAGAAATCAGTATAATAAAAACATACCTTCCCGGAAGGAAAATGTCAATAGAGGTGTACGAAACTATGTCTACCGCAACGATGTGGCTGCTGCTGTTCGTCGTAGCAGCCCTGGCACTGCTGATCGCAGCGCTGACCAAAACGAAATTCACCGTGCAGAAAATCAGCATCATCGGCATCATGGCCGCGCTGAGCTTTGTCGCGTATGAGTTCTTCCGCATCCCGAACGTCTTTGGCACGGGGTCCAGCTTCCATCTGGGCAACACCTTCACGGCGCTGACCGCCATGCTGCTGGACGGTGTGTCCGGCGGTCTGGCCGGTGCCATCGGCCTGGCGCTGGCCGACGTTGTCGCCGGTGACCCGGGCTACGCCATCACGACCTTTATTCTGAAATTCATCATCGGTCTGGTCTGCGGCGCGGTGTCCCACAAGGTCATCCACCTCAGGACCTTCCCCACCGGCAGCAAGTTCAAGTACGTGGCCGCCGTCACGGCGTCGGCCTTCAGCGGCCTGCTTGTCAACGTGTTCACCGACCCGTTCATCGGCTACTTCCGCAACCTGTACATCTTTGGCCAGCCCGCGGAGTTCGTCTCCGTCGTGACCAAGATCGCCAGCGGTGTGACGCTGGTCAACTCCCTGCTCTCCACCGTCTGCGCCGTTGTCCTGTACATCGCCCTGCGCCCCGCCCTGGAGAAGGCACATCTGCTGCCGAAGGAGTGATTCTCCCAAAGCCTTCCCCCTGGGGGGAAGGTGGCCCCGCAGGGCCGGATGAGGGGGAAGCCTTTTAACACAGCTATCCTCATTTCTGTTTACCCCCGCTTCGGCGGGGTTTTTGTTTTGCGGCAAATTATGTAAAAATTGCAAAAAGACTGGCGTTCCGGTGGGAAATGGTGTAAAATGAACTTACATATTGTGTAAACACTCCATGCTCCCACGCGAAAGGAGCCTTTCATGGCAGGCAAAACCAAATCACAAAAGAAAAAAGCGCTGGATATGCGCAGCAAGATGTATCTGGTGCTGGCTCTGTGCAGCGTCATGCTGCTGGTCAGCGTCGGCATCTCGCTGGTGCTCATCGGCGGCATCGGCCTCGGCGGCGCGGACGCCCAGAGCGTGTCCACCGTGGACAGCGCGTCCATGGTCGTCGAGAGCGGCTATAATAAAGAGGAAAACACCATCGATACCCAGGCCTATACCTCCACGATCCTTGAGCAGACCGCCGACGCGGGCGACAGCTATGTGGACGAGACGCTGTTTCTGGGCGACAGCAACACGGCCCGCATGTACCGCATGTTCGACTATTGCAGCTACGACAACGCCATCGGCTCGGTGGGCATGACCGCCAAGAGCCTGGCGGCCTTTGCCTGCGTGCAGGTAAGCACTTCGTCCGGCTACATCACGATGCCCCAGGCCGTGGCGAAATTGCAGCCGCGCCGGGTCATCCTGACCTTCGGCACGAACGACCTGAACCCCGGCTATAAGGCCGCGGACTTCGTCAAAAACTACCAGACCGGCATCGAGGCCATCGTCACCGCCTACCCCAGCGTGGACATCATCGTCAACGCCATCCCTCCCATCGGGCAGCAGCACTCCAACCAGAGCCTGACCCAGACCCAGGTGGACGAGTACAACAAAGCGCTCGTCGAAATGTGCCAGGAGAAGGGCTGGAAGTTCCTGAACAGCGCCGAGGTGCTGAAGGATTCCGTCACCGGCTACGCCAAGAGCGGCTATGTGGAGACGAGCGACGGCATCCATCTGACCCGCACGGCGATGGACGCGCTGTTCAACTACATCCGCACCCACAGCTACATTACCGAGGATGACCGCCCCGCGCTGACGACGATCCCGAAGCACACCGGCGACAAGGACGCCGTGGTCTACACGGTGCCGGTGGTCAGCTCCTCCAGCACGGCGACGGCCACGCCCGAACCGAAGGAGGAGCCCGCCGGCAGCGAGAGCACGAGTGACAGCTATGTGGAGCCCACGCCGACGCCGACCCACGAGGTCACGGCCACCCCGTCTCCGACGCCCGAGGTGACAGCCACACCGTCCCCCACGCCCGAGGTGACGGCCACCCCGTCCCCCACGCCGTACATAGAGGAGCCGACCCCCACCCCCTACGTCGAGCCCACGCCGACGCCCTACGTAGAACCGACCCCCACCCCCTACGTCGAGCCGGACTCCGTCCCCGCGGACACCCCTGCCAGCGAGACAGCAACGGAGTGACGGTCTCTCATAAGTTCTAAACAACGCCGCCCCTGCGCAGTGGAAAACTGCACAGGGGCGGCGCTCTGTATTTACTTTTTCCTGCCGAGCAGCTCGGTGCGGATGTAGCGGAAGCAGGCGTCCTCGCCCTCGTCGCGCAGGATCAGCAGGCAGGTCTCCAGCTCCTTGCGGGTCTCGGGGTGCAGGATGTAGTGGTCCCTGCTGCGGTCATAGTACTCCCACGCCGCGGCGTCGGTGTACTTGTCGCCCTTATAGTTCTTGCTGGCGGCAATGCGGTCACAGACCATCTCGGCCACGTAGCGGGCGGGCATCCGCATACCGGCCATGGCATGGTCGCCGTCCGGAGCGTAGTCGATCCAGTATTCCAGATGGTGCTTGTTGCGGCCCTTATGGTGCAGCCAGGCGGCGCTGTAGCCCTCGGCCTGGCGCTGGGCGTTGTTGGGGCTGCACGTCCCCTGCCAGTATTTGGCCCCGGCCCAGAACTCCACGGGGGCCAGCTTGCTTAAATCGTGGGTCAGGCCCTGCCAGTACAGCCCGCAGCGGAAGCAGTTTTTCATCACCAGCATTTTGTGATGGCGGATCGTTTTGTAGTGTTTAATGGGATGCCACAAGGTCTTTTTTCCTCCCCGGGATCATGAGTTTTGCCAGCACCGGCAGCAGCATACAGCTGATCGGCACAAACGCAAAGTGCCACAGCATCGGTACAAGGTGGGTATGGATCGCAGCGTGCGCCTTGGACAGCACCATCCAGGACGCCGGGGCCGCCAGCCCCAGCCCCCAGACGATGCACGGCGGCACCAGCTGCGCCGCCGTGCCGCGGCGCAGGCAGACAACAAGGCTCACCGCGCCGACCAGCAGCGCAAACAGCAGCAGCTGCCATGCCGTGACACTGACGGGCCCGAGCTGCAAAAGCAGCTCCGTACTCTCACGGAAATACTGCGCGAGCACCTGCGGCACGTTCACGTCCCGCACCGCGCCGTCCGTCAGGCTGACGCGGTCCGTGACGGCACGGGTCATGTTCTGCCAGGCGTCCGCCGCGCTGCCGAAGCAGAGCCATTCCTGTGCGAACCAGAGCGCCAGCGCCGCAGTCACACCGCCCAGCGCCGAGACACCCGCCCCGACGGTGCGGCCCAGCCAGACGAGCGCGCCGTGCGGGTCGCGCCGCACAAAATACGCCTTGGCGGCAGCGTAGCAGAGCGGGGTCTCACACAGGATCAAAAATGTTGTGACAAATTCAAACCCGCACATGCAGCGCACCATGCAGGCGGCGGCCACCAGCGGCCAGCACCCGCGGGGCGTTTTGCCGCGCACGCGGGTGCAATGGCAGAGCCAAAGCGCCGCCAGCAGCGGCAGCAGCCAGGTCCAGAGGCACCAGTACAGGTCCTTCATGCCGCGCTGCAGCCAGGGGGCCAGCAGCACCGACGCAAACCCGAACGCTGCCGCCAGCGGGCCGAATTCTTCCCACACGGCCAGCGCCGCAAGCAGCTCCGCCGCGTAGAACAGCGTGCTGTTCAGCCAGTAGAGGGCGGTTTCCCGCGCCAGACCGCCGGGCAGCCAGTGCCGCAGCAGACGGTTGACCCCGCCGAACAGCCAGCCCTGCAAGCCCGACTGGTGGGTGTAGGGGTGGAACGCCGCCGCGTCGGTGGGGGTGTCGTCCCGGAACAGTGCGCGGTTCGTGTCGTCGCTCCAATCGTCGGTGTAGACACCCAGAAAGCCGCCGGGGGCGTGCTGCCCCTGCTCCATCTGGTGGATGCGGCCATAGACGAGCGTCTGGGAGCCCGTATCCCACACGCCGGTCAGGTAGGCGCTGGCATTGTGCCGCACCGTGGTCAACAGCGCGGCCAGCGCCAGCACTGCCAGCAGGGTCGCCGCGCCGCGCAGGGGTGCGGGCAGCGTCTGCCATATTCCTTTTGCTTTTGTCAATGTTATCGATCCCATTTGTCGCACAGCGCAGCGATCTGGCTGGCAAATTTTGCAAGGTCCTTGTTGGCCCCGCCCTGGTTGTGGCGGATGACCTCCAGCAGGCGCTGGCCCATGTTGGCCAGACGGTCATAGGCCGCGCTGGTGCGCACGGTCTCGGCGGATTTTGTCTTGATGATCTTCCGGGTGTTGCCGACCTCGGCGCAGGCGACGCGGCCCTCGGCGGCGATCCAGATCGAGCCGTTGTAGGGGGCGTCGGCCTCGTAGCCCTCCTCCTTCAGATGGTTGGCCCAGTGCTCGGCGACGGCGTCCTCGCCGTGGTTGACAAAGACGAACTTCGGCTTTTCGTCAAAGGCGCGGAGCCAGGCTTCCAGCCCGTCCTTGTCGGCGTGACCCGAAAGCCCGCCCAGCTGCGCAATGCGGGCCCTGACCTGCACCGGCTCGCCAAAGAGCTTGACCTCCTGCGCACCGTTGACCAGCGCGTTGCCTAAGGTGCCGGGGCTTTGGTAGCCGACGAACAGCACCGTACACTCAGGCCGCCAGAGGTTATATTTTAAGTGGTGGCGGATGCGGCCCGCGTCGCACATGCCAGCGGCGGAGAGGATGACCTTGGGCGTCGGGTCGCCGTTGATGGCCATGGATTCCTCTTTCGTCTCGCTGACGTGCAGACCCGGGAACTGCAGGGGGTTCCGGCCGCTCTGCACCAGGGCGAGGGCTTCATCGTCGTAGCACTCGGCAAAGTTTTCCCGGAAGATCGTGGTGGATTTGCTCGCCAGCGGGCTGTCCACAAAGACCGGGAAGTTTTCGTGGCCCTTGATACGGCCCTCGGCCTTGATCTGACGGATAAAATACAAAAGCTCCTGCGTGCGGCCCACGGCAAAGCTGGGGATGACGACATTGCCGCCCTTGTCGAACGTCGATTGCAGCACGGCGCTCAGATCGCCGATATAATCCGGTTTCGGGCCGTGGCTGCGGTCCCCGTAGGTGGATTCCATAACAAGGTAATCCGCGTGGCCCGGGTTGGACGGGTCCTTGATGAGCGGCTGATGGGTGTTGCCGATGTCGCCCGAGAAAACGATGATCTCCGGCGTGCGGCCCGGCTCCGCAATGCGCAGCGAGACGGACGCGCTGCCCAGCAGGTGCCCCACATCGGTAAAGCGCATCTCGATTTTGCCGGTTGGCCCGTCGAACAGCGTCTGCCACGTCTCATAGGGGCAGGGCACAAACTGCTTCATGACGTTCTGCGCGTCCTCAACGGTGTAGTCCGGCTCGATCATCTCGGCACCGCTGCGCATAGCCTTGCGGTTTTTCCACTCGGCCTCCTGCTCCTGAATGTGGGCGGAATCCTCCAGCATGATGGCGCAGAGGTCGCGGGTCGCATCGGTGGTATAGATGGGGCCGCGGTAGCCGTTTTTGTACAGGTACGGGATGCGGCCCGAGTGGTCGATGTGCGCATGGGTCAGCAGCAGTGCCTCATAGGTGCCGGGCGCGCAGGGCAGGTCGGCGTTCTCATACACGTCGCGGCCCTGCTCCATGCCGCAGTCGATCAGAAAGCGGTGTCCTGCCGCCTCCAGCTGTGTGCAGCTGCCGGTCACTTCCCGGTCAGCGCCTAAGAATGTGAGCTTCATGTGGGAGAACCTCCTTTATTTGGGGATGTTGCGGGTGGGAGAACCGGGAATGGGCGGCCACGGAAAGCCCGTCGGGACCCTTCAGGCCTCGCAAGCTCTGCCAGCTCCCCTAAAAGGGGAGCCTTTTTGCGCGGGCGGAGCCCGCGAGGAAAGCCTCCCCATCAGGGGAGGTGGCCGCGAAGCAGGCCGGAAGGGTTCGGAAAGTTGGCGGGTGGCTGCCCGTTGATGAGAGGCCACGGTCAGTTGCGGGCGGCATATATGCCGCCCCTACAGAGCAGTGATTTAAAGCAGAGGCCATCGCGGGAACAGCAGCCGTTAAAAGCATCGGGGGTTCGGGGGAACACCCGACTCAAAAGTGGAGGAAGGCTCGGCGGCGTTAAGAACGGACAGTAATACTGCGTCCGTTTAGCCGCCGAGACTTCCGACTTCCACTTTGGGGTTCTTAGGGGCGTGCAGCCCCTAAGTCGCGGGTCCGCTGCGTCGAAACAGCGGCAATTTTCTTTGCTACTTTCTTTTGTTGGCAAAAGAAAGTAGGAGTTCCCGGGAGACTGCCGTTAATCCTTTAGCCGCGTCTCCCGACCCCGTACTGCGGGGCCTCCGGCAGCACAAACTCTGTGGTAAAGTTGGCGGTCAGGTCGTTGATGTTCATCCGAACACTCCAAAAGACATCGCCGTAATCGCGCAGGACCGTGTACTCCGCACCCAGACCGGCCAGAGTCGCCGTGTCGGTGACGATGTAGACTACATCCCCCTCGGGGGCGTACTCGGTCAGACTGTTCTGGTAGACGCGGCTGACCGTGCCGCCGTCGGCCAGCGCCCGGGCGGCTTCTGCGGTGGTGCTGACCAGCTGAATGCGCGCTGTCGCGGGCAGGGCGGCCATCAAATCCCCGCGGGTGATCTCGCCGTATTCCGGCTCGGTCACACCGCCCGCGAACGCCTCGACGGACGCACCCTCCGGCAGCCCCGTGGCCGGGTCATTTGTGACGATCTCGGCGTAGAGCGCCGCCAGATAGTTGCCGAAGCTGATGGTTTTGTTGGCGTCGGGGTTCGCCGCGTAGGTGAACAGCGGCGTGTAGAGGATGCTCTGGTCGTCGGCGTCCAGCGTGGCGATCTCCGCCGCGGCGCTGGTATAGGCGTCCGCACCGGCCTGCTGGGCCTCGTCTGCCGTCTCGGTGGGGGCGGTGGTGTCACTGCCGCCCACGGCCTCGGTGTCCTTGCCGGGGTCGGCGGCATCGGCAGCGGTGTCGGCCTGCGCGGCGTCGGCGGTGCTCATCGCCAGCCAGGTGGCGCGGCGGCTCTCCATCTCGGCAGCCGCCACAGGCTGCCGGAGCTCGACGCGGCAGCCGCCGCCCTGGGTAAAGACCAGGTCCAGCTGCGCCACGCCGGTCAGACCCAGGTCCGCGCCCAGCACGTTCGTACCGTTTTCCGCCGTTGTGCCGTCAATAATGGCCGTCACGCCCTGGCTCAGCAGGGCCTTCTGCCAGTCGCCCGCCGGGGCGGTGGAGACAATCGCAAGGATGGCATCGCACCCGGCGTTCTGCAGGGCGGTGATCTGCTCGGCGGCGGTGTCGGTCCAGTCGCGGGCCGTGATGAACTCCCCGTTGGACGCCGAGATGACCGCGGCCTGCGCCGGGTCGTTCAGCACAAAGAAGCCGATTTTATACCCCGCGCGCTCCACGACAGTGTACCGACCATTGGTCACGCGGTTGCGGCTCCAGCTTGTGGAGCGGTAGAACACGGCGGTGCCCTCGTTGTTCAGCAGGTTGGACGCCAGCGACGGGCCGCTGCCCATGTTGGCGTCGCTGACCAGGCGGGTCGTGCCGTAGGCAAAGTCGGTCAGCGCCATGGCGTGCAGGTCGTACCCCGCCGCCGAGAACGCCGACAGCATATCCATGCCGCCGGTCAGGCTGGCGCTCTCGGTGCCGTGCAGGCTGTCGCCCGCGTCCAGCAGGATGGAATCCGGGGTCGCGCCCTTGAGCGCGGCGGCGTCCGCCAGCGTGGTGCGGTCCCCGCGCAGGCCCGCCGTGGCGAAGATCGGGACTGTGATGTCCCCGACCCGCACGCGGCAGGTCAGCCTCTCGGTGCCGTCGGCCAGCGTGGCCGTGATCGTGCATTCCCCGCTGTCGGTGCGGGCGCGGACCGTGCCGTTTTTGTCCACGGTGGCCACGGTCTTGTCGCTCGTCGTCCAGTAGACCCTGCGTCCGCCGTCCTCCTCGCCCGGCTCGTTCGTCGCCAGCGTGGCGTAGGCGTCCTTGCCGTCCATGTGCAGCTCGTCGGTGTAGGTATCGTTCAGGAGCACCGGCGCGGCGGTCTTGCCGTTGCAGGCGGACACAGCGGTAAATTTAAACGGTCTCATGACAAAATCCAGATCCACCGTCTCACTCTGGACACCGTAGTCCGCGCCCGGGGCGCTGAAGGTGCACTGCCACATATCGTAGGTGCCCGCGTAGTCCAGATCGTCGGAGAACCGCGCGATCCAGAGATTGTCGCGCCATTTGTCAAAGGCAGGGTCCGTCAAGCGGGCGCGTACCCAGTTGCGGGAGGCATACAGCCCCTGCGCACCGGTGTAGCCGTACTCAGTCAGGCGGTCAAAGAACGCCTGCGTGATCTCGGCCATCTCGGAGGGGAAAACGCCGCTGATGTACTTATCCTCGAGGTCGTAGTAGACCGGGTAGCTCAGCCGGTAGGGCGCGGCGGTGTAGTCGTCCAGCCCCTCCTGCGGCGGAGCGGTCAGGCCCAGCAGCCGCGCGACGTGGTCGGCCTCGCTGCGGGCCTCCTCCACCGTCGTGGCGTAGGAATAAAGGTACGCGCCGAACGGGATGCCCAGCCGGGTGCATTCGTCGGCGTTGCGCCGCCACTGGGGGTCATCCTGCGCCCAGTTTTCCTCCTGGCCGTCCCACTCGCCGCCGAAGCCGCAGCGGATGATGGCAAAGTCGATGCCGGCAGCCTTGGCCTTTTCCCAGTCGATCTCGCCCTGGAACTTGGATACATCCATGCCCTTGAGCACCGCGGCGGGCATGGCCCGGCCGCTTGTGTTGAAGTAGTAGCCCAGATCGTTCTTCTGCCAGGCCGCGGCGGGCGTGCCGAAGTCCGCCTCGGCGGGGCCTTTCTCCTCTGCCGAGCAGCGCACCAGCACCACCGACACAATGACCACGACCAGCAGGCAGAGCAAACACAGCCCCAGCACAAGGCGGCTGCGGCGGCGTTTGGCGCCGGGACGTTTCTTTTTCTTCGGCGGCGGGGGCGCGTCGGGGCGCGGGGCCGCTTGCCCGGCCTGCGGGGCGGGCGCAGCCGTCCGGGCAGGGCGGCGGTAGACTTTGCGTTCTTCTGGCACGGTGCGTTACCTCTCTTGGGCAGATTTTATGCTGTGGATAGACAGTATTAGTGTAGCATTTTGTCGAAGAAATTACAATCGGAAACGCGAGATATTGGGGAAATTTTACAGAATAAAAAAGCGGCGGCCAGCTCCCTGACCGCCGTTCTTTGCCTTTCCCCCTCGTGGGAAGCCTTATAACTCCCTGCACGTCCAAAAATAATATGGCACCTCAAACGCCAGCATGACGCACCAGCCGAAGGCACAGGCAAAGGCGATGCCGGGCAGGCCCACCCGCGGGGCCAGCACCGCAGCAGCGGCAGCGCGCAGCCCCGCCTGTATGCAGGTGCCGATCAGCGTCGTCGTCATCTTGCCCATGCCGCGGTAAAAGCCCTGGAAACCGTTCGTCAGCGCGGGCAGGGCGTAGAACACCGCCATGCAGCCCAGGTACGTGCTGCCCAGTGCAATGACGTCGGCGGCCCCCTCCCCTGCCACAAACAGGGACAGGATGCCCCGGCGCAGCAGCAGCGTCAGGCTGCCCATCAGCAGCCAATAGCCCAGCTCCAACCGCAGGCCCACTGCAAAGCCGCGGCGGATGCGGGCGGTCTGCCCGGCGCCGCGGTTCTGGGCAATGTAGGTCGTAATGGCCGTGGCAATGCTCTGCTCCGGCGTGAAGGCAAAATCGTCCACCCGCGTGACCGCGTTGAACGCCGCGATAGCCCCGACCCCCAGCGCGTTGACCTGCCCCTGAATGAGCACCTTGCAGATCGGCTGCACGGCCTGCTGCACCGCCGTCACCGCGCCGTAGCGCAAAATCGGCCCCAGCAGGTCGCGGCGGATGCGCCACTGCCCGTGCCCGGGGCAGAGCTCCGGCACGCGGCGTGCCATGTAGACGGCGGCCAGCAGCGCGCTGGCGGCCTCGGCCACGACAGTGGTCACGGCGCTGCACACAATGCCGAAGCCCAGCCCGCCAATTAAAATGAGATCCAGCACCGCGTTGAGTACGGCGGAGAACGCCAGGAATTTCAGCGGCGTTTTGCTGTCGCCGACACTTTTCAGGCCCGCCGCCAGCGCGTTATAGAAAAACGTGAACGGTGCGCCCAGGAACGTGATGCGCAGGTAGATGCCGGTGATGCCAAAAATCGAGTCCGGCACGGCCAGCGCGCGCAGGATCCACGGCGTCAGCGCACAGCCCAGCGCCGCGGCAGCACAGCAGAGCGCCGCGCCGAACAGCAGCGTCGTTGCCAACGTCTCTTTTAAGCGGGCGGTCCGCTTTGCGCCGAACGCCTCACTCATCAGTACGCCCGCGCCGATGCACAGGCCGCTGATGGCCAAAATCACCAGATTCATGACCGGCCCGGCCACGCCCTCGGCGGCCAGCGCGTCCTGCCCGATGAACCGCCCCGCGATGATGGAATCCACCGCATTGTACGCCAGCTGCAGCCAGTTTCCCAGCAGCAGCGGCACCGCATACAGAAAGAGGTGCCCCAGCGGGGCACCCTTGGTCATATCTCGCATCATTATCAGCTCTCAAAACGGAAAATCTGCCACCTTCAGCGTGACAACGCCGTCGATGGTCTGGATACAGCCATCCGCCGGGTAGTTGGGCATGGCCTTGAACGCGTCGGAATTGCTGATGGTGCGGACAGTCTCGTCCGCGCATTCGTTGAGCTGGACGCCCAGCTCGTCCCACACCAGCACATACCAGCCGTGGGCGTTGAACGTCGGGTCGAAGGAGAGTGGGCCGAACTGCGCCAATTTCCCGGCCATAGGCTTGAGCGGGGATTCCTCCGGGTACGCGCCGCGCTTCGGCTCACCCAGGATCACGACCTCGGCGCCGTTCTGGTAGTCGGCGTTTTCTTCCAGCCGGGTACACAGGCGGTTGGCGAGGTTCACAACTGTGGTCTTTTGTTTCAGCATGACCGCCGCGTCGTTGTTGACCTGCACGGCAAACCCGCGCAGCAGCACCGCACAGAACGCCGTGCAGAGCGCTATCCCCCAGGAGAACGCCCGTTCCGTCAGTGCGGGAGCCGCGTCGATCACGGCGATGGCAAACGGCACCACGATGGCCAGCGAGCCCGCCATCCGCAGCGCCACAGTGGCCCCGGTGTTGATAACGTCGGTCACATTGGCTGCGGCGGGCAGCAGAGCCACCAGTACCACCGCCGCAGCGGCGGCCTTGCGGTCGTGCAGCACGACGAGCCACCGCAGCCCGGCCAGTGCCGCCAGCACAAACAGCAGCAGGTAGCCCGCGATCTGCCCATAGTGGTTTTGGGCAATGCCGTGGGTGAAGAAGTAGGCGTAAAAATCAAAGTAGGCGTTTTTCAGGCCTAACGGCAGATTGCGCAGTGTCCCCATTCCCACGGTGTTGATACCGTTGATGCCGGATAGGCCCACATCGTACAGCCGCAGGAACAATTTTAAAATCAGCATATACAGCGCCGCACCGCTGCCGCCCATCAACACCATGCGCAGGGCAGTCAGGCCGGTGGCCTGCCATTCGCCGGGGCGGCGCAGAACGGCCAGAAGCAGCAGCATGACGCACAAGCCCGCCGCTGTGCCCAGATTGGCCTGATACATTCCCAGCGCGAACGCCAGGCAGACCGTACCCATCAGCCAGACAAACCGCACGCCGCAGACGGCGGATCGCACGGCCAGCACCGCTAGCAGGAAAGACAGCGCATAGGACACACTGCAATAGTGGTATGTTTCAACTTCCGCTACATAGGGCGCACAGAGCAGTGTAAGCGGGATAAGATATTTTGCCACACGGCTGCGCACAGCAAACAAATCCGTTAGCAGCACTCCCGCCAATGCGTAGAGGAACAGCATCAGCAATGCCGAAAGCGCAGGCTGATTGATGCCGCCGCGCAGCATATCCACCAGACGCAGCGCCCAACGTCCCTGCTGTGTCTCCCAATACAGATGCTCGGGCCAGCCATCGGCAGTGTACAGTGCACCGATGTGCACGGCATCAAAATTGCCGAGTTGGTTAGCATAAATCGTGTAATGTACGCCGCAACCGACCAGCAGCGCCACGACCAGCGGGCGGAAGTTTTTCGCCCACCACAGACTCACTTTTTTCTGCCAGTCCATCGTTTATTTTTTGTCCTCTTCGGTCTCGGCGACGATGTAGATGGGGCGGTGCTTGACCTCCAGGTAGGTCTTGGCGAGGTACTCGCCCACAATGCCGGTGCAGAACAGCTGGACGCCGCTGCACAGCAGGATGATGCAGACCATGCTGGGCCAGCCGGAGGTCGGGTCGCCGAACATCAGCGCACGGACGACGACAAAGAGGATGCCGATGAACGCGAGGATGCAGAACAGCACGCCCGCCCCCGCCGCGATCAGCAGCGGCGTGGTCGAGAAGCCGACGATGCCCTCGATGGAGTACTTGAACAGGCCCCAGAAATTCCACTTGGTCGTACCGGCGACGCGCTCGATGTTCTCATAGTCGAACCACTTGGTCTTGAAGCCGACCCAGCTGAAAATGCCCTTGCTGAAGCGGTTGTACTCGGCCATGCTGAGCACAGCGTCGGTCATTTTGCGGCTCATCAGGCGGAAATCACGCGCACCGTCGACAATTTCCGTATCGGACATCTTGTTGATGATCTGGTAGAACTTGCGGGCAAACCAGCTGCGCAGCGGCGGCTCTCCCTTGCGGGTCGTGCGGCGGGTGGCGGCGCAGTCGTACTCGCCGGTCAGCAGCGTGTCCAGCATCTGCGGCAGCAGCGCGGGCGGGTCCTGCAAATCGGCGTCCATCGTGGCGACGTAATCGCCCTTGGCGGCCTGTAAACCCGCGTAGATACCGGCCTCCTTGCCGAAGTTGCGGCTGAACGAGACATACCGCACGCGGGGGTCCTGCGCGTGCAGCTCACGCGCGACGCGCAGCGTGCCGTCGCGGGAGCCGTCGTCCACAAAGATAAACTCAAATTCCGCGCCGTGGCTGGCTTTCATCTCCGCCGCCACGCGGGAGGCTTCTTTATAAAAAAGCGGCATCGCTTCTTCTTCGTTGTAACAGGGTACGATCAGACTGATGAGCATGGTATGACCTGCTTTCGTCAAAGTTTTTGTTGGTTTTATTATAGCGTAGTTTTACACTTTTGTAAACAATGGATATGACGAACGGGCGGCACACAATCCGCAGGGTGGGCAGTTTTCTGCCCGCTTTCCGTTATTACTATTTTTCCGCGCAGGTGTAGGGGGCGGCGTCCCCGACGCCCCGCGGGCCGATGCAAGCATCGGCCCCTACAAATGGAGTTTTACTGCAAATAAAAAAGGCGGAGCCGAAGCTCTGCCGTTTGTTATTTGTTGTATCCGCAGTTAATTCCGGTTCCCCAGTTTCTCCCGTGCCAAGTCCGCCGCGCACAATATGTACAGGCTTTTCCTACATTTGCACATTCCCTATTATAGGGACGCATCACATAGAAATCACCCGTTATAGGAAGTTGTTTCTGCTGCTCAATCACCGCCTCTGCTTCCTTTCGCCAGCTTTCCTTTATTCTCTGCCTACTCTCGTATTGCTCTATGTCCATTTTCTTCACGCGGGCAGCTTCTTTTTGCGCTGGAGTTGCTTTTGGGTTATTCTGTACTTCTGAAAGCCATTTCTTAGCCTCTGATACACCGATGGTCTTATATTCTCTTGCAAAAGTTAGTTGTGCCTCTATATCGCCACTTCGCACTGCTCTCCTATACCAACCTATTGCTGTTGCTTCTTTTCCGTTTTCATAGTATATCTTTGCCATTTTCTTTATGGCGGCTATATCACCATTTTCCGCCATTTCTTTGTACGGTGCTGCCTTTGCATCAATTTCTGCTTGTAGTTGTGCTTCTGCCTCTTCACTCGCCTTCCGCTCTTGTTCACGCTCTTTTTGCACTTTCTCTTCTTTCGCTCTTTGCATAGCTTCTCCGGGAATACGCAAAATATCTTCTATCCCATTCTTTAAAAATAAGAGTCCGTTAATAGCAAACTTTACAAAGCCAATTAAAGCAATTGCAGACAATACAAAGTCAATTAGTAAAACCGGCGTAAATCCAGTAAAAGGTATAGAGACATAAACAATCACGCCACAAATCAAAAACACCGCAAAATCAATCGCGGCATAAATTCCACGCTTTATTGTTTCTCCGTAACAACCCACCTCGTTTTCAAACGCATCTCGCTTTTCTTTTAATTTCCCCATATTTAACACATTCCTTCCTAAGTACTTGTGCTATCAGTATACCCCCCCCCGGAAATATTTTGGCAAGTGGGGAACGACACATTTCTGTTTTTATCGGAAAGTTTCGGCGGTTTATATGTTTCAAAGGGATGGTTTTTGGTGGAATTGTATAGGAAACACAGCAGGTAGGGCGGGCAGTCCCCTGCCCGCCGGGGCATGGGCGATTACGGCGAAGCGGCACGGGGCGTCGAGGACGCCGCCCCCTACGGTGTAAGGGAAGGTTGCAGTGTGGGGCAGGCGGTGCGGCGGCCAGAGGACCGGCCGCCCTACGGCTGTTAAAGCGGGAGCGTTGCAATAGCTTTCACGCCGCTGGAATCCCCCAGTCCGCTTCGCGGACAGCCCCCTTTGACAAGGGGGCCTTTAGAGCCTCCCTTGTCAAAGGGAGGTGGCCGAGCGTAAGCGAGGTCGGAGGGATTCCTGCCACGCTGCCGGGGCGCTTACGCACAAAACAAAAGGCAGAGCCTTCGCTCTGCCTTAAAATGCTATGAAATTTTAGCCTTTGACCGCGATATTGACCAGCTTGCCCTTGACGTAGATCTCCTTGGCAATGGTCTTGCCGGCGATGGCTTCGGCTACGGCGGGCTCGGCCTTGGCGGCGGCGATGGCGTCCGCGTTCTCGATGGCGGCGGGCACCTTGATGCGGGCCTTGACCTTGCCGTTGACCTGCACGGCGATCTCAATCGTCTGCTCGACGCACTTGGCCTCGTCGTAGGTCGGCCAGGCGTGGTAGGCCAGCTGCTCGGTGTGGCCCAGCTGCTGCCACAGCTCCTCGGTCATGTGGGGGGCAAACGGGTTCAGCAGCTGCAGCAGCAGCTCGTACTCGGCCTTGGTCGCACCCCCCTGATCGCTCAGTGCGTTGACGTAGATCATCAGCTGGGCAATGGCAGTGTTGGCCTTCAGCGCGTCAATGTCCTCGCCGACCTTCTTGATGGTGCGGTTGGCAACGGCCTCCAGCTCGGGGCGGACGCCCTCGCCGGGAACGAGCTTCTCGCTCATCGACCAGATCTTATCGAGGAAGCGCTTGCAGCCCTTGATGGAGGAGGTGTTCCACGGGGCGGCCTTCTCAAAGTCGCCGATGAACATCTCATACAGGCGCAGCGTGTCGGCGCCGTACTCGTTGACCACATCGTCGGGGTTGACGACGTTGCCGAGGGACTTGGACATCTTGACGATGGGGTGCTCGGCCATCTCGCCGTACTTCTCGACAAGGGCCTTGCGCGCGCCCTTCTCGTCGCCGTACTCGGCCAGCAGGCGCTTGCGCTCGGCATCGGGCTGGTTCTCAAAGGCATGGGGGTTCAGGCCCAGGATCATGCCGTGGGAGGTACGCTTCTGGTACGGCTCCTTGGTGGGCACAACGCCGATGTCATACAGGAACTTGTGCCAGAAACGGCTGTACAGCAGGTGCAGGGTGGTGTGCTCCATGCCGCCGTTGTACCAGTCCACGGGGCTCCAATACTCGAGCGCCTCCTTGCTGGCGATGGCGTCGTGGTTCTTCGGGTCGCAGTAGCGCAGGAAGTACCAGCTCGAACCGGCCCACTGGGGCATGGTGTCGGTCTCGCGCTTGGCGGGGGCACCGCAGCAGGGGCAGGTCGTGCTGACCCACTCGGTATGGCGCGCCAGCGGGCTTTCGCCGTTCTCGCCCGGCTCAAAGTCCTTGATCTCGGGCAGGCGCAGGGGCAGCTCACTCTCGGGCAGGGGCACCCAGCCGCACTTGTCGCAATAGACCATGGGGATAGGCTCGCCCCAGTAGCGCTGGCGGCTGAACACCCAGTCGCGCAGCTTGAAGTTGACCTGCTTGTGGCCCTTGCCGTTCTCCTCGAGCCAGGCGTACATCTTATTCTTGGCATCCTCAACGGACAGGCCGTTCAGGAAGTCGGAGTTGACGAGCGTGCCGGTGGCCACGTCGGTGAAGGCCTCCTTGTCGAGGTCGCTGGGCACAGTGCCCTTGACGACCTCGATGATGGGCAGGCCGAACTTTTTGGCAAACTCCCAGTCGCGGGTGTCGTGGGCGGGCACGGCCATGATGGCACCGGTGCCGTAGGTTGCCAGGACGTAGTCGGAGATAAAGATGGGGATCTCCTTGCCGTTGACGGGGTTGATGCCCTTGACGCCCTCGATGACGACGCCGGTCTTGTCCTTATTCAGCTCGGTGCGCTCGAAGTCAGACTTGCGGGCGGCCTCCTCCTGATAGGCGGCGACGGCGTCGGCGTTCCGGATAAGGCCCGCGTCGACCCACTTTTTGATGAAGGCGTGCTCGGGGCTGATGACCATGTAGGTCGCGCCGAACAGCGTGTCCGCGCGGGTGGTGTAGACCGTCAGGGTGTCGCCCGCGGTGGTGTCGAAGTTGATCTCGGCGCCGTGGCTGCGGCCGATCCAGTTGCGCTGCTGGGTCTTGACGCGGTCGATGTAATCGACGTCGTCCAGGTCGTTGATCAGGCGGTCTGCGTAGGCCGTGATCTTCAGCATCCACTGGCTCTTGTTCTTCTGGACAACGGGGCTGCCGCAGCGCTCACAGACGCCGTTGACGACCTCCTCGTTGGCCAGAACGACCTTGCAGCCGGTGCAGTAGTTGACGGTGGTCTCCTTCTTGTAGGCAAGGCCCTTCTTGAACAGCTGGATGAAGATCCACTGCGTCCACTTATAGTACTCGGGGTCGGTGGTGTTGATCTCGCGGTCCCAGTCAAAGGACAGGCCCAGCGCCTTGAGCTGGCTCTTGAAGCGGGCCACATTCTGGGCGGTGACGATCTCGGGGTTGATGTGGTTTTTCAGGGCGTAGTTCTCGGTAGGCAGGCCGAAGGCGTCCCAGCCCATGGGGTACAGGACGTTATAGCCGCACTGACGCTTTTTGCGCGCGACGATGTCCAGCGCGGTGTAGCTGCGCGGATGGCCGACGTGCAGGCCCGCGGCGGACGGGTACGGGAACTCGACCAGCGCGTAGAATTTAGGCTTGGAATGGTCGATCTCGGCATGGAAGGTATCCTCGTCCTCCCAAACCTTCTGCCATTTGGCCTCAACTGTTTTAAAGTCGTATTTCATAAATTTCTCCCCACAGATAAATTTTTGATGGGTCGTAACCTTCTTAAAGCCTTCCCCCGAGGGGCTGCGCCCGCAGGCGCGTGTCGGAGCGCAACCGCCGAAGGCGGCTCTTAGCGCGTAGACTGAAGGTGGCCCCGCAGGGCCGGATGAGGGGCGCGTGTGCCGCCGCTGCCCGTTTATAGGCTGCTGCGGGAAAGTCTGCCCTCATCAGTCAGCGGTCGGGGCCGCTGACAGCTTCCCCCGAGGGGGAAGCCATTCCGCATTTTTACTGCTCGTCCGCACCTTCGTCCGGCATCCACTCACTGGCGGGCACGACCGTGGCATCGGCCCAGAGGTGCTCGAGGTCGTAGTAGTCGTGAGCCTCCTGGGTAAAGACATGGACGATGACGCTGCCGTAGTCCAGCAGCACCCAGCGTTTACCGTCGTGGCCCTCGGTGCGCAGCACCTTGACGCCCTCGCGGTCCAGCTGGAACTCGGCCTCATCGGCCAGTGCGCCGACATGGGTGGTGGACATACCCGTGGCAATGACGAAATATTCGGTGACGGTGGTCAGGTCCTCCACGGCCAGAATGTGGACGTTGACGGCCTTCTTTGCGTCCAGCGCACGCGCCAGACGAATGGCAAGTTCTTTGCTTTCCATAGATGTTCTCCTTAAAGGGGTAGGTTTCGGGCTGCGGGAGGTTCTCTCCCCCACCCGCTGCGGCGGGAGCCCCCTCGCAGAGGGGGCCAAGGGCCTTGCCTCCCTCTGCGAGACAGACTCCCCCGATACGGGGGAGGTGGCCGTCAGGCCAGAAGGGGAACGGTGGCCCGCAGGGCCGGAGGGAGAGAACCTTGCGGTTGCCCGAAGCATTTTCTATTTACGTTTTACGCTGCCGGCTGGCTCTCGGTATCGGTGGAATCCGTGTCGGTGCTCTCGCTCTCCGCCGTGGACTCGGACGCCATGATGTCGGTGACCTGGTTGGAGCCGTCGAGGTTATCGTTCTTCTGCGCGTCGTCCGCCTCGGCCATCAGGCCGCCCATCTGCTGGATCTTCGGGTCGGTGGCCGTGTAGCCGGACAGGTCAATGACATTGTCGCACAGGTTCAGCTGGCTGGCATCGACTGGACCGGTGTTCTCGCGGAAGTACTGGTTCAGCAGGTCCGCATCCGCCTGCCGCGCGGGGTACAAAAGCGACTGGCCGTTGTACTGCGGGCCGCTGATGACCGGCATCTGGCAGATCATGATCTTGCTGGAATCAATTTTCAGCATACTGATGGCAAAGCTGATGAGTTCGGACGCGCTGAGGTTCGTCTCCATATAGTTCAGCACGGCGGGGGTCAGCTTGGCGACGTCCCAGATGTTGCCGATGCTCTTGAGCTTGCGGAACAGCGCCGCGTAGAACTGGCGCTGCATGTTCAGGCGGCCAATGTCGCCGTCGGGGTAAATTTTACGCGCACGCAGCAGGAACTCCATCGACGCACCGTTCAACGTCTGGTAGCCGGCGTGAATGACGCTGTCTCCCAGCCCCAGCGCGGCATAGTCTACATCCATGGGGACGTTGATCTCCACGCCGCCGAACAGGTCTACCAGCTCGGTCAGCATTTCCAGACGGATCGTGACAAAGCCGTCGATATGCAGCTTGTACTGGTCTGCGACCAGCTCACACAGAGCGGCCATATTGTTGTTGCCGTCGCTGCCCTGGGTCTTGGCCACGCCGTTGATGCGGAAGTTGCCGGAGACGCTCGTGTCCGTCGTGACCATCGTATCACGCGGGATCTGCAGCATCTTCATCTCGCCCGTCTCATTGTTGAAATGGACGTACAAAATCATATCGGTCATGCCGTCGTTGACGTTGGAGTCATTGGCCGCACCTGCGGACAGATCGCCGGTAGACGAACGGTCAACGCCGGTGACAAGGATGTTGAACTCCTTGCCCTGGAATTCCTTGGGCGTGTTGATGAGCTGGTTCAGCTTGATGTTGCCGCCCGCCGGGGTGATGGCCCCCATGATGAGCGCGAACGCACCGCCGAAGATCAGCGCGATGACCAGCAGCGTGATCAGCAGGATCTGCCACCAGCGGATCTTTTTCTTCTTTTTCCCGTTTCCGCCCTTGCCGCTGCTGCCCTTTTTGCCGGACTTTCTGCCCTTTGCCTTGCGCGGGGCATCGTCCTCATCGCGCGGGGGCTTGCGGCTGCCGCCATTGCCGCCTGCGGCGGTGCGGGGCTTATGGGCTGCGGGCTGCGGGGCATCCGCATGCTTTGTGCGGCGGGGCTGCGCGGCAGCCTCCTCCAGCCGGATGCCGCCGACGGGGGCCGCCTGCTGCACAGGGGCCTGCGCCTGGGGGCGCGGGGCGGGCTGCTGCCCCTGCCGCGGGGCCGCGGGCTGCTCATACAGCTGGGCGGCGGCCTGCCGGGCGCGCTGCTCCGGCTCCGGCGGGCGGTTCACGGTGCGGCGGGGGCTGCACCTGAAACTGCAAGGTATCGCCGTATCTGCGCTCGGCAGCGGCGCGGTAGGCCATGGCCTGCCGCTGGGCGTAGGTCAGCTCACGGGGCTTTTCCGGTGCGGGCGCAGCCTGCTGGGCACGCTCCTGTACCGGCGGCTCGGGTGCGGGGGCCGGCTGCTCGGTCACAACGGGGCGCTGGCTGATATGCCGTCCCTGGGCCGTGCGCATGGGCTGCTGCACGGTGCGGCGGCGGGCATTCTGTTCGGCCAGCTGTTGGGCGCGGCGGCGGGCAGCCTCATACTGCTCCTGATCCAGCCCGCCCGATGCACTGCCGGTATACAGCTTACGCGGTTCGCTCATTACATTTCCTCCCTGCTCTGTGGAGTGTTTTTATTCAAGGTGTGCTTTTGCATACTCATAAGCGGCAACGCTTTCAGGGTCCAGCGAGCCGCCCTTTTCTTCCACAAAATCAATGCTGCGCTTGAGTGCGTCGCAAAGAGCCCGGTCCAGATCCTGCATTTCCAGCGCGCGCAGGTCGTCTACGCCGGGCCAGTCGCGCTCGGCGCTGGTCATATCGGCCAAATAGATGATCTTATCGAGCTTGGACATTCCCGGCTTGCCGGTAGTATGGCAGCGGATGGCAGATAAAATTTCCGGGTCGGTGATGCCCCATTGCGTTTCGGCCAGGATGGCGGCGGCGATGCCGTGCCAGACCGGCAACGGACGCGCGGGGGCATTTTCTGCTATTATAGCATTATCGGCAAAAATCTGCAACAACTCCTGCTTGGGCAGTTCCTTGGCGGAATCGTGCAAAATTGCCGCCATAGCGGCCTTTTCCGGGTCTGTGCCCCAGCGCCTGGCAAGTTTTACAGCCATTTTTTTTACATTTTTCGTGTGCGTCCAGCGCTTTTCGCTCAGGCGGGCCTTGACCAACTTCTTGGCTTCGGAGTACTCCATGGCAGTCCTTCCCCTCTCTTTTACAATTTTTGCATTGTGATGGCGGCAGCGTCCGCGGAGGGGTCAAGACCCCTCCCTACAGCGCAACATTTATGGCAGGCTTGTAGGGAGCGGTCTTGACCGCTCCGGGCAATTTTGCGGCTGCCGCAATGCTCCACGGGACGCATATATGCGTCCCCTACAATCTACCGGAAGGTTCGTAGGGGCGGCTTTATCGCCCCTTTTCGGGTCATGCGTAGGGCGGGGTGCCCTCACCCCGCCGCGGCGGCCTGGGGGCAGGCCGCCCTACAGGCTCCCGTAAAGTTTATACTTGTTGATAATATCCAGCACCTCCGGCGGCAGCACCTCCGGCCACTGCTCCCGCGGGATTTTCCCGCTGCGGATGTCGCTCGACGCGCAGGGGTAGCTCTCGGCGCGGGCAAAAAGGACGCGGCCCCCGGCCTTTTTCAGTTCTGCGGCGGCGGCGTGCAGGGCGGCCTCATCGGTGCCGGTGCGGCTCTCGACGACGAGGGCAGCCATTTTCAGCATATCCTGCCAGCGGTACCATTCCTGAAACGTCAGCAGCATGTCGCTGCCGACGCAGAGGTACAGCGCGCCGTCCGGGTCTTGGCCGCGCAGCCATTCCAGCGTGTGCACGGTGTAGCTGCGCCCGCCCCGGCGTATCTCCCAATCGCTGACCTGCACCGCCGGGGACAGCGCTGTAAAGCAGGCACACATCTGCAGGCGCAGCTCTGCCGGGGTGGCGCTGGCGTGCTTGTGGGGCGGCGTGCCCGCGGGCATAACGAGGGCGCGGTCCGGCTGTACCAGTGCCAGCGCGGCGCGCAGGTTGTTCATGTGGCCGTTGTGGGGCGGGTCGAACGTCCCGCCGTAGAGCAGTGTTTTCATTTTGCCAGCACGGCGGTGTAGGCGCTTTCCTTTTTCTTCTGCTTGAACAGCACAAATTTGCGGCCAATGACCTGCACGCACTCGCAGTCCAGCGCCTCGCACAGGATGTCGGCGGCCTCGCGGGCGGAATATTCGCTGTTTTCCAGCACCTTTACTTTGATAAGCTCGCGTGCGGCGATGCAGTCGGCGATGCCCTGCTTGAGGGTGTCGTCGATCTCGCCCTTGCCGATCTGGTAAACGGGGTCCATCGTGTTCGCCGCGCTGCGCAGAGCCGCGCGCTGTTTGCTGGTAAGTGCCATAAATTATCTCCTTTTTATTGTATATATCTCGGTAGGGGCCGGGCATGCCCGGCCCTCTAGTCTGTGTGGTTTCCTTTTAAACGGGTTGCTGCTTTTATGCTGCGGGCCGGGCATGCCCGGCCCCTACAAAGGCTTCCCCCAAAGGGGAAGGCATTTACATGTCATCCCAAAAACGTCGGCAATTCCGCTTCCAGCTTCTCCATCGCCCGGCCGCGGTGGCTGATGGCGTCCTTCTCGTCGGGGGTGAGCTGGGCGTAGCTGCGGCGTTCGGTGTTCGGGCGCTTGCCGTCGGGTGCGCCGTACTCGTCGGGGATGAACAGCGGGTCATAGCCGAAGCCGTAGTCGCCGTTCTGCAAGGTAAACGCAATACGGCCCGGGCACTCGCCCTCGACCTCCAGTGCGCGTCCGTCCGGCAGCATGAAGCAGACCGCCGACACGAACTTTGCGCTGCGCTGTTCCTCCGGCACGTCGGCCAGCTCCCGCAGCAGCTTTGCGTTGTTCGCGTCGTCGTCGCCGTGATGCCCGGCGTAGCGGGCGCTGTAGACGCCGGGCGCACCGTGCAGCGCGTCGGTGCAGAGGCCGGAGTCATCGGCCACGGTGGGCAGGCCGCTGGCCTTGCAGAACGCCTCGGCCTTGATGCGGGCGTTTTCGGCAAATGTCGTGCCGGTTTCCTCGGGGTCAAGGTCGATCCCCAGCTCCCGCAGGCTCTTGACCTCATGGCCCATGCGTTCCAGAATGCGGCGCAATTCCTTCAGCTTGCCCGCGTTGTTGCTGGCGGCGCAAACGATCATGCTTCGCTCTCCCCTTCCTCTTTTTTTCCGTCCTTCTGCAGGGCGGATTCCGGCAGCAGGCTTTCGACGAAGGTCTGTGCGTCAAATTCCATCAGGTCGTCGATCTTCTCGCCGACGCCGATGAAGCGGATGGGCAGACCGAGGTTCTCCCACACAGAGACCGCGCAGCCGCCGCGGGGCGTGCCGTCGAGCTTGGTCAGCACCACGCCGGTGGCGTTGGCAGCCTTGCAGAACTCCTCGGCCTGGCTGATGGCGTTCTGGCCCGTGATGGCGTCGAGCACCAGCAGCACCTCCAGGCTCGCCTCGGGGCTGGCCTTCTTGACGCTGCGGGAGATTTTGGACAGCTCGTCCATCAGGCCCTTCTTGTTGTGCAGACGTCCGGCGGTGTCGGCAATGACCATGTCGTAGCCGCGGGCGTTGGCGCTCTTGACGGCGTCGAAGATGACCGCCGCCGGGTCCGCGCCCATGCCGGCCTGGACCAGCGGCACGTCGGCGCGCTCGGCCCAGAGCTCCAGCTGCTCACTGGCGGCGGCGCGGAAGGTATCGCCCGCTGCCAGCATGACGCGGCGGCCCTGCTTTTTGTACAGGCCGGCCAGCTTGGCAATCGTCGTGGTCTTGCCGACGCCGTTGACGCCGATGACCAGAATGACGGCGGGCTTGCCGTCCAGATCCATCGGGTAGCGGGGGGTCAGCTCCTGGCAGATGATGCCGCGCAGCGCGTCCAGCGCCTCCTGACCGGTTTTCAGGTGTTTTTCCTCGACCTCGTCGTGCAGCTCATCCACCAGACGCACGGCGCAGGCGGGGCCTACGTCGGCCAGAATGAGCTGTTCCTCGAGCTGGTCGTACAGATCATCGTCGATCTGCGCGTTAGTCAGCGTATTGACGATGCTCTGGAAAAAGCCCGTGCGGGTCTTTTCCAGCCCGCGCTTGACCTTTTGCTGCTCCTGAAATTCCTCCTCGGAAATATCGCGTTTGAAAAAGTTGAAAAAGCCCATCGTGGCCCTCCTTACTTTTGATTTGCCGCCCCGCGGGTTTGTGTGGCTTCCCATTGGCGGGTGGTCGTATTTATGCGGCGGGTCGGGCATGCCCGGCCCCTACATGCCATCAGGTAATAAGGTCCGCGCTCACATTATCCAGATCCAAGCGCAAAATCTTCGACACGCCGTCCTCCTGCATCGTGACGCCGTAGAGGACGTCGGCGGCCTCCATCGTGCCGCGGCGGTGGGTGATGACAATGAACTGGGTGCGGTCCGTCATGCGGCGCAGATACTGCGCATAGCGCGCGACGTTTACGTCGTCCAGCGCGGCCTCGATCTCATCGAGGAAGCAGAACGGCGCGGGGTTGACGCGCAGGATGGCGAAATAGATCGAGATAGCGACCAGCGCCTGCTCGCCGCCGGAAAGCGCGGACAGGTTCTTGATGACCTTGCCCGGGGGCGAGACCTCGATTTCAATGCCGGATTCCAGCACGTTCGCTTCATCCGACAGGTACAGCCGCGCATGACCGCCGCCGAACAGCTCCTTGAAAATTTGCTGGAAGTTCGCGTTGATCTGCTTAAAGCTCGCCGTGAACAGCTCCTGCATCTCGCTGCACAGCTCGGCGATCATCTTCGTCAGCTCGGCCTTCGCCTTTTCGACGTCGGTGACCTGCGCCTTCATGAATTCATAGCGCTCCCTGACCTCTTTATATTCGTCAATCGCGCCGACGTTGACGTTGCCCAAGGCGCGGATCTTGCCGCGGACCTCGGTCACGCTGCGGCGCAGCTCGGTCAGGCTCTCAAACGGCACACACTGGCTGCGGGCCTCGCTCTCGGTCAGCTGGTATTCTTCCCACAGCTTACTGTTGGTGTCGTTCAGCTCGGTCTCGGCGGCGGTGCGGCGCTCGGCCAGGCGGGCCATCTCACCGCTCATCCGCTCGCGCTCGTCGGTCAGGGCGCGGTTGTCCTGCCCCAGTTTCGAGATCGCAGCCTCCTTTTCGAGGCGGGCCGCGTTGGCAGATCGGATCGTTTCCTCCGCGGCGGCAATTTTCTGCTGGTTGTCGCCGCGCACGCGCTCCATCTCGGCGATTTTCAGCGCGTTGGCCTCGATTTTTGCCTTGGCGGCCTCAATCGCCGTCTGCAGCTCACGGGCGCGGGCGTCGGCCTCGCCGGTACGGCTCCGCAAGCCCTCCAGCGCGGCCTCATGCAGGCCGACGTCCTTCTCGTCCGCCAGGCGCTGCAGCTGCTTTTCGGACAGCTCACCGGTGATTTTTTCGCGTTCTGCCGTCAGGCTGCCCGTGCTCTCGCCCAAGGCGGCCAGCTCGGCGGTGTACTGCGCCAGCTCGGCCTCGGCGTCGGTCCGGGCCTTCTCGGCCTCGGTGCGCGCGGTCTCGTTCCGGGTCACGGCGGCCTGCTGGGCGGCGATCTCGGCCTCGATGCTCCGGGCCGTCTCGTCGTACTGGGCGGCGGCCTTCGTCAGGCGCTCGAGTTCGAGGTTCGCGCGGACGTGCTCCGTCGCGGCGTTCATGCCCTCGCCCTCGGCACCGGCCAGCTGGGCCGAGAGGTTGTCCACCTCGGCCTTGCGGGCGGCCAATTCCTTTTCCGCCTCGGTGCGTTTCTGCTCGAGCTTCGTCAGCTTGCTGCGCAGCTCGTCCAGCTCCTGCTTGCGGCTGAACACGCCGACACTGCGGGCGGTGGAGCCGCCGGTGAACGAACCGCCCGCGTTGATGACCTGACCGTCCAGCGTGACGATGCGGTTCCGGTAGCCGAGGTTCCGCGCCACGGCGGACGCCTCGGTCAGGTCCTCGACCACGATGATGCGGCCCAGCAGATTGTCGATGATATGCTGATATTTTGGGTCTGTCCTGACCAGGTCGGCGGCGACCTCCGCCGTGCCGGTCAGGCGGCCCGTGAAGCGGGAGCCCTGTACGGTGTCCAGCGGCAAAAACGTAGCGCGGCCTGCGCGCTCGTCCTTCAAAAAGCCGATGGCGGCGCGGGCACAGCCCTGGTCCTCGACGACAATGTTCTGCAGCGCAAAGCCGAGCGCTGTCTCAATGGCGGTCTCGTAGCCCTTTTCGACGGTGATGATGCCTGCCACGGGGCCGATGATGCCCCGCAGCCGCCCGCCGCCCGCCGCGCGCATGACGGCCTTGACGCTCTGCTGGTAGCCGTCCATGTTGCGCTCCAGATCTTCCAGAATGTGGATGCGCTGGGCGGCGGCGGACCTTTCTCGGTCCGCCTTCTGCAGGTTGTCGGCAGCCTCGGCCTGCTGACGGCGGCGGCTGTCCAATTTCAGCTTCAGGCCCGCCTTGATGTTGTCGTTGCGGGTCACGGCCTCCTCGGCGTCCTTAAAGCGGCGCTCGGCGCGGCGGCGTTCCTCGTCGGTGGCGGCGGCGCCGGCTTTCAGCTCCTCGGCCTGGCGCTGTGCCTCGGCCAGGCGGTTGGCCGCAGCCTCCCCTGCCGACTGCGCCGACGCGGCGCTGACCCTGGCGGCGGTGGCGGTGTCCTGCAGGCGGGCCATGGCGGCGTCAATGACGTCGCGGCGCTCGCCGCTGGCAGCGGCCTTTTCCTCAAGGGCACGCAGGGCCTCGCGCAGCTCGGCCACGCGGGCGTCCAGCCCGGCCATGCCGCTTTTCAGCGTCTCGATGGCGGCGCGGTGGTCCGCGGCCTCGCGCTCGATGCTCTCGCGGCCCTGCCCGGCGCGCTCCAATTCGGACGCAGCCTCGTCGATGCGGAACCGGCTGTGCTCGCTCTCGTTTTTCAGGACGGCGATCTCGCTCTCGCTGCCGGCGTTTGCCTCGGTGATGGCGCGGATGTCGGCGTTGGCCTGCTCGACGGCCAGCACCAGCTGCTGGGCCTCGGCACGCAGGGACGCGCTTTTTTCGTCAAACTCGTCCAGCTGGCGGCTCAGGCGGTCATAGTCGGCCTGGGCGGCCTCGTACTTGCGCTGCTGGTCGCGCAGCGAGTCGTTGGCGCGGCGGATGGCATCGACCCAGAGTGTGATCTCCAGCGTCTTGCGCTTCTCGCTCAATTCCAGAAACTGCTGGGCCTTCTCGCTGTCGCGTTTCAGGGGGCCAACGCGCTTTTCCAGCTCGCCCAGAATGTCCCGCAGGCGCTCTAAGTTGCCCTCGGCGGCGTCCAGGCGGCGCTCGGCCTCGTTTTTGCGGTAACGGTACTTGGCGATGCCGGACGCTTCCTCAAAAATTTCGCGGCGCTCCGCGGATTTTGCACCGACGATCTCGGCAATGCGGCCCTGCCCGACGATGGCATAGCCGTCGCGGCCAATGCCGGTGTCGAGCAGCAGCTCGTACACGTCCTTTAAGCGGACGTTCTGGCCGTTGATGGAGTATTCACTCTCACCGCTGCGGTAGTACCGGCGGCCGATCGTGACCTCGTCGGCGTCCATGTCCAGACCGTGGTCGCTGTTGTCGATGGTCAGCGCGACGGAGGCATAGCCCATGGCACCGCGGGACTGGGTGCCGCCGAAGATGACGTCCTCCATCTTGCCGCTGCCGCGCAGCTGCTTGGAGCTGGTCTCGCCCAGAACCCAGCGGATGGAGTCGGAGATGTTCGACTTGCCCGAGCCGTTCGGCCCGACAACGCCGGTAATGCCCTCGCCGATCTCGATCTTTGTCTTATCGGGGAAGGATTTGAAGCCTTGGATTTCCAGTTCTTTCAGGCGCATTCCATGGGTACCTTTCAAAATTCTTAAAATGGTCGTAGGGGCCGGGCATGCCCGGCCCTCAACCTCGCCTTATGTACCCGTAAACGGGTCGCGATTTTTATGCCGCGGGCCGGGCATGCCCGGCCCCTACAGGGCGTCACTTATTGCAGCTTTTCCAGCGCCACCTTTGCTGCGTGCTGCTCGGCGGCTTTTTTGCTGCGGCCACGGCCCTCGGCCAGCAGCTCGCCGTTGCGCCAGACGCAGACCGTAAACTGCTTGTTGTGGTCGGGGCCGGTCTCGCCGGTGACCTCGTATTTCAGCACGGCGGACGGGTCCTGCTGGACGACCTCCTGCAGACGGGTCTTGTAGTCGTCCTCGGCAGTCTTGCCCTCGGTGATGAAGGGCAGGATGAAATTGCGCGCGGCCTCCATGCCGCCGTCCAGATACAGTGCGGCAATGACCGCCTCGAACGCATCGGAGACGACGCTCGGGCGGCTGCGTCCGCCGCCAAGGTCCTCGCCGTGGCCAAGGCGCAGATACTCACCCAGCTGAATTTCCTGTGCGAACTGGAACAGTGCATCCTCGCTGACGAGGCTGGCGCGCATACGGGTCAGCTCGCCCTCGGGGCGGCCCGACTGGTGGAACAGGTAGTCCGCTACAACGACGGACAGCACGCTGTCGCCCAGAAATTCCAGCCGCTCATTGTGGGTCGTGGCGACCTTGCTCTCGTTGGCATAGCTGGTATGGGTCAGCGCAATGCGCAGCAGCGCAGGATTTTTGAATGTATAGTGCAGGACCTCCTGCAGTTCTTCCGGTTTGTGAGCCATATTCTTTCACCTTTCCGGCTAGTCCGTAGGGGCCGGGCATGCCCGGCCCTCAACCTTATCTCGATTGCCCTTTTACGGGCGGTATTTTTTATGCCGCGGGCCGGACATGTCCGGCCCCTACAGGGCAGCTTACCTTTTAAGCGTCTGCTTCTTCCTTCTGTGCAGCCACCTCTGCCAGCGCCTTCTCCATCGTGCCGCACAGGTCGTTGGCGACGCAGAGCTTGGCCTGACGGATGGCGTTCTTGATGCCCTTGGCGTGGCTGGAGCCGTGCGCCTTGATGACCGGCTTCGCGGCGCCCAGCAGCGGTGCGCCGCCGACCTCCTCGGAGTCCATCATACGTTTCAGCTCGCCCAGACCGCCCTTGATGCCCAGATAGCTGAGCTTGGTGATCAGATTCTGCAAGAAGATTTTTTTCAGCATCCCCAGCAGCGTTTTGGCGACGCCCTCGGTCAATTTCAGCACGACGTTGCCGACAAAGCCGTCGCAGACGACGACGTCCACGTCACCGTCCATGATGTAGCGCGGCTCGATGTTGCCCGCAAAGTGGATGCAGGGGTTTGCCTTCAGCAGCTTGTGGGCCTCGCGGTAGGTCGGCGTGCCCTTCGTGTCCTCCGCGCCGTTGTTGACAAGCGCGACCTTCGGCGTTTCGCGGCCCATGACCTTCTCGGCGTAGACGCTGCCCATCGTGCCGAAGGCGTTCAGCATTTCGGGGCGGCACTCGACGTTCGCACCGCAGTCCAGCAGCAGGAAATTCTGCTTGGCGCCGGGCATCGGGGTGGCCAGCGCCGGGCGCTTGACACCCTTGACCGTGCGCACGATGAGACTGGTGCCGACGTGCAGCGCACCGGTGGAGCCGGCACTGACAAAGGCATCGGCCTCGCCGTTTTTCAGCATGGTCAGACCCTTCACAAGGCTGGAATCCTTTTTGTGGCGCACAGCCTTGACCGGGTCATCGTGCATGTCGATGGTCTCGGTGCAGTTGAGGATCTCAAACGGTGCAAGGTCGATTTTATTCTCTTTTGCGCAGTCGCGGATGGCTTTTTCCTCACCCAGCAGCACCAGCTCCATGCCGTCACCGAACTCCGCCGCGGCCTGGCTCACGCCCTGCAAAACGCACAGCGGGGCGTTGTCGCCGCCCATGGCATCCACTAAAATTTTCATGCTTCGTACTCCTTTACCCACGCCTGCATGGCGTCCTGCGCGGCCTGCGAAAGCGCCATGTAGCGCTCGCGCTTGTCGCGGATGGTGTTGATCTCCTCGGTGCGGGGCAGGATGCCCATGTTCGCACCCATCGGCTGGAAGTCCTTGTTCGGCGTCGTGATGTAGTCCAGCAGCGCGCCGCACATCGTTGCCGACGGGGGCGGCGGCAGCTCACGGCCCTTGAGCCGTGCAAACATCTGGTGCGCCGCCAGCAAGCCGGACGCCGCGCTCTCCATATAGCCCTCAAAGCCGGTGATCTGCCCCGCAAAAAACACGTTGGGATGTTCTTTCAAGAACTGCTGCTTCGTCAAAACTTTCGGGCTCTCCAAAAAGGTGTTGCGGTGCATGACGCCGTAACGCACAAATTCGGCGTGCTCCAGGCCGGGGATCATGCTGAACACCCGTTTCTGTTCGCCCCATTTCAGGTTGGTCTGGAAACCGACGAGGTTATAGAGCGTGCGGGCCGTGTTCTCGGCACGCAGCTGGACGGCGGCCCAGGGGCGGTGGCCGGTGCGCGGGTCGCGCAGACCGACGGGGCGCAGGGGGCCGAACCGGATCGTATCCGCGCCGCGGGCGGCCATGACCTCAATCGGCATACAGCCCTCGTAGACGGTCAGGTCGCCGTCAAAGTCGTGGAGCGGCGCGCGCTCGGCGGCAATGAGCGCCGCGTGGAACGCCTCGTATTCCTCTTTATTGAACGGGCAGTTCAGGTAGTCCGCCTCGCCGCGGCCATAGCGGGACGCGGCAAAAACCTTGTCATAGTCAAGGCTCTCGGCGGTCACGATGGGCGCGACAGCGTCATAAAAGCTCAGCCGATGGTCGCCGGTCAGCGCGGCGACGGCCTGTGCCAGTGCGCCCTCGGTCAGCGGGCCGCTGGCGACGAGCACGGGTGCGCTCTCGTCCAGCGCCGTGACCTCCTCGCGCCGGACCGTAATGTTGGGGTGGTTTTCCACCATTTCGGTCACAGCGGTGGAAAACACATCGCGGTCCACGGCCAGCGCACCGCCCGCCGCCACGCGGGCGGTCTCGGCGGCGTCCAACAGATGGCTGCCCATCATCTTCATCTCAATTTTCAAAAGGCCCGACGCGGAGTCGGGGCGCTCGGCCTTGAGCGAGTTGGAGCAGATCAGCTCCGCGAAACCCTCGCTTTTATGGGCCGGGGAATATTTTGCGGGCTTCTGCTCGTACAGCTCGACCTGCACGCCGCGGTCCGCCAGCCAAAGCGCCGCCTCGCAGCCGGCCAGACCGGCACCGATGATTTTCACTTGCATAGTTTCTCCGTAACGTCTCTGTTTTCCGCAGGTTGTAGGGGCGGATACGCGCATCCGCCCGCAAGTCGGCAGCCTGTCCGCGGGCCGATGCAGGCATCGACCCCTACAGAAGTGCCGAAAGCGGTCATTTCTTCTCAATCGCCTTCACAAACCCGCACCCCTCTTTGGCGCAGTACAGCTGGCCCTTCTTTTTAAAGAGGGTGCTGCCGCACTGGGGGCACTTTTCGGGCACCGGCTCGTCCCAGGTCATATAGTTGCACTTGGGGTAGTTGCTGCAGCCGTAGTAGACGCGGCCCTTGGCGCTCTTGCGCACCAGCATGTGGCCGCCGTCCAGCGGGCAGAGGCCGCCCGTGTCCTTGACCAGCGGGTGAGCGTTGCGGCACTCCGGGAAGCCCGAGCACGCCACAAACTTGCCGTAGCGGCCAGATTTGATGACCATGGGCCGCCCGCATTTTTCGCAGATCTCATCCGTGGGGATGTCCTCGACCTTGATGCGCTTGCCCTCCATGTTCTTCTCGGCCTGCTCCAGGCTCTTTTCAAAGCCCTGGTAAAAGTCGTCGATGGTCTTGACCCAGTCCGCCTGGCCGGCTTCGACAACGTCGAGCTTTTTCTCCATGTCAGCGCTGAATTTCACGTTGACGATGTCGGGGAACTGCTCCATCATGACCGTGTTGACGGCCTGCCCGAGCGGGGTGGTTTTCAGCTTCTTCTGGTCCTTCTCCACATAGCCGCGGTCCACGATGGTCGTGATGATGGGCGCATAGGTGGACGGGCGTCCGATGCCGTTTTCCTCCAGTGCGTGGATCAGCGTGGCCTCGGTGTAAAGCGGCGGCGGCTGGGTGAACTTCTGGTCCGCCGTCAGCTTTTTGAGTTTGAGGGTCTGGCCCTCCTCCAGCGGGGGCAGGGCGGTCTCCTTCTTTTTGGCGTCGTCGGTGGATTCCTCGTACAGCGCGGTGAAGCCGTCGAACGCGACGCGGAAGCCCGACGCACGGAACAGGTAGTCCCCTGCCGTGATAGACGCGGAGACGGTGTCCTGAATGCAGTCGGCCATCTGGCTGGCCATAAAGCGGCTCCAGATCAGGCGGTAGAGCTTTGCGGTGTCGCCGCTGATGCTCTGCTCGACCTCGTCGGGGGTCAGCTCGGGCATAGACGGGCGGATGGCCTCGTGGGCGTCCTGCGCGGCGGTGGCGGAGCGGCTTTTCCACTTGCGGGCGGTCTTGCAGACGTAGTTGTCGCCCCAGCGCTCCGCAATAAAGGTCTTGGCCGCGGCCTGGGCCTCGGCGGCAATGCGCAGCGAGTCGGTGCGCATATAGGTGATAAGACCCACCGTGCCGTGGCCCGCAATGTCCACGCCTTCATACAGCGTCTGGGCGGCGCGCATCGTGCGGGTGGCCGAGAAGCCGAACGCGCGGCTCGCGTCCTGCTGCAAGGTGGACGTGATGAAGGGCGGCGAGGGCTGGCGGCGGCGCTTGCCCTTTTCGATCTTCGTGATGGTATAGTCCCTGCCGTCCAGCGCGGCCAGAATGCCGTCGGCCTGCTGCTTATTGGTGACGGTCAGCTTTTTGCCGTCGGCGGTGGCGGCCAGGCGGGCCGTGAACTCGCCCTTCTCGCCCTGCGGGTTCAGCAGCGCGTCGATGTTCCAGTATTCGTCGGGCTTGAAGTTTTCAATTTCCAGCTCACGGTCCCGGATCAGCCGCACGGCCACGCTCTGCACGCGGCCCGCGGACAGGCCGCGGCGGACCTTTTTCCACAGGAACGGGCTCAATTTGTAGCCGACCAGACGGTCCAGCTCGCGCCGGGCCTGCTGGGCGTTGAACAGGTCGATATTGATGGCGCGCGGGTGGGCCATGCCCTCCTTGACGCCCTTCTTCGTGATCTCGTCAAAGGTCACGCGGTTGGGTGCGCTGGGGTCCAGCCCCAGAATGTTCGCCAGATGCCAGCTGATGGCCTCACCCTCGCGGTCCGGGTCGGTTGCCAGCAGGACGCCGTCGCACTTTTTGGCCTCGGCCTTCAGCTCCTTGACGAGCTTCTGCTTGCCCTTGATGGTGATATATTTCGGTGTATAGCCATTTTCGACATCAATGCCCAGCGTGCTGGCGGGCAGGTCGCGCACATGGCCCATACTGGCCGTGACCTTGTAGCCGCGGCCCAGATACTTGCCAATGGTCTTGGCCTTGGCAGGGGATTCCACGATGACTAATTTTGGCATAAGTTACCTCAATGTTTAAATTTAGATGACACGCATACTTCCGAGTGTTGCCTGTAGAGGCGAACATTGTTCGCCCGCCAGCTTATCGCCGCCGCAAACGCCCCGGGTCGTCGAGGACGCCGACCCCTACAGCCGTAGGGGCGGATTCCATATCCGCCCGGGCACCTTGCCACTGCCTTCATCTATTATACTGCAATATATCTTCTCCCCGGCTGCGCCTCCGCTCCGCCCATCAGCTCCAGCTCGGTGCACGCCGCCAGCACCCGTCCGGCGGGCAGGCTTGCGGCGGCGCACAGGGCGTCGATGCTTTGGGGCGTGGGCTTTAACACGGCGTAGACGGCCTGCGCATCGGCGCTGACCGTGGCCGGGTCAAACCGCTGCTGTGCCGGGGCGGCGGTCTCCGCGCCAATACCCAGTATATCCAGCGCGTCCGCGGCTTTGCAGAGCGGCTCGGCGCGGTGGGTGCGCAGCAGCTCGTTTGTGCCCTCGCTCAAAGCGCTGTAGATGCTGCCCGGCACGGCCAGCACGGGGCGGCCCAGCCGCTCGGCGTGGCCGACGGTGTTCAGCGTGCCGCTGCGGGTGCGGGCCTCGGCGACGCAGAGCGCCTCGCTCTGCGCGGCAATGAGCCGGTTGCGGGCCAGAAAAGTGCCCGTCGTGCGCCCGCTGTAGCCGGGCGGATACTCGCTGCAGACCGCGCCGCCGCCCTTCTCAATGGCGGTGCGCAGCTTCGCGTTGGAGGCCGGGTAGGTCTTGTCGATGGCCGTGCCCAGAAAGGCAATCGTCGGCACATCAGCCTGCACGGCGGCGCGGTGTGCCTCGCTGTCCAGTCCGTCGGCCAGGCCGCTGACGAGCACAACGCCCGCCCGCGCCATCGCCAGTGACAGGTCAAACGCAGCCTGCCGCCCGTAGGTGCTGGGCCGCCGCGTGCCCACCATGCCCGCGTACCGCCGCCCGTTCAGGCAGGCGATGTCGCCGGTCACGTAGAGCGCAAGCGGCAGGTCGGGCAGGTCCCGCAAACGGTCCGGGTATACGCCCTCGTCGGGCGTCAGTACGTCGATGCCCGACAGCAGGCAGTGGTCGAGCCGTTCCTCATAATCAAAGGGCGTCGTGTCCCGCAGCTGTGCCAGCGCGTGGGGCGTCAGGCAGGCGGGCGGGGCCTCGGTCCCGGCACGCAGGGCGTCGTACAGCTCCGCCGGGTCGGGGTAGAGCGTCAGCAGCTCCTGCGCGTACTGGCACGCCGACCCGACGGCATCCGCCAGCCAGAGCCAGGCAAGTGTTTTGTCCATGGGCAACTCCTTGGCTCCCTCTGCGAGGGAGCTGTCGCCCGCAGGCGACTGAGGGAGAGAACTTCATCTCAACCCGAAATTTTCCGGCAATGGCAAGGTTCTCTCCCCTCACCCCCTCCCAGAGGGGGCCGGGAATGCGTTACACGCCCCTGAAATGCCACAGCAGCACGCTGCCCGCCACTGCCGCGTTCAAACTCTCGACGCGGTCTGTCATCGGGATGCGGACGGCCATGTCGCAGGCCTCGACGGTCCTGTCCGTCAGGCCCTGCCCCTCGCTGCCGATGACGACGCACAGCCCGCCCGGGAAATCGTTCCCGGCCTCGTCCAGCGGACGCGAACGGTAGAGCGCCGTTGCCAGCGTCGTCACGCCGCGGGCACGCAGGGCGGCCAGCGCGGCGGGCAGATCGTCGCTGTGCAGCGTCGGCAGCCGCCCCGCCGCGCCCATCGAGGACCGCAGCGTCTTGGGCGACAGCGGCGACGCGCAGCCCGGCCCCAGCACAACGGCATCAAAGCCGAACGCGGCGGCGCTGCGCAGCAGCGTACCCACGTTGCCGGGGTCCTGCACGCCCTCCAGCATCAAAATGCGGCGGGCCGTGTCCAGCGTGTCCGCAGGCGGCACGGGCGTTTCAAACAGGGCAAACACGCCCTGATTGGATTTGGTGCCGCTTAATTTTTCGGCCACATGGGGCGCGATCTCGGCGGGGTCGAATTGGGCCAGCTCGGGCGTTTTTGCCAGCGCCGCCGCCGTGGCGTACATCGCACGCGGCGTGCAGCTTTTGGCCAGCTCCAGGCAGAGCTTCGGCCCCTCGGCAAAGAAAAGCCCGTCGGCGGCGCGCTGCTTTTCTGAGTCGCGCACCGCGCAGGCGTATTTGATCTTAGCGTTTTCGCGGCTTGTGATCGTTTCCATTGTAGCGCCCCTTTTGGATAAAATCAACTGATTTGTATGAATAAAGGGAAACGGCAGTCTGCCGGAAGGCCGTCCCTCATCCGTCGGCGGTCGGGGCCGCCGACACCTTCCCCCGAAGGGGAAGGCTCCACAGCCTCAAGCCTTCTCCCCTTGGGGGAGAAGGTGGCCCGCAGGCCGGATGAGGGGAGAGCTTTCCTTGGTTGCCCGCTTTTTTGCCATTTTCCCCTTTAAACACAAAAGGACTCGCGCGTGTGCGCGAGTCTTTTATGCAAGCTATTACAGAGCCTTCTTGGCGGTCTCGACCAGAGCGTTGAAGCTGGCGGGATCGT
>ERZ824473.1220-NODE-1220-length-38007-cov-5.372892_pt1 | contig 38007 bp, 31 predicted proteins | sample MGYA00519874_ERZ824473 | MGnify/ENA primary metagenome ERZ824473 (study PRJEB31778, sample SAMEA3449151) | human gut metagenome | biome: human gut; feature: human-associated habitat; material: faeces | place: United Kingdom | collected 2010/2012 ... | reverse complement strand
TGTTGAATCATTTTTTTAACCATGTTACCACCTATTCTACCAGCATCTCTAGCTGAGATGTCACCATTATATCCATCTTTAAGATTAACACCTACTTCTGAAGCAACTTCATATTTGAATTTATCTAAAGCAGACATAGCTTCTGGAACTAATTTTTTATTACTGTTGTTTGCCATTTTATTCACCTCCTGCAAATATAAATTTTCAAGAAAAAAACATTTGCTTTTTCTACTAGTATCTTTTGCAATTTTAGAAAAAATAAACAGGAAATTTTTACAAAAAAACTTGACACTAAAAAAATGTAACTGTATAATCAAAAAATGAAAAAATAAAATAAAAAATTGGAGGAATTTTGCGTAAAAATGTATAAACTAGTAGAAATAGATTTAGATGGAACATTACTAAATAGTTACGGAGAAGTAAGTGAATATACAAAAAAAATCATAAATGATGTACAACAAAAAGGTGTAGAAATAATGATAGCATCAGGTAGGCCAATAGATTCTATAAAAACAATAGCAGAAGAAATAAATTCAACAAAATATTTTATAGCAGGTAATGGAGCTATAATATATGATATCCAAAAAGATGAAGTTATTTATGAAAAATATATACCAAAATCAAAAGTTATAGAGATAGCCCAAATATGTCAGCAAAATAATATTTCATTTAATATTTATACAGAAGATAAAATTATAACACAGGATTTAAAATATAATGTACTTTATTATTATAAGGAAAATTTGAAAAAAGATGCAAATAAAATAACAACAATAATGAAAGTAGATAATATTTTAGAATATGTAAAAAATGATGAAAATTTAAAATGTTTAAAAATTACAGTATGTGATGAAAATCAAACAATTTTTAAATCAATAATAAGAAGATTAAGAGCAGTAGAAAATATAGATGTAATGGATGTTTCACATATGTCTAGGAAAGTTTTTAAACAAGGAACAGAAGATGTAAATATAGAATATTTTTATACAGAAATATCTTCTACACAAGTAAATAAATGGCAAGCAATTAAATATTTGTTGCCAATATTACAGGTAAATCCAGAAGAAGTAATAACAATTGGTGACAATATAAATGATAAAGAAATGATTGAATATGCAGGTTTGGGAGTTTGTATGGGGCAGAGCACACCTGTTATAAAAGAAATTTCTGATATGATTACAGATTCAAATAATGAAGATGGGGTAGCAAAATTTTTGAAAAAAATATACAGTTAAAAATTTTGAAAATTGTTAGATTACAGAAATATTACAGAAATATTACAGATATATGAAATTTTTGTAATGAATGTGAAAAATATTGATTTTAAAGTAGTAATGAGTTAAAATATAAAAGAATAAGTTATAAAAAAATATATAAGGGAGGAATTTGTAATGGCAACTAATCCAATGCAAAGAAAAGCAAGAAATTCATTTTTATTAGGAATGTTATTAATGTTAATAATATGTGGTTTAATCATAGCATTCTTATTTATTCAATTAAAAAATTATAAAGATAAAGAGGCACTAGAAGCGAAAAATAGTGTTAATATATATGTATTAAATGAAGATGTAAAATCAGGACAAATTATTACATCAGACATGGTAACAAGAAAACAAATTGATAGAAATTTAATTCCAGAAAATGCAATAGGAGATACAGCAACATTAGAAAATTATTCTTTACAAGATAAAGAAGGAAATGAAGTATCAAGCAAAATGGAAAATGGAGAAAATGTATTGTATTTAACAAAAAATAGTAATCAATACAAATTACAAAAAGATGATTCTGGAAGTTATTATATAGAAAGAAATAATAACAAAGAATATGTACAATTAAATACTGTACCAGTTATAGCTAAAGTATCATTAAAGAAAAATGCGGTACTTACAAGAGATACAATTTCTAAAGGAAATAATACTACTTCAGATGATGTAAGAAAACAAGAATATAATGTAATTGTATTACCAACTCAAATACAAACAGGTGATTATGTAGATATAAGACTTAGCATGCCAAATGGACAAGATTATATAGTTGCTTCTAAGAAAAATGTTGAAATTCCAGTTATAGATGGGGTGGATTCAGAATCAACAATTTGGTTAAACTTATCAGAAGATGAAATTTTATCTATGAATAGTGCTATTGTAGATACAGCTAAAGTAGAAGGTTCAAAATTATATGCAACAACATATACAGAACCAGGAATACAATCTGCAGCAACACCAACATATACACCAAGCAAAGAAGTTCTACAATTAATTGCTGAAGATCCAAATGCAGTAGAAAAAGCTAAAAATGATTTGGCAAATAGATATAGCCAATCAATAAGAGGAAGTATAGATTCAGCAATACAAAATAATGCAGAACAAGCAGAGAGCAACTTAAAAACTAATGTACAAGAAAGTATTACAAAAACACAAGAAGAAAGAAAGAAATATCTAGATGCATTATCTTCTTCATCTTCAACAAATAGTACTACAAACACAACTACTACAACAAATTAAAAGAAAAGGAATGAATAAAATGGATATTATAGGATTTATAGGCATGTATGATAAAACAGATTTATTATTAAATATAGCTAAAATATTAACAACTATGAAAAAAAGTGTATTAATAATAGATTCAACAATTGAACAAAAAACGAAATATGTTGTACCAGCCATAAATCCTACAGCTTCATATATAACAAGCTTTGAAGATTTTGATGTTGCAGTAGGATTTAATAATCTTGAACAAATAAAACAATATTTTGGAGGACAAGAGATACAATATAATATTGTATTAATAAGTGTAGACTCAGCAGAAAAGTTTAAAGCATTTGAATTAAATAAAGCTAAAAAGAATTTTTTTGTAACAGGATTTGATTTATATACATTAAAAAGAGGTTTAGAAATTTTCAATAATTTAGATGAAAAAATTAATCTTATAAAAGTTTTATTTGGAATAGAAAAAATAAGTGAAGGTAATGAATATCTTAATTTCTTGGCAACTAATTATAAAATAGAATGGAATATGTCCGAAATTATGATACCAATAGAACTTCAAAATCTAGAGGCATTTATGGATAATCAGAGAAACCAAAAAATAAAGTTTTCTGATTTTTCTGTGCAATATAAAGATGGACTTATTTTTATAGTACAAGAAATTTTGAATCAATCTACAGATTCAGGTGTTAGAAGAATTGTAAAGATGATAGAAAAAGGAGTATAAGTAATGGCAATTATTACATTTTGGAACGAGCAAAAAAAACAGACTGGAAAAACTATGTCTACTGTTGCAATAGCAACATATATGGCAATAGAACATAATGCTCGAACATTAATTGTTTCTACAGATAGTAATCAAGAAAAGCTTCAAAGATGTTTTTGGAAAGAGGAAAAAAAGAAAAAAATTAATTTTGGAATTTTTGGACCTAATACAAGAACATTAGATGCTGAAATTGGTATGAAAGGATTAGACAGAATAATAAAAAGTAATAAAATAACACCAGAGATTATAACAGATTATACTAGAGTTGTATTTAAAGACAGGTTAGAAATACTTCTAGGAACTGGAAGTGTGAATCCAGAATTAGCTCAAAGATATCCAGATGTTATAGCGGCAGCAAATAAATATTATGACAGAATTTTAGTTGACTTGGATTATTGTGTTCCAGAAGAAACAAGAAAAATTATTTTAGATATGTCTGATGTTGTTATTTTGAATTTAGCTCAAGGTTTATCAGATATTGAAAAATTCAGACAGAAAAAAGAACAAAAAACAGATGCTTTAATACAATCACCAAAAACTTTATTACTAGTTGGTAATTATGATAAAGATTCAAAATATAATTATAAAAACATAACAAGATATTTAAAAGAGAGAAATCAGGTATTAACAGTACCATATAATACATTGTTTTTTGAGGCTTCAGAAGAAGGAATGGTTGCAGATTTATTTTTACAATTCGCAAAATATAGTAATTCAAACAAAGAAGATCAAAATACATTTTTTATAGAAGAGGTAAAAAGGGCAACTGATAATATTGTATATAGATTAGTAAACTAATGATATACAAAAGAAAGGGGTAAAACAATGACAATTACTAATATTTTATTAACTGTAGTAGTACTTATTATAGCAGGTTTAGCAATTTTTTATTATATTAAAAAACAAAAAGAAGAACAAGTAGAGACAACAGTTGTTGTTGATGACAAAACTTATACATTAGATATGATGAAAGAATTTGTTAAGAAAAGACTTGATGAAATTACAAAAGTAAATCTTTATGATATAGGACTTTCAGAGGAAGAATTAAAAAGAAGAAAGAATAAAAAATATGAGTTAAAAAAGGCATTAAAAGGTTGTACATATGGTGATGTTAATGATAAAAAATATGTAAAAGAATTAATATATGATTTACTTGTTAAAGAATATGGAGTAGATGAGACAAATGTATCAAAAGCAATTCCTTTTGATGTACCATCACTTCTAACACCACAAGATAAATTTGATATTTTAATTTATATGTATAAAAAAGATTTTGGATATGAAGCATTAACAGAATTAATTAGAAAATACAATTTAGCTGAATTAAAATATTTAGAAGGTGAATCAAAACCTTCATATGTAATTACATCACAAGAAATCGAAGATATTTTTGAAAAAGAGCAAATGGATTTGAAATTTGAAGATAAATTATCTGTTGTAGTGCAAAGAATATATCAACATTATAAAGGCTATAGTTCTATAGATGAAATAAGAGATATGAATATAGATGGTATATCAGGTGGTGTATCTGGTTTGCCAGAAAGCTTTTTGAGTCAGGTTGCTCAAACATCAAGTAGTGATTATTTAACACAAGTTTCAGAACATAAAGTACCAAGAGCTTGTGATAGTATTTGGATATTCTTCCAAGGTAAATCTATAAGATTAGCATTTTTAAGCTTTGGAACAGAAGCAGAATTGAAAAGAGTATGTCAAAATATCTATAAATACAATAACCCAGGACAATTATCAGACACAAATGGTTATAAGATAAATGAAATGAAAGATGGTTCTCGTGTTGTTGTTGTTAGACCAAGCTTCTCAGAAACATGGGCATTTTTCGTAAGAAAATTCGATGTTAAACGTTCAACATTGGAACAATGGTTTAAAGGAGAGCCAGGTTGCGATGATTCTATAGCATTATTAAAATATTTAGTAAAAGGTGCAAGAATCATATCAATAACAGGTGAGCAAGGTTGTGGTAAAACAACAATGCTTATGGGAATGATAGAAAATATTTATGAAACAATGAATATTCGTGTTCAAGAAACTGCATTCGAGTTACACTTAAGAAAAATATATCCTACAAGAAATATTTTAACTTTCCGTGAAACAGATACAATTTCTGGGCAAGAAGGTTTGGACGTTCAAAAGAAAACAGATGGTTCTGTTAACATCATAGGTGAGGTTGCAACAGACCCTGTAGCATCTTGGATGATTCAAGCAGCACAGGTTGCTTCTAAATTTACATTATTTACACACCATGCTAAAACATTTCCAAACTTAGTAACGGCATTACGTAACTCAATGCTTAGAACAGGTGTATTTAAAAATGAAAAAACAGCAGAAGAGCAAGTTGTACAAGTATTAAACTTTGATATACATTTAAAGAAAGACTTTAAAGGTAAAAGATATGTAGAAAGGATTACAGAGTGTATTCCAATTGAAAGTAAAAATGAATATACTTATGATCATAGAAATGAAAAAACATTAGAAGGAAAATTTGATAAGTTTTTCGATAATGCAACACAATACTTTACAAAAACTACAGATAAAGAATTGTATCAATATAGAAATATATTGGAATATGTTGATGGAGAGTATAAAATTACAAATCCAATTACTGATGAAAATTTAGTAGAAATGCGTAATAATATGGATGACACAGATAGAGAAGAATTTGATAAATTTGTAGAAAAACATTGGAAGAAAGCAAAAAGAGCAAGAAAAACAGTATAGTAGCAGGAGGTGAAATAGGTGTCAAATCAAATACTTTTTATCATTATGGGAGGTTCAGTAGGAATTCTCGTATTGATTACAATTATATATCTTATTATGCGTAAGAAAATGGAAAAATCTGAATATAGACAACTCCAAAAATTACGTCAAGGTACTAGAGCAGAAAAGTTTTCTATGGAAATTTTATATCAAAAACTATATGTTAATTATATGAAAATTCCATTTTTGAAACGTTATATGTTAAAACTTAGAAGAAGATTGGAAATCATTAATATAGATGACGAATATAATACAAGACGTGATGCTTCTAAGATTATGACAAAGGCACTTGCTATTTTATTTCCAGTTATTATAGTAACGATATTGATTACACATAACAACCATCTATTATTATTTATACTATTAATGTTTGAATTATTTATGGTTGATATATTAATAGATGGTTCTGTAGATAAATTAGATGATAAATTATTAAAACAACAAATAACATTCTTTTCTGAAATAAGACATGCTTATCATGAATTTAATATGGTTGAAGAGGCTATTTATCAAGTTTCACAAGATGATGAGATGGATGTTTCAAGACAAGGTGAAAAGATATATGAAATATTAATATCAGATGACCCAGAAACAGAATTGGAAAAATATTATGATATTGCTCCTAATAGTTATTTAAAAGAATTTGCCGGAGTTTCATATTTAACAAAAGAATTTGGTGATAGAAAAATTGATGGTGCTTCATTGTATTTAAAAAATGTTGACAATATTACACAAGAAATGCAATTAGAGATTTTAAAAAGAGAAAAATTAAATTATGTGTTCCAAAGCTTATCAGTTATAGCAATTGTTCCAGTTTTAATGCTAGAACCATTAAAATCGTGGGCTATATCAAACTTCTCTTTTGTAGAAAGTTGGTATAATGGTAAACCAGGAGCAATAGTACAATTTTTTATATTGTTAATAACATTTATTTCATATGTGTTAGTTAGAAAATTAAAAGATAATGGTTCAACAAACCAGAAAAATCAAGGTACAGAAAACCCTTGGCAAGCAAAAGTTTATAAAAATCCAATTGGAAAAAGAATAGTAAATTTGTTTATGCCAAAAGAAGGTACAAAAGATTATCGTAAAGTACAAAAACTTTTAAAAGATTCTGCATCAAGATTAAAAATGGAGTGGGTGTATGTTAATAGATTAACATTAGCAGTTGCAACATTTATAATATCATTATTTATGTTTATGTATTTACATCAAATTTCAATTAATTTTGTTTATACAGAGCCTACTACAGATTATGATTTAATTACTGGAATGAATGAAACGCAAAAGAAGAAAGCAATGGAATTAACAAAACAAGATAATACATTTTTGGAAAAATTTAAAGGCAAAATTAAGACTACAAAGGCAGATATAGAAAAAGAAGTTAGAAAATCTAAATATTATACAGATGCAACAGATAAACAAATTGAAAATGCTGTTGACAGAATTTATGAAAAATTACAAACTATAAATAGTGAATATATGAAATGGTTTGAATTTTTAATAGCATTTGTATTTGCTATTATTGGATATATGGCACCTATTTGGTTGTTATATTTCCAAATGAAAATGAGGCAATTAGAGATGGAAGACGAAGTTATGCAATTTCAAACTATTATTTTAATGTTAATGCGTATTGAAAGGGTTAATGTTGAAATTATTTTGGAATGGCTAGAAAGATATTCAAATATCTTCTATGAACCAATATCTAAGTGTGTAAACAACTACGAATCTGGTCCATGGGAATCATTAGAAGAATTGAAAAATGATATTACATATGAGCCTTTAATAACTATTGTTGAAAGTTTACAAGCAGCAGTTGAAAAAATACCTATTAAAGATGCTTTTGATGAGTTAGACTCAGAAAGAGATTACTACAGAGAGAAGAGAAAGGCATCAAACGAAAGATTAATTAGTAGAAAAGGAATGATTGGTAAAGTTATTGGATTTGCACCTATGGTGTCTCTATTTGTAGCGTATTTAATTGTACCATTAGTATTTATAGGACTTACAAGTATGTCTACATCAATGGCTTCAGCATCAAGTTCTACTATAAATAATTAGACAAGGAAGGGAATGAGAAAAATATGGAAAATGCATCAAAAGCATTATTGATGGCAGCTGGAGTTTTAATTGTTATTTTGATACTTTCAGTATTTATGTATTTTGTGAATCAGGTTTCAGATTTTAAAAAATCTAATTCAGATGCAGTAAAAGATTCCCAACTTGCAACTTTTAATGAACAATTTACACAATATGCTCGAAATGATTTAAAGGGTGTTGAGATAATTTCTCTTGTTAATAAGGTTGTAAATTATAATAAAAAAAATACTGGTGCAGGAGAGATAAATTATAGCCAAAAAATCACACTAAAAATAGCAATAGGACAAGAATTTAAATCAAAATACGCATCAGATGTAAATTTGGAATTATTTAAGAATGACCCATATGAAATATCTACTGATGAGAATAATGAACTTATACAAATTGTTAATTCTCAAAAAGCTTTAGAAGATAAATATACTTTGAAAATGTTAGATAAAATGTCTTCAAACTATGAAGCATTAAAAACTTATTATACAGCTAGAACAGATGCAGAAAGAAGTAGTGGTAAATCTGTAAAAGATGTTACAGGAAAAGATTATGGAATTGATAATTCCAACTATCAACAACTTTTAGATAATATAATACAACATAGAGAATATTCTGAATTCAAAACAGCTACTTTTCAAGTTGTTGGCAGTCCAACATATATAGATGGTCAAATTTCTAGAATGGAATTTAAGTATAAAAAATAAAAACATCTGTGGAAGGGTGATTAATTATGGAAAATGCATCAAAAGCATTGCTTATGGCTGCTGAAGTTTTGATTGCTATGATGATTGTAAGTTTAGGTGTATATGTATTTTACACATATAGCCAAACTTCTAGGGAAATTCATGATAAAAAAGCAGAACAGCAATTAGTTGAGTTTAATGCCAAATATACTAAATATGTTGATCAAACAACTTTGACTATTTATGATGTTAGAACAATTGCAAATTATGCAAAAAAAGATAATGAAAGTCTCGAGGATAATGAAAAAATTGAAGTTATATTTAATGGAAGTAATGTAGTAAATAAAACAGAAACTGAATGGGATGCACAAATACAAAGCCAAGTAGTTGCTATTAGTAATGGTAATACAGAACTTCGTAAATATAAATGCATAGAACCAGAATATACAGAAAATGGAAGAGTTAAAAAAATAAAAATTACTAATCTATAAAGAAAAATGATATATAAAGTATTGCAAAAAAAGTTGAATAATGTTATAATTACAAGGAGAGTTATGAAAAAATTTTTTATATTTTTAATCTTTGTTTTGATAATAATTAGCACTGTTAGTTATATTTATTTAAATTACCAAGCTAATTATAATACAGTAAAAAAACAAAATAATATATTTCAAAAATATTATCAAAAAAAAGTATATGGTCCAGATTTAGCAACAGCTATTAATAAAGCTATTGATTCTAATATTAAAAATAGAGTGCAAAAAGATTCAAATGGAGAATTTGTGGAAAATGATTCAAACTCTATAAAAATTACCATAAAAATGATTGATAATAATAATAGTTATTCAATGGAAAAAATAGCAGCAAGTGGAATAGAAAATTTTATAGATTATTATAATAAAATACAATTCAAATGTACAAATATAGAATATCACAAAAATACCAATATGGTAAAATCAATGATATTTGAACAAATATCAGTTTGAATTTGATATTAAGCTTACTATTTATAGTAGACTAAAGATAAATAATAATATACTAAGGAGGTGATTTATTATGGAGAATGCATCAAAAGCTTTAATTATTGCAGGAGCAATACTATTAGCAATTCTATTAATATCATTGGGAATTATGATTTTCAACCAAGCACAAGATACTGTAACAAACAGTGGAATGACAGAGGCAGAACTTACAGCATTTAATAATAAATTTTTAAAATATGAGGGTAGTCAAAAAGGTTCAATGGTTAAATCTATGATACAAGATGTTAAATCTAATAATGCTAATGCATCTGATAGTCATACTGTTAAAGTTACTTTATCAAATGCTGGATCAGATAATAGTAATGATCTTACAACAACATCAAGTATAGATTCAAAACATACTTATACAGTAAAAATGGTATATACATCAAATAGAATTACACAAATAGATGTAACATATTAAATAAGGAGGATATAAAAATGGAGAATGCATCAAAAGCTTTAATTATTGCGGGAGCAATATTATTAGCAATATTATTAATATCTCTAGGTATAATGATTTTTAACCAAGCTCAAGATACTGTAACGAATAGTGGAATGACAGAAGCAGAGCTAACAGCATTTAATAATAAATTTTTAAAATATGAAGGACAACAAAAAGGAACTATGGTAAAATCTATGATGCAAGACGTAATGGCAAATAATGCAAATGCATCTGATGGACATACAGTAACAGTTACTTTGAATGGTACAGCAATTACTGATACAAGTTCTATACAAACCAAGAAAACATATACAGTAAAAATGCAATATGGTGATGATAATAAAGGAAATAGAATTACTAAAATAGTTGTTACATAATATTATGGATAAAATGAGAGGTGATATAAAGTGGAAAATGCAGCAGAAGCACTAAAGATGGCAGGAGCAGTACTATTATTTTTAATAGCAATTTCAGTAAGTATCATCTCTTTTGGAAATGTAAGAGAAGCAGCAGACACAATATTAGAATACAAAGACAGAGAAACAGCATACATAGATGGAGAATATTATTATTCACAATCAACAGAAAACGAAAGAGAAGTAGGATTAGAAACTTTATTACCAACACTTTCTAGAGTATATACAGAAAATTACAAGGTTGTATTTGAAGGGTTAACTGATCCTATTTATACAGTCAAAAAATCAGGAGAAGCAAGATATTGTTTAGATGCTGAATTTGATAATGATATAAGAGGTTCAGGTACAACTAAAGAAAAGTCATTTTTAAGTGCTGTAATTTATGGTGACAAAGACAATGCTTTTAATTCATATAAAGATAAGATAACATTACCAAGCAGATCTTTATATGAAAGATTAAAAGATATATTAAATAGTGGAAGTAGCAAAAAAATAATAGAAAAAAGTGGAGTTTATTATCAAGATGATGAAAAAAATCCTAATATAGAGGATGATGGGTCAACAGAAGATGAGTCAAATATTGGAGATGAACCAGAAGTAAATAAAACTAAAAAAAGAATTATAACATATGTAATAACAAATAAATAAAAGGAGGAAACAAAAATGGGAGATTCTTTAGGTACTATAGTTGCGATAGCAATTGCAGCAATATTAATGTTTGTATTTCCAGTTATGACTATGGCAGATAGAACAGATGATGTATCACAATTAACTGTTCAAACTGAAACAACAGAGTTTGTTGACGAGATACGAACAACAGGTAAAATTACACCACAAAGGTATGAACAATTTGTAGAGGCTATAAATTCTACAGGAAACTTATATGATATAGAAATAGAAATCAAGGTATTAGATGATAATCCAGGGAAAAAGAGTGTTCAAGTACAAAGAGACAAATTAGGAGAAAACTATTATTATGAAGTTTTCAATTCTCAAGTTATGGAAAAAATAGATGCGAATGATCCTTATTTGTTAAAAGAAGGAGACATTGTTGCAGTAAAAGTAAAAAATACATCACAAACATTATCACAACAATTTAAAAATTTCTTCTATACAGTTATAGGAAATGATACATACACAATAGCTGCTGACCATGGTGGAATAGTAACAGCAACTGGAAAAAAATAAAATATTTTTTCGATAGCTTGTAATTAATAGATTGCAAGCTATTAATTATATATGTAAAGGAAAACGGGTATGAAAATACAAAATTTAGCTATTATTTTTATTATTATAATATTGCCAATATCTTTAGTTTTATCATCATATATGCAAGGCAGAGTAACTACCTTAAAAAATCAATTAAATTATGATACAAAACTATATAATGCAACTTATGATGCAGTAAAGGCATTTCAAATAAATACACTAAACAGTGATACTTCAAATCAAGCAAATTCAAAAATGCGTGATTTGCAGGCAGCAGTTAATTCATTTTTTAATTCAATGCAAACAAACTTTAGTATGAATGGATATTCTAAAGATATATTGCAGACACATGTACCTGCACTTGTTTTTACTTTATATGATGGTTATTATATTTATTCACCATTTAATAATACATTAGACCAAGAAACAAAAGATAAGTTAAAAACAGGAACTGCTAAAGAAGGATATACTTATGATTTAAAGCCATATGTTTATTATAGTTGTAGATATAAAAAAGCAGGTTTATATGATGTTGTAATTACATATTCTTTAGATAGTTATATAACTATTCAAGGAGAAGTAGGAACAGAACATTGGAATGAAAAAGGATATTTATTATCAGGTGTAAGTAAAAATGGAGATAATATATCATATAGAGGAGTTCAAATAGATACAGAAACAGGTTTGAAGGAAAATGTTATAATAGATGGACAAGTTCAGAATCTAGAATATAGAAAAGTAAATGGGGTAAAATATTATTTGAAAGGTGATAAAGTTTATACAGTTACAAATGGTAAGGCTGAATTGCAAACAGAAAAAAATGCATCTTTTGTTAGAGAGAATACTAATGCAAAAGATTATTATACACAGGCATATGATTTAAAGGATAAAATTTTAAATTCATCATTAAGTAGTTTAAAAGCGAGTGATGCTGTTGATGAAAATGGAAATTCAATAACAATACAACCTGGTGGACAAAGTTCAAGTGTAAAAAATGATACATCTTTTAATGAGTATAGTATATTTGGTGAATTACAGAATTCTGATGATAAAATACAAACAGAAGATAAAAACTCTGATTTTAATGCACATAAAATGCAGGTAATAAAACGTTCTGTTATACGAAATTTATCAATGGCAATTTCTGATTTTAATGGATATTCAGGTACTACAGATGTGTTTAAAATGCCAAGATTATCAGATGAAGATTGGGATAAATTAACAGGCAACATTGGAATGATTAGCTTTTTACAAGGCCTAAATGTTGGTGGAAAAGAGTATAATGGATATTCAATTATTACTAACAATAAAAACAAAGAATTTGTTGCAGAAGATTCTATTTATATAGAACAAGGAACAACATATCATAAAGCTACAGATACAGATTTAACTTCTAGAGATGGTTTAGTTGGATATTTTAATATAGATTATGAGAGAAGAACAGGTGAATTAATTCAAGGGAATAGCCAAGTTACAGGATATTATAATCCACGTTCTGCATTAGGATGTTATCAATCAATTGTTAGACAAGAAAATGTTGCTACTGGTGAATTAAAAGATTGGTTAAATCAAACTGGTAATATTAATCTGAAAAAAGCATATTATACAGCTTTGGGAAGAGAAAGATGTTCAATGTACAGGGTTCAAAGTTTTAATGCTATAGTAAATAATTCAGATGGTTCGCAAGAAACTCCTATTGAGCCTCAAGAACCAGTAAAATATAATATTAATATTAATGTTTCAACAAATGAAAATGAAGTGTTGATAGAAAGAACTATGCAAGTTGATGAAGGAAAAGTTCTTACATATGACCAATTGGCTTCAAATGTTCCAACAGGTTATAAATTGGTAACAATGAGGATGAGAGGACAATATACAGGTGAAAATATTGTTTTACAACCAGGACAAAGCTATGTAATAAATGAAAATAAAGACTTGTATTTAACTGTTGAAAGTAATGTATGTTCAGTTTTAGTGACTATGGTTGATGCGGATGATACTAGCACAATCATAAAGAGTAATAATTTAGAAGTAGAAAAAGGACAATCTATTACATATGAACAAATAGCCTCAGATGTACCAACAGGATATAATATATCTTATATGTGGTTCCAAAATCGTAATACTGGAAGAGTTACTTATATAGAATCTGGAGGAAGTTATACGATAAATGATGATACCGATTTATGTGTAGGAATAAATAGAAATTATTATACTGTATATGTTGATATGCACACATATGAGGCTCATAAAGGAGGAGGAACTATAAATGTTGAAAAAGGAGGAACCATTACATATAGTCAAATAGCTTCAGATGTGCCAAGTGGATATAAAATTGTTTCAATGAAAATGCAAGGGGAAAATTCAGGAAATGAAGTTACTATGAGGCCTGGAAAAACTTATAGTATAAATGAAGATCAGACAATAGATTTAATTATTGAAGAAAATTATTATAACGTATATGTTGATATACATACATCTGAATCAATAGTTCCTGGTGGAGGAAATATACAAATAGAAAAAGGAAAGAGTATTACGTATGAAGAAGTGGCAGCCTGTGTACCAAGTGGATATACGATTAGAACTATGACAATGCAAGGAGAAGATTCTGGAGAAACAGTTAGGATGAGGGCTGGAAGAAGCTATGTAGTAAATGAAGATCAAAGTATAGATTTATTAGTTGTTAAAAACTAATATATACTTGTTGAGATAAGTTTTTAATATACTAAGCAAAAATGAATAATTAAATATATATAGTAAATACTAGTAATAGCAAGAATAAAAATTATTTGTAATCTAAAAAAATAGTTTAAGTTATGGATTATAAAGAATTTTCAAAAAGGAATGTGATAAATGTGAAGAAAAAAATTCAAAAGCTATTACTAGTATTTTTGTTATTAATTATATACATGTATGTGTTGTTAGTAACCAATATACCAAATAAATTAGTGATTTTTGAAGGAGAAGAAATATCAATAAATTTACCAATAAAAATAAATAATAAAAATATTTTAGAAGTATCATCTAATTCGGAGAATAAAGTATCAGACAAAAGTACAAATATGAAATTAAGTGTAAAATTATTGAATCAGATTTCATTAAAAAATGTTAATGTAGATGTTTTGCCTCGTACTAAAGTTATTCCTGTTGGAAGTGTAGCAGGTGTTAAATTATATACAAATGGTGTATTAGTTGTAGGAATGTCAGAAATAGAAGGACAAGATAAAAAAATTTATAAACCATATGAACAATCTGGAATAAAAGAAGGAGATACAATAGTATCAATTAATCAGGTTCAAATAAATTCTACAGATGAATTAATAAAAGCTGTTAATAATTCAAAAGGGGAAGATTTAAAAATAAAATATTTGCATGATGAAAAGGCTTTGGAGTGTAGTATAAAGCCTGTGAAAACAGGGGAAAAGGACTATAAAATTGGATTGTGGGTTAGAGATAGTGCAGCAGGAGTTGGTACAGTTACTTTTTATAATCAAGATACAAATAAATTTGCAGCACTTGGTCATGGTATATTAGATATAGATACAGAAAAATTGATAAATATATCTTCTGGAGAATTTGTAACTACAAATATTTTGAAAATAGAAAAAGGGGAGAAAGGAAATCCAGGTCGAATTCAGGGAACATTAGAAAAGCAAAAAGAAATAGGAAAGATAAATCAAAATACGGGATTTGGTATTTATGGGCAAGTTGAAGATATATCTTCTTTAAATATTGATAAATCAAAAGAAATGGAAGTAGCCCTAAGAGATGAAATTCAAACTGGAAAAGCTGAAATTTTGTGTAGTTTAGAAAATGGAAAAATTGATAAATATGAAATAGAAATTAAAAAAATTTATAAAGATAATAATTATGATAATAAGAGCATGAGGATAAAAATAACAGATCAGAGATTAATTGATAAAACGGGTGGGATTATTCAGGGAATGAGTGGTTCACCAATTATTCAAAATGGTAAATTTGTAGGAGCTGTTACACATGTTATAGTTAATGATCCTTTAGAAGGTTATGCGGTTTTTGGTGATATTATGATTAAGCAAATGTATAGTGCAAAATAAATGATAAAAAAGATAAGAAAATGATGAGTAAATGATGAGAAAATAATAAAAAGAAGGAACGTAGTATAAGAAAAAATGAATTTTCTGCTAATGCGTTCCTTCTTTTTTGTTGTAAAAAGCCACAAATTAAAATACTTTAATAAGTGCAGACATTTTTTATTAATGCGTATATGGCTATATTAGTTTTCTAATAGCATTGGTCCAATTTCTGTAACAGTACCAGCACCTAAAGTTAATATAATATCATTTTCTTTAACATTTTCTTTTAAGAAAGTGACACAATCCTTAAATTCTGGTATATACATAGCATGTTTACCTAAAAGATTGATTTTGTCTGCTAAATCTTGTGAGCTAATGTTAAAAGTATTTATTTCTCTTGCAGCATATATATCTAAAATAATTATATGGTCAAAATTTGTAAGAGCATTTGCAAAATCATCAAGTAGATTTTTAGTTCTGCTATAAGTATGAGGTTGGAAAACAACCCAAGATTCATTATATTTTTTATTCATTAAAGAATTTGCAGTTGCAGTAATTTCTGTTGGATGATGACCATAATCATCAAATATACGAGCACCATTTATCTTACCTTTAAATTCAAATCTTCTATGAGCTCCTGTAAATTTTGCAAGAGCATTTTTAATATCATGTTTTTCTAAACCATAAAAATCACATAAAGCAATGCAAGCCAAAGCATTTAAAACATTGTGTTTACCAGGAACATGTAAAGTAATTTTTTCATAGAATTCATTAGATTTGTAAGCATCAAAAGTAGGAAATCCATCATCATCAAAAACTATATTATCTGCATAGAAATCTGCATTTTTATTTGAAATTCCATAACATATTTTTTTAGCATCTGTATATTGGTATAAATCCAAGCAATTTGTGTCATCAGCATTTACAACTAAAAGACCATCATTAGGCAATAATTTAGCATATTTAATAAACGCATTTTTTATATTATCAAAAGTTTTAAAATAATCAAGATGATCATTATCAATATTCAAAATAACCTCTGCTTTAGGACTAAATTTCAAAAAGCTCTCAACATATTCGCAAGCTTCAATAATAAAATGATCACTATTTCCAACTCTATAGTTTCCATCTAATTGTTTTAAATAAGCACCAACTTGAATGCTAGGATCTTTAACAGCTTCCATAAAACATAAAGAAATCATAGAAGTAGTAGTAGTTTTTCCATGTGTTCCTGAAATACATATAGTATCTGTAAAACAACGAGTAATTTCGCCCAAGAAATCAGCTCTTTCCATTGTACAAATATTATTTTTATGAGCCTCTTGCATTTCTGGGTCATTATCTTTAATAGCTGCTGAATAAACAACTAAGTCAGAATTTTTAACATCATCTAAATTATGACCAATTGTTACTTTTATACCTAAATCATTTAATTTATTTGTTGTTTCTGACTGACATCTATCAGAACCAGTAACGTGAAATCCCCAATTTTTTAGTATAGCAGCGATACCGCTCATGCTCACACCACCTATACCTATCATATGTATATTTTTATATTTTTTTAAATTATTAATATTTGGCATTTTAATCAATTTCCCCCTTACGTAACAGATAAATTATATACTTTTATGTGCCAAAATTCAAGCTTTTTTGATAAAATTTTGGGTGTTTTCGGGGCCGGACTCAAAAAACACTAGTGTTTTTGGGGTCGGAGTCAAAAAACATCACTTAATTTTATTCTTGAATATAAATATTAGAACTTAGATTTTTAAATTATAGGAAAATTTGACAAACTTTTTATAATTAAAAAATAACAATTTTCATATTTTAAAGCATTCTAAATAAATATTAAGTATTTTAATATTTGCTTTTGTTTTGTAACAAAAATGTAATATAAAAAAATTGTAAAAAAAAGAAGGATTATTTATTTTTATATAGAATAATATAAATGTACATATGAATAAACGAATGTACAAAAAAAATTATACTTTAGGAAAGGGCGGTGCACGCAAAATGGAAATAACAGACGTACGTTTAAGAAAAGTTAATTCTGAAAACAGAATGAGAGCAGTTGCTTCTGTTACTTTTGATAATGAATTCGCAGTTCACGATATCAAAGTTATCGAAAGCCAAAATGGATTATTTATAGCTATGCCTAGCAGAAAAACTCCAAACGGAGAATTCAAAGATATAGCTCATCCAATTAATCCAGAAACAAGAGAGAAAATTCAAAAAGCTATTTTAGAAGCTTATGAAAACTCTGATGACGCTACAACAACAGAAGGTTCAGCTGAATAATATTAAAAATAGAACCAAGAAAAAATCCGAATCATTGCGAAACGGATTTTTTCTTTTGGCATGCTGATGAATCTGGGATGGAGCTTATGCTTTTGGGGGACGGAGCAAAAAAACACTACCTACGGCAGATGTTTTTCTTGCTCCGTCCCCAAAAGCATCAACTTTCATTTTCAAAAGCATCAGCTAAATCCATTCTTTATATTTTTTGATATAGATTTTTTTAGCAAATAAAGCAACAAAACAATAAAGAATAGGAACGCCAATAATAATACTCAAAAATTTAAAAGGTATAGCAACCAAGCCAATCATATTACCCAAGAAAGTGTAAGGGACTATTATGGCTATAATACTTAATAAAATTGAAGAAAAGTAAACAACTTTATTAGCATTACTTTGTATAAAAGGAACTTTAGCAGTTCTAATAACATGCATACCAATTAAATTTGAAACTACTCCATAAGAGAACCAAATGGTTTGAAAAGTAGCTGCATCTCTAATACCAAAAACGAACCACATAGAAGCAAAAACAATCATATCAAAACAAGAGCTAAGAGGACCCATAAAGAGCATAAAATGTTTTAAGCTATTTATATTCCATTTTCTAGGCTTTTGCAAATATCCTTCATCAACATTATCAAAAGGTAAAGTTAATTGGCCAAAGTCATATAAAAGGCTTTGAAATAATAACTGAATAGGTGTTATAGGTAAGAAGGGGAATAGGATACTTGCTATAATAACAGATGAAACTTCCCCAAAGTTAAAGCTTACAGCCATTTTTATATATTTTAATAGATTTGCAAATGTACGTCTACCCTCACGAACACCATCTAGTAAAACATGTAAATCTTTTTCTAGTAAAATAATATCTGCTGATTCTTTTGCAACATCTACAGCAGTGTCAACAGAAATGCCAACATCTGAGTTATTTAAAGATGGGCTATCATTAATACCATCACCCATATATCCAACAACATTGCCATTCTCTTTTAGAAGTCTAACGATTCTGGCTTTTTGAATAGGGGAAAGTTTAGCAAATATATTTGTCCTTTTTAAAATTCTTAAAACAGCCATATCTTGTAATTTATCAAGTTCATTACCTAAAACAATATTTTTTGATTTTATACCAACTTTAGTACATATACATTTGGTTACTTCTGCATTATCTCCAGTAAGAACTATAACACGAATGCCAGCTTTATTTAGTTTTTCTATAGATGATTTAGCACTTTCTTTTGGAGGATCCAAAAATCCTATAAAGCCCATTAATACCATATTTTTTTCAAGACTTACATCAAAAGTTTCTACATTATTTATATCATTTTTTTGGCAAACTGCGATTACACGTAAGCCATCTTCATTCATTTTTTTACTGATTTTTTTGATGTTGTCTTTAATTTCTTTTGTGATAGGAGAGACTTGACCTTTGTAATCTACAAGTGTACATATATTAAGTATTTCTTCAACTGCACCTTTTGTAATCATTTGCTTTTTTTCTCCACTTTCTGATGGATTAGAAACAATAACAGAAAGGCGTCTGCGTGAAAAATCAAAAGGTATTTCGTCTATTTTTTTGTATCCTTTTGTGATGTTAGCCATATCATGTTCTAGACCACGTTTTACAACAGCTTCATCAATATTTCCTCTTAAACCAGTTTGAAAATATGAATTTAAAAAAGCATGTTTTAAAACTCGTAAATCTTCATCACCTTTAATATCTAAGTATCTTTCCAAAACGATTTTATCTTCTGTTAATGTTCCTGTTTTATCAGTACATAAAATGTTCATAGCGCCAAAACTTTGAATAGAATCTAAAGATTTTACTATTGTTTTCTTTTTAGACATTCTTATTGCACCTTTTGAAAGACTAGATGATAATATAACAGGGAGTAATAGTGGTGTGATTCCTATGGCGATTGCTACTGCAAACGTGAAGGCTTCAATTAAATCATGTTTCCAAAAGTTTAGCAAAAATACTATAGGTATTAAAACTAGCATAAAACGTATTAGTAATTTACTGATACTTTCAATTCCTTTTTGAAACGAAGTTTTTGGCTTTGAGCTAATATTGTGCGCAATTTTTGAAAAATATGTTGAGTCAGCTGTTTTTATAACAATACCTTTTGCAACACCACTTATAACACTTGTTCCCATAAAGCAAATTGTATCTAAATCTGTAATGCTATCGATATCATTATAAGAAATTTCAGAATTGATATTTTTTTTGACTGCATCTGATTCACCTGTTAAAGAGGATTGTCCAACATATAAGTCTTTTCCTTCAATAATTCTTAAATCTGCAGGTATCATACTGCCAGCAGCAAGTGAAATTACATCACCTAATACAACTTGATTTATTGGAATTTGAATTTCTTTATTATTTCTTATTACAGTGGTTGAAGTTGAAACTAGTTCTTTTAACTTTTCAGCAGCTCTATTTGAGCGATATTCTTCAAAGAAATCTAGTAAAGTACTTACTATGACTAAAACTAAAATTACTATTATATTGGCATAACTAGGTGTTTCTGGTAATATGATGTCAGTGTAAATTAATACTAAACTGATTCCCATTAAAATGCTATTAAATGGACTAAATAAGCTTCCAAAAAAGTAGTTGTACCATTTTTTTGGCTTAGACTGACTTATTTCATTTAGTCCATCTTTTTGCAATAATTCTTTTGCGAGCTTTTCTGAAAGCCCGTTTGCATTGAGCTCGTATTCTTTTAAAAATTCCTCCTTTGGTAAAGTACATTCTTTTCCATATAGTTTTTGAATGTTTATTTCTTCTTTTTGTTGTGACAAATTTACCATCTCCATTTCTTTTGTTTTTTCTCTTTTCTATTATAGCACAAATTTGAAAAAATGATACAAAAAATTTAAAGATGTTTTTGGGGACGGACTCAAAAAACACCTCTATTACTAAAATACAAAATAAAATATAACATTTTATTTTGCAGGAAGTTGTAAAAAGTAGATGTTTTTTGAGTCCGTCCCAAAAAACACCTCTATTACTAAAATATAAAATAAAATATAACATTTTATTTTGCAGGAAGTTGTAAAAAGTTGATGTTTTTTGAGTCCGTCCCCCGAAAACATTAGAAGGTGTTTTTTTGCCCCGTCCCCAAAAGCACCTCTAAAATTTGTATAGCATTTGAAGCGGCGCCTTTTCTAAGATTATCAGCAACTACCCAAATATTAAGACCAGACCTAACACTAAAGTCACGTCTAATTCTACCAACTAAAACATCATCAGTGCCATCAGCTTTGGAAGCGATAGGGTAGTAATTTTTAGATGGTTCATCAATTACTAGGATTCCAGGAGAATTTTGAAGTAATTGCTTAATATCAAAAATATCAAAATCTCGTTCTAGTTCAATATTTATACTTTCTGAATGACAGTTTTTAACAGGGACACGGACTGTTGTGGCTGTAATTGGAAGATAAGGTTTATTCAAAATTTTTCGAGTTTCGTTTATCATTTTATATTCTTCTTTGGTATAGCCATCATCCAAAAATGAATCAATATGTGGTAAACAGTTATTTATAATTGGATATGGGAATTTTTTAGGTGGTTCACCTTTTATTCCATTTTCTAAGTCTAAAATTCCTTGTCTGCCAGCACCTGATACAGCTTGATATGTAGAATATACAATTCTTTTTATTCCATATTTTAAATCAAGTGGTTTTAATGCTATAACTGCTTGTATTGTAGAACAATTTGGATTTGCTATAATTCCTTTATTTTCTATTATTTTTTCTGGATTTACTTCTGGTACGACTAATGGTACATCTTTGTTCATTCTAAATATGCTACTGTTGTCAATTACTGTACATCCTTTTGAGACAGCTATTGGTGCAAATTTTTTTGAAACTTCTCCACCTGCGCAAAATATTGCATAGTCAAAATGTGAATCAAATGAGTTTTCTGTTAGCTCACAAATTATGTAGGTTTGACCTAAAAAAGAAAGTCTGGTGCCTGCAGATTTTTTTGATGAAAATAAAGTATATTCGCAATTTTTAAAGCTTTTTTCTTCTAGTATTTTTAAAACTGTTCTGCCTACAATTCCAGTGCTTCCAACAATTGCAATTTTGTGTTTATTATTTGACATATTTTTTCCTCCTAATATAATTTATTTGTGTTTGTAAATAATATGAAGTAAGGGTAGTTTATGTGCAAATAGTAATATGAAATTAATAAATATTAATAATTTAAAGTAATTTATTTTGTATATTATTTTAGAAAAAAAGAAAAAGTCCTTTGAAAAATGTGTATAGTATTCACAAAAGTCCTTTGAAAAATGTGTATAGTATTCACAAAAGTCCTTTGAAAAATGTGATTAATATCACAAAAGTCCTTTGACTTTTGTGCAAAAATAATGTATAATAGTTTGGGAAGGTGATTTTATGTATAGATATAAATTTAATGAATTAAAAAAATGGAAAAATTCAAGTAACAGAAAACCACTAATAATAAGAGGGGCAAGACAAGTAGGAAAAACATGGCTTATGCAAGAATTTGGAAAAAGAGAATATGAAAAATGTGCATATATAAATTTTGATGAAAATACAAGGATGATAGAATTATTTTCTGGTGATTTTGATATAGAAAGAATCATACAAGGATTGAAAATAGAATCAGGTGTAAATATAGAACCAGAAAATACATTGATAATATTTGATGAAGTACAAGAAACTCCAAAAGCATTAACAGCGTTAAAATATTTCTATGAAAAAGCAAATCAATATCATATTGTAGCAGCAGGTTCACTTTTAGGAGTGGCAATGCATGAAGGTGCTTCATTTCCAGTAGGAAAAGTTGATTTTTTAGATTTATATCCTTTAAATTTTTTGGAATTTTTAAGAGCATTAGGAGAAGAGAATATAGTTGAGCTAGTAGAAAAAAATGATATTGAAATGATAAAAATATTTTCAGACAAATTGAAAAATTACTTGAAACAATATTTATATATAGGAGGAATGCCAGAAGTTGTAGAAACATATGTAGAAACAAAAGATTTTATAGAAGTAAGAAGAAAGCAAGAAGTTTTATTAGAATCTTATGAACAGGATTTCTCAAAGCATGCGCCCAATGCTATAGTTCCAAGAATAAGGCAATTATGGAATAACATACCAACACAATTAGCAAAAGAAAATAAAAAATTTATTTATGGATTAATAAAACAAGGGGCAAGAGCAAGAGAGTATGAAATTGCATTATCTTGGTTAATAGATTGTGGTTTAGTTTATCAAGTAAATAGAGTAAATGCATGTAAAGTACCATTGTCAGCATATCAGGATTTTAACGCATTTAAATTGTATGTTTTAGATGTTGGATTATTATGTGCTAAAGCAAATTTAGATGCAGTTTCAATAATAGACGGAAATGAAATTTTAGTGGAATTTAAGGGAGCTTTAACAGAACAATATGTTCTAACAGAATTAAAATCAAATGTAAATTCCCCAATATTTTATTGGACGTCAGATAAGGGAACATCTGAAGTTGATTTTATAATACAAATGGGAAAAGATAATGTTCCTATAGAAGTAAAATCAAGTGAAAATTTGCAGGCCAAAAGTTTAAAATATTTTGTTGAAAAATATGGAACTTTAAAAAATGTAAGAACTTCGATGTCTGATTATAGAAAAGAAGAAAAACTTATAAATATTCCATTATACATAATAGGAAATATAGATGAAATGCTAAAATAAAATGGTCCAAATTTAATCTGATTAATATTTTGTGGATTATAATGTATTGAAAAAATATTCAAATTTTGAAAAATATGTTAAAAATTAAAAACATTTGCCTAAATAGTTGCATAAATTTAACAAACATAGTATAATAAAAAAAAGAGCAAAATAAAATATAGTAAGAGATGGAAAAATAAGAAAAAAGGCAAAGATTAAAATAAAATTTTTAATCTATAAAAGCCAAAAGGAAGGAAAGGGAAAAAAGATGGAGTATCTATATATACTTAGGGAAGCATTAGTTTGGATAGTAACAATATTTTGGTTATACCAATTATTAATTAGTTTATGTTCTCTTATAAAATTAAAAGATAAACCACTAAAAATTCACAAAGACCACAAATTCATGGCAATAATACCAGCACATAATGAAGAAGCAGTAGTAGCAAATTTAATAGAAAGTTTAAAAAATCAAAACTATAATAAAGACTTATATGATATTTATGTAATTGCAGATAATTGCACAGACAATACAGCAAGAGTAGCAAGAGAAGCAGGAGCAATAGTATATGAAAGATTTGACAATACAAAGAAAACAAAAGGATACGCATTAGACTGGTTTTTACAACAAAAAATTCAAGAAGATGCAGATTATGATGCAGTATGTATATTTGACGCAGACAACATTGTTGATAAAAACTTTATAAAAAATATGAACAAAAAACTATGTCAAGGAGAAGATGTAGTACAAGGATATAGAGATATTAAAAACCCAACAGACAGTTGGGTAACAGCAGGATATGCAATATTCTACTGGACAATGCACAGATTTTATCATTTAGCAAGATATAATATTGGATTATCACCATTATTAAATGGAACAGGATTTATGGTAAGATTTGATATTCTAAAACCAAATGGATGGAAAACAGTAACATTAACAGAAGATATAGAATTTTCTTTACAAAGAATCATAAAAGGAAAAAGATTAGGATGGGCAACAGATGCTATAGTATATGATGAACAACCAGTTGGCTTTAAACAAAGTTGGTCTCAAAGAAGCAGATGGACAGTAGGGCATATGCAATGTATACAAGAATATACTAAAAAGTTAGCAGTAGCAGTAAAAGAAAATAAAACATTAATGAATATAGATGGATTCTTATATATATTAGGAAGTATACCAGTATTTATAATAACATTAGTATTATTAGCAACAAACTTCTTAATGTATGTAGCAAATGGAGTAACACAAACAGAATTAATAATAAATATAGCAAGATATATTATACCAACATTTATATTACCAATATTTACAGGAATGTTTGTTATGTGGTTAGATAAAAGACCAATAAAGCCTATGATAAAAGGATTGTTAGCATATCCGTTATTTATGGGGTCATGGTTATTAATAAATTTTAAATGTTTATTTAAAAGAGATTTAACATGGGAGAAAATAAACCATGTACGTAATATAAAAATTGGAGACGTATCTCAAACAGAACAAGTAGAAACAGAAAAAGAATTGATATAATCTATCAATTCTTTTATATACTAGGTTGTAATTAAAAACAAGAAAGGAATACAGTAAAAATGAAGCAAAAATTAAAAAATATAAATATCAAATATATACATATTGCAATAATTATATTAGGTATATTATTTATATGTATACCAGCATTTCATGCAAATTTATGGTTTGATGAAAGTTATTCTGTAGCAATAGCAAATAATCATTCATTTAACGAAATATGGACAATTGGAGGACATGATGTGCATCCAGTATTTTATTATTGGATGTTAAAAATTGTTTCAATGATATTTGGAAATAACATGGTATGTTATAGACTACTTTCTGTATTATCAATAGCATTATTAGGAATATTAGGATATACACATGTAAGAAAAGATTTTGGAGAAAAAGTAGGAGCAATCTTTTCTTTGTTAGTATATACATTTCCAGTAAATCTTGTATATGCAAGTGAAATACGCATGTATGGATGGGCAATGTTTTTTGTAATGGTTATGGCAATTTATGCTTATAGAATATTTTCAAATAAAAAAGCTTTACAAGAAAATAAATTAGAAAAAAGAGATATAAAAAATTGGGTAATATTTGCAATTTTTAGCTTAATTTCAGCATATACACATTATTATGGATTAATGGCTGCAGGAATTACAAATATATTATTATTTATTTGGATATTAAAAGATGCTATTAAGCAAAAGAAATTTACTGTAAATATGAAAACATTTATAATTCAAGCAGTAATTCAAGTTTTATTGTATATACCATGGATATTGTCTTTATTATTACAAGTTTCACAAGTATCAAATGGATTCTGGATTGGAGTTAAATTTCCAGATACTTTAATAGAAATATTTACATTCCAATTTACAGGAAATTTGGGAGACACTTATTACATAAATAATTGGATTGCAGGAATTTATGGAATAGTATTTTGTATATATATAATCTATTGTGTAATTAAAAATAAAAAATCTCAAGATAAAAAGAATATAGAACCAGCAAAATTGAGTGCAATAATATATGGATTAGTAATATTGGGAGCAATAGTGGTTTCTCTTATTATTTGGAGACCTATAATTTATGCAAGATATTTATTAGTTGTAACAAGCTTACTTGTATTTACATTTGCATATATTATGGCTAAAATTGGAAATAAAAAAGGAAATATTGCTATTTTAATATTAACTGTAGTGGTAGCAACAATTGTAAATGTAAATTTATCACAAATAAATTATGATAAATCAAATCAAGAACCTATAAAATACTTGCAAGAAAATATGCAAGAAGGAGATATTTTAGTATATAGTAATGAAGGAAGCGGATTTGTAATTTCAGCTGTTTTTCCTGAATATATGCAGTATTTTTATGATCAACAAAATTGGGGAGTAGAAGAAGCATATAAGGCATATGGTCCAAATATGAAAACTGTATATGACTTGAGCTTTTTAGATGATTATAAAGGTAGAATTTGGTTTATAAATGCAGGAGAGTATTTCTTATTAGAAGATGCACAAAAAAGATATGAAGGATTAAATGTTTTAAAACAAGCAAAATTTGATGTTAAATATCAAGGATATAAATATAGTTTTGCATTAGTTGAAAAATAATATCAAAGGAGTAAAATATTGGAATTACGAGGACAAGTAGAAGGTATAATATATCAAAATGAAGTAAACAGTTATACAATAGCAAATTTAGAAACTGAAACTGAAGAGATAACAATAGTAGGCTATCTTCCTTTTATAGTAGAGGGAGATAGCCTAAAAGTAATTGGAAATTATGTAGAACACAAAGAATATGGTACACAATTTAAAGTAACAACATTTGAAAAAATAATGCCAGAAAATGTAGAAGCATTAGAAAAATATTTAGCAAGTGGAGCAATAAAAGGAGTAGGAGAAGCTACAGCTAAAAGGATAATAAAAACATTTGGAGAAGAGACAATTAATATATTAAAAAATGAACCAAAAAAATTAGCATTAGTAAAAGGAATATCAGAAGAGAAGGCTCAAAAAATATCAGATGATTTTGTGGAAAATCAAGAAATGTGGAAAATAGTTGGTTTTTTGGAAAAATTTCATATAGGAGCTCAAAATGCTAAAAAAGTGTATGAAAAATTAGGTGTTAGTAGTATAGAAAAAATAAAAGAAGATCCATATTTATTAGTAGACATAGCAAAGGGTGTAGACTTTAGACAAATAGACCAAATGGCAATAAGAATAGGAATAACACCAGATAATAATAGAAGAGTTCAAACAGGAATAAAATATGGACTTATAAGAAGTACAAATAATGGAAATAGCTGTGTATTAGAAACAAATCTAATTGAATATGTCCAATCATTATTAGAGGTAAACTCAGAAACAATAGAAGATAATTTAATAGAATTAAAAACAAAAGGTGAAATTGTCTATGAATTAAGAGAAAATGAAGAATGGGTATATTTAGCTAGATTTTATGAAACCGAACAAGAAATAGCATATAGATTGCGAAAACTAGAACAAAGTAAAAATATTAAAGAAATTAAAAATATAGAAGCAGCACTAAAAAAAATAGAAAAAGAATCTGAGATAGAATTATCAGAAAAGCAAAAAGAAGCTATAGAAGAAATAAATAAAAATAATGTTTTAATAATAACAGGAGGACCAGGAACAGGAAAAACAACAATAATAAAAACAATAATAGATATATATGAAAATAGAGGTAAAAAAGTAATTTTGGCAGCGCCAACAGGAAGAGCAGCAAAAAAAATGACAGAAGCAACAGGAAAAGAGGCATCAACTTTACATAGATTATTATGTATAGGTAAATTAGATGATGATGGAATATATCAAAGACATGATGAATTTCAAGGGGAGCCAATTGACGCAGATGTTATAGTTGTTGATGAGTTATCAATGGTAGATATGTTTGTAATGAATTATCTTTTAAAATGTGTATATCAAGGTACTAAACTTGTACTTGTAGGAGATATAGACCAATTGCCATCAGTTGGACCTGGAAGTGTGTTAAAAGATTTGATAGAATCAGAAACAATACAAACAGTTCACCTAGATAAAATTTTTAGACAAGCTGCCAAAAGTAAAATAATTCTAAATGCACATAGAGTAAACAAGGGAGAGCCATTTTTAGGTAAAGAAGATATAGAACAAGAAACGAATCAAGATTTTTTCTATATAAAACATAAAACACAAGAGGAAATATTAAAAGAAGTTATAAGTCTTTGTACAGGAAGATTAGAAAAATTCGGAAATTATGACTTTTTCCAAAATATTCAAATTCTTACACCAACTAAAAAGGGATTATTAGGAACTAAAGAATTAAACAAAGAGTTACAGGCATACTTAAATCCAAATTTAGATGGAAGGCCAGAAAAATCAAATTCAGGAGCAATTTACAGAACAGGTGATAGAATAATGCAAATAAAAAATAATTATGATATGACTTGGGATAGAGAAAATGATGATGGGACTACAGAATATGGGGAAGGCTTTTTTAATGGAGAGTTTGGAACAATTACTAAAATAAGTGAAAAAGATAAGGTTGTAGAAGTAAAATTTGATGATAATAAAGTAGCATGGTATGAATTTAGTGAGTTGGATCAAATAGAACATAGTTATGCAATTACAATACATAAATCACAAGGAAGTGAATTTGATGTAGTAATAATGGTTGCACCTGTTGCAGCACCAATGTTACTAACAAGAAATTTATTGTATACAGGAATTACTAGGGCAAAAAAATTGTTGATAATAATAGGAACAGATAATGTTGTGGATTATATGATACAAAATGTGGATAGCAAAAAGAGAAATACAGGGTTAAAACAAAAAATCATAGAAGAATTCAAGTAAATTTAATTTTGCAGAGTAATGAAAAACATGGAAGCAAAAATTAATAAAAAGCGAAAGGAAGTATATGCTAGAAAAAATTCAAAATTTAATATATCCTCAAAAGTGCGGTATTTGTGGAAAATTGGATGAAAAGTATCTTTGCAAAAAGTGTGAAAAAATACTAGAGGGAGAGGCAATTTGGAGCATTGAGAAAAATCAGAATCCATATGTGGATTTTAATGAATTGATTTCAATATTTCAGTATGAAGGTATAATAAGAGAAAAAATAATAGATTATAAATTTAATGAAAAATCATATTTGTATAAAACATTTGTAAATTTTTTGTTAAAAAATAAAAAAGTGTTTGAAAAAATAACAGAGTATGATATAATCGTTCCAGTACCAATAAGTAAAAAGAGAAAAAAAGAAAGAGGATATAATCAAAGTTTATTGATAGCAAAAGAAATAAGTAAACAATTAAAAAATGAATATAACAAAGAATTAAAACTAGAAACAAAATGTTTATATAAAACTAAAAATACAATAGAGCAAAGTAAATTAAATAAAGAAGAAAGAGAAAAAAATGCTCAAAATGTATATGAATTAAAAAATCAACAAATACTAAGAAATAAAAAGATTTTGTTATTTGATGATATTTATACAACAGGAAATACAGCAAATTCATGTTGCAAAGAAATAAAAAAAGCAGAGCCAACAAATGTTGGAGTTTTTGTATTGGCAAAAGATTAAAAGTTATATTATATAAGTTTTAAAACTTACATATAAATGAGAAAAAACTTAAGAAAGGAAAGTGAAAAAATGGAAGATTTAGTAGAAAGTATCTTAGATTATGTACGTTCAGATTACACAGATTATGCCATAATGATAAATGGAGAATGGGGTTCAGGAAAAACATATTTTTGGAACAATAAAATACGTAAAAAAATAGAAACAATGCAGCTTAATGGAAAAAGATATACAACTATATATATGTCATTATATGGAATATCAAATCTAGAGGAAATAAGCAAAAAAATCTTTATAGAAACAACACAATTAATGGACAAAAATTTAAGAAAATTTATGGATGCAAATGGACAAACCAATATTCCAGAATATGCAAAAACAGGACTAGATATGGCAAATTTCTTTGGAGTAACACAAAATGGAGACAAAATAGATTATGCAGACTTTTTCTCAACAGATGACAAAGTATTGTGTTTTGACGACTTGGAAAGAGCAAATGTAGATGTAATAGACATATTAGGGTATATAAATAATTTTGTTGAACATGACCATATAAAAACAATAATAATATGTAATGAAAAAGAATTGTCAACAAAATTAAAAAGCTCAAATCTTGAAATGAAAACTTTTATAGCGACATATTTGTTAGATAAGCAAAATGAGTTAAATAAAACAGACAAGCCAATGGTGGAAAAAATTCAAGATAAAATTGAACATGTATTTGATAAAGCAAATGACTATGAAAGAATAAAAGAAAAACTAATAGGTGAGACTTTTGAATATGCACCAAAATTTGATTATATTATAAATGGAATTTTAATGAGATATGAAAATGAACCAGATTTGATTAGATTTCTAAGAGAAAATACTAGATTAATAATAAACACATTTGAAAGAAGTGGAACTAGAAACTTAAGAATATTAAAACATGCATTAAATGATTTCAAAAAAGTATTTGATATGGTAAATAAGAGTTATCCAAATACAAGTCATAGAGTAATGCAAACAATGTTAATATTTACAATAGCAATATCATTTGAAATAAAAGCAGGAAAAGTAACTAAAAATAAATTTATGAATATAAAAGATAATGAAGAATATAAGGCAATATTAGTATCATCAAGGGTATTAATGGACAACAGACAATTTTATATAAAAGAATTTGATAACAATTATTATTACAATTTCAAAGCTGAATATAGATTTTTCAAATTTATAGAATATTATATAAGAACAAGAATATTTGATATGAAAATATTTAAACAAGACATGGAAACAATTAGAAACACTGTAGATACAGAAAATCTACCAGGATATAAAAGGTTACTTACTGAAGAATATTGGAAAATATCAGATGATGAATTTGATGGAGTTATAGAAGATATAATGAAAGACATAAAAGAAGGTAACTTAGAATTAATTGATATAGTAAAAATATATGCATATTTCAGCTATTTTTCACGAAAAGGATTAATTGATTATGATATAAAAACATTAAAAAATGTGTTTTTTGATGGAATGAATAAATCATCTTTAAAATCAGAATATTGTCAAAATGTTAATGAAGAATTAGCTAAAATTGCTATAGAAGAGTTTGCTGAAGATATGGAAGAAATCTTGAAACATTTTGATAATTTAAATAATCAATTATTAGATAAAAAATATAGAGAAATGGCAGAGGATGTATTTAAATGTATACCTATGAAAATGGAACAGTTTTATGAGAAGTTTGATAAACAATGTATGCAAATGCCTATTTTTAAATATTATGATTCATATCAATTATTCCAAAGAATTTCTTGTGCTAGTAATGAAGATATAGTTCTTATAAAAGAAAAATTGGTTGATCGTGTTGAGAGATATCAAGAACAAATTGAACCTGAAATGAAAAATATTAAATTACTTAAACAAATTATGGATGATTACTTGAAAGATAAAAGTACAACTATTAAAATTGTTATGCTTAGGGAGTTTTCTAAGGATTTGGGATATATTTTAGGTAAATATAAAACATCATTTTTAGGCTAATGTTTTTGGGGACGGAGCAAAAAAACACTAAAGATTAATCTATTAAAATAATAAATGTTATATGGTTTAATAATTTTTTCGGTTCAATATACAAACTAAAAATTTCTAAAATAAGTTAATAGCTTCCTTCAGCTTAGTCCTCGCTTTGCTCGACGTGAAGCCTTCCATTAACTTATTTAAGAAATTCTAAGATTGTTCCAATCACATTCAAAAATTATTTTACCATATAACATTTATTATTTTTTATATAAGTTGAAAAATGTGATGTTTTTTGAGTCCGTCCCCAAAAACACCTCTAAATTTCCATTTGACTACCAAGAAAAGTAGCAGCAGACTGAGCAACCTTTTTTTCAACATCATTCATTTTAGAAGAAGAATCTTTAGACATTAAGATAACAGTACCAATAGTATCACCATTAGAAATAATAGGATAAACAACTTGAGCATTATATTTTCTATCCCTATTATCATTTTTAGTAATAGGCATAGAAACATCGCTATTATCTTTACTAGTATAAACTTCTTTATCTTCCATAAGTTGTTCTAATTCAGAACTAACATCTTGTTCCAAAAACTCTTTTTTAGAACCGCCAGAAACGGCTATAATAGTATCTTTATCAGTAATACAAGCAATATGGCCAGTAGTTTTAGATAAAGTTTCTGCATAGCCAGCAGCAAATTCAGAAAGTTCACCTATAGGGGAATATTTTTTCAAAATAACTTGACCTTCTCTATCAGTAAAAATTTCTAGAGGGTCACCTTCTTTAATACGTAAAGTTTTTCTTATTTCTTTAGGAATAACAACTCTTCCTAAGTCATCTATTCTTCGCACAACACCTGTTGCTTTCATAATTTTATCACAATCCTTTCATAATTATTTTAAAAAGTTCTCTTTTAAATTTAAGTCTAATCTTATTATGCCAAAAGTGGAAAAAAATATACATAATTTAAAAAATATTAAAAATTGCAAAAAAATGTTATATTAACTGATAGATAAAAAAATACCAAACAAGCTGCTTGACAATAATGTTAAAATATAGTATAATTTTACCAATGTTTGCCAAGAGTGGCAAAGGATGAGATTTTATTTAAACCTAAAATATAGGACAAAATGTTTATAAAAGAAGCGGAAAAGATAATAAAGAGATATTATCAAATTTATTAATTAAGAAACGGAAAAATTAAGAACAATTAATAAAAATTGTTAAAATATTAAATATTAGTTAATAATAAACATATAAGAATATATATGTTTAGTGCATTTATTGTCTAAACAAAAAAGTTATAAATTTAGGAGAATGAAATTGAAATAAATAGAAAGGAATGTGATAAAATTATGACAAGAGAAAACGAAAATGGACAAGAAAAAAGAGAAAATGCAAAAAGAAATACAAGAAAAACAAATGCAGAAGTAAAAAATAATGCAAGCAAAAAAGTAGATAGAACAAAAAGAACAGAAAAAACAGAAAGAAAAATGCCAGAAAAAAATACAGTAGAAAGTAAAGCAGGTACAAAAACTACAAGAACTCGAAGAACAAGAACTACAGAAAAAACTACTAAATTACCAATAAAAAGAGAAGAAAAATCAATGGTAAGACATAGTAGAAAGGCAACAAGTTTAGTAAATGTAAAAAGTGAAGAAAATTTACTAGTAACATCAGAAAAGAAAAATTCAGATATATTCAAAAAATCAAAATTAAAAATAATACCACTAGGTGGTTTGCATGAAGTTGGAAAAAATATAACAGTATTTGAATATGAAGATGAAATAGTAATAGTAGACTGTGGATTATCATTTCCAGAAGATGATATGTTAGGAATAGATTTAGTAATACCAGATATTACTTATTTAGAGAGAAACAAAGAAAAAATAAAAGGAATGGTAATAACACATGGACATGAGGATCATATAGGAAGTATACCATATTTCTTAAAACAAATAAATGTACCAATTTATGCTACAAAGTTAACAATAGGTTTAATAAAAAATAAATTGGAAGAACATAAATTATTAAGAAGTACAAAATTGGTAGAAGTAACACCTGGACAAACAATAATATTGGGAGAAAAATTCAAAGTAGAATTTATAAGAAGCACACATAGTATTCCAGATTCAGTTATGTTAGCAATAACTACACCAGTAGGAACAGTTTTACACACAGGAGATTTTAAAGTAGATTATACACCAATTGATGGAAAAATGATGGACTTTGGAAGAATTGCAGAATTAGGAAACAAAGGTATATTAGCATTAATGGCAGATAGTACAAATGCAGAAAGAAAAGGATTTACAATGTCAGAAAGTTCTGTAGGAGAGGTATTTGATAAATTATTTATACATTGTACAAAAAGAATAGTTGTAGCAACATTTGCATCAAATGTACACAGAGTTCAACAAATTGTAAATAGTGCTGTGAAATATGGAAGAAAAATTGCTGTATGTGGAAGAAGTATGATAAATATGATAACAACAGCAAGAGCTTTAGGGTATATAGATTGTCCAGAAGATTTATTTATAGATATTGACCAAATAAACACATATAATGATGAACAATTAGTAATAATTACTACAGGAAGCCAAGGGGAACCGATGTCAGCTTTAACAAGAATGGCAGCAGGTGACCACAGAAAAGTAAAAATAACACCAAATGATTTAGTAATAATATCTGCAAATCCAATACCAGGAAACGAAAAATTTGTATCTAAAGTAATTGATGACTTGATGCAAATAGGTGCAGAAGTTGTATATAGTGCATTAGCTGATGTTCACGTATCTGGACATGCCTGCCAAGAAGAACAAAAGTTGATTTTAGCATTAACTAAACCAAAATATTTTATTCCAGTCCATGGAGAATATAGGCAATTAATAGCTCATGGAGAAACAGCACATGATATGGGAATAGAAACAAAAAATATCTTTTACATGTCAAATGGAAGAACATTAGAACTTGATGAAGATGATGCTAAATTTGCTGGTAGTGTTCCAAGTGGAAGAGTATTAGTAGATGGACTAGGTGTTGGAGATGTTGGTAATATAGTTTTAAGAGATAGACAACATTTATCACAAGATGGATTAATAGTTATTGTTTTAACTATGGATTCAAACACAGGCGAAGTTGTTGCTGGACCTGATGTTATATCAAGAGGATTTGTGTATGTTAGAGAATCTGAAAATTTAATGGATGATGTTAAATCAGTTGTTAGACATGAAATTAGTAAATGTGAACAAAGAGGTATACGTGATTGGTCAACTATTAAGTCAACTGTTAGAGAAAATTTAAGAGATTATATTTTTATGAAAACAAAAAGAAATCCAATGATTATACCAATTATCATGGAAGTATAAAATGATTTGAAATAATTAAATTGAATTTCAATATTGAAAGGATGAAGTAAAAATGGATTATAAGGAATTAGCAAATTTAATATTTCCAGACGCAAAACCAATAAGTTATTATGAAGAAAAATATCCAGAAAGAGGATTAGAAGAAGGAGCAATAGTAACAAGATTTGCACCAAGTCCAACAGGTGTAATGCATGTAGGAGGATTATATCAAGGATTAATAGCAAAGAAATTAGCAGAACAAACAAAAGGAGTATTTTTCTTAAGAATCGAGGACACAGACCAAAAAAGAGAAGTAGAAAATGGAATAAAAGGAATAGTAGAATCGTTAAAAGAATTTGGGATAGAACCAGATGAAGGAATGACTTCTGAAACAGAAGAAGTAGGAAATTATGGACCATACAAACAAAGTCTAAGAAAAGAAATATATCAAGCATATGCAAAATACTTAATAGAACAAGGAAAAGCATACCCATGTTTCTGCACACCAGAAGAATTAAATCAAATAAGAGAAAAACAAGAAGCAGCAAAAATAAGACCAGGATATTATGGAATATGGGCAAAATGCAGAGGCCTAACAGTAGAAGAAATGGCTAAAAAAATAGAAGCAGGAGACGATTATATAATACGTTTAAAATCACCTGGAAGAGAAGATAGAAAAATAAAACATAAAGATATAATAAAAGGAAATGTAGAATTTCCAGAAAATGACCAAGATGTAGTAATAATAAAAGGAGATGGATTACCAACATATCATTTCGCACATGCTGTTGATGATCATTTAATGCATACAACACATGTAATAAGAGGAGATGAATGGTTATCATCAGTACCATTGCATTTACAATTATTCCAAGTTTTAGGATTTAAAGCACCTAAATATGCACATATTGCACCAATAATGAAAAATGATGATGGAAATAAACGTAAATTAAGTAAAAGAAAAGACCCTGAAGCAGCAGTTAGTTATTATGCTGAACAAGGTATACCTAAAGAAGCGGTAAAAGAATATTTACTAAATATTGCAAATTCTACATTTGAAAATTGGAGAAGAGCTAATCCAGAAAAGCCAATAGAAGAATTTAATTTACAATTAAATAAAATGAGTGTTAGTGGTGCTTTATTTGATATGGTAAAACTTTTAGATGTATCAAAAATAGTAATATCAAAAATGTCAGCAGAAGATGTTTATAATAATTCATTAGAATGGGCTAAAAAACAAGATAAAGAGTTGGCAGAATTATTAGAAAACGAAAAAGACTATTCTTTAAAAGTTTTTGGAATAGAAAGAGGTAATAAAAAGCCAAGAAAAGATATTTCAAAATGGTCAGATGTAAAGGAAAATATTTCATATATGTATAATGAATTATTTGAAAAAGATAAAAGTGAATATCAATATCAAGTAATAAATAACAAAGAAGAAATTGGAAAAATATTAGATTTATATATTACAAAATACTACAATATAGAAGATGATAAACAAACATGGTTTGATAAAATAAAAGAACTTGCTGGAGAAATGGGATATGCCAAAGAAGTAAAAGAATTTAAAGCAAATCCTAATGCATATAAAGCTCATGTTGGAGATGTAAGTACTGTATTAAGAGTAGCTTTAACAAAAAGAACAAATACACCTGACATGTATGAAATTATGCAAGTTTTAGGTAAAGACACAATCAAATCTCGTTTTGAAATTGCAAAAGCAAGTTTATAATTTGATAATAGTTTAAATTCAGGTGACTTTGGGATAGCAAGGAAGGAATGAATTTATATGGAATATGAAGTTGGTGATATTGTAAGAACTAAAAAACAACATCCATGTGGAAGTAAATTATGGGAAATCACACGAGTTGGTGTAGACTTTAAATTGAAATGTCAAGGGTGTGGACATATTATAACACTAGAAAGACCAAAAGCATTAAAAATGATTACAAAAAAAGTAACAAATTGACAAAATTTTCATAATATATACTAATAGTATTTATTTAATACTATGTAGGAGGTGACTTTGTATGGAGCCACAAGAAAAAGTATGTTGTTATGATAATACAAGACATGGTTGTGAATACAAAGAAGAAAAGAAGAAAAATAATTGCTTAGGAATAGTAGCAACAATATTACTTGCAGCATTTGCAACTGTAATAGGAATAATAATAGGAGCATCATTAGCAGGAACCTTTTTAGGAGCTTTAGCAGCAATTATTGTTTTAGCAGTTGTCTTGGGATTACTTTTGATATTAACAATTATCTTATTGATTTGTAAAAAAAATAAAAAATATCATTGTTGTAGATAACAATAAGAAGCCATTCGTATGAATGGCTTTTGATGACGTTTAGAGTCTATGTGAGTTTGGCCCTTACGAGACCAATTTTTAAACAGTTCTTTTTAAAATTATGATAGAAAAATTTTACAAAAAATGCAAAAAAGCTTGCAATTAGCAAAAAAATTTGGTACAATATGGAATGTAGTAAACACATAAAGTCAATTTGAAAGGGTGTGCTAGCAAAGCTAGTCCGGTTCAAGTGCAAACTTTGTGGAAGTAAAAACAAAAAGGGAGGAATTTAAAATGGCAGTAGTTGCAATGAAACA
>ERZ824473.1219-NODE-1219-length-38012-cov-18.328925_pt1 | contig 38012 bp, 23 predicted proteins | sample MGYA00519874_ERZ824473 | MGnify/ENA primary metagenome ERZ824473 (study PRJEB31778, sample SAMEA3449151) | human gut metagenome | biome: human gut; feature: human-associated habitat; material: faeces | place: United Kingdom | collected 2010/2012 ... | reverse complement strand
AATTACCTTTTTATGCCGGTTCTTCCCAAAAAGAGAAAACTTTTGCAAATATTAACTCGTTGAAAACTTAACATTTACACTATTTTTCGCCTCTCGGAATACAAATGGATAGTACTTGAGGTACTACTCATCCGGGGATTTTTCACGATGCCCCGAATCCGACACCTTCTGACGAAAAACCGGCTGTGTCCCTGTTCCTCTAAAATCAAAAAATCACATCAGCATCGCTCTGACGCCGAAACGCTTTCTTCGGAGGATTGGCCGATCATTGCCGAGCGCCGGCCGAAGTCGCGGAGCGCAGCCGTTGCGGCCGGAGACGGACCGTGTTGAAAAATGGGCGGAGCCGGTGCAGTTTATGGCGAATATCGACGGAATCGGAGCCGGATGCGGCTTTTGGCGCTTTGAAATTTGGCAAATATGAAATAAAACCGTAAATTCGAAGTAAACCAGATATTTATGCTATGAGACTCCTTTTACCGTTCGTCACCTTGCTGCTGTTGCTCCCTTCGTTTCCGCAGGCCAAATCGAAAGGGACTAAAATAGATTACTACCGGGTTCGCCTGGAGTCCGTCGAGGTCGGGGATGCCCCGCAGGGCATTATCGGCAATCCCGAGAATGAGGAGGGGTTTACAACGCCCCGGTATCAGGATTCCATGATCCGCATTGTTTTCACGTTCGAACCTACGCATATTGATTTTTTCCTGACCAACGAAGGCGACTCCAACCTCAAAATCATCTGGGATGAGGCCCTTCTTGTGGACGGAGTCTCGAATATCAGCGAGGGGGTCTTTCACCGGGGTGTGAAATTGTTCTACAAGAATGATGCGCAGGTTCCTTCGGTGGTCCTGAAAGGTTCCGGCATTTCGGAGTCGATTGCCGTTAAGAGCCGGGTTTATTACAGTTCCTACCTCGAACGGTGGGTATTTAAGAATCTCCTGCGGGATAAGGATAAACTTACGCAACTGAAAGTGTTGCTGCCGATCGAGACCGACGGAGGGCGCCGGGACTATTTGTTCGTATTTTCCGTCCGGTGGGAAAACCGGAAGGTCGAAGCCGAGTTCGATACAGGCCGGTGGTTTTACGTATCGGGAAAGTAGCCGTTCCCGCCGACGGCGGGGGCGTGTCTTTCCGGAGACGGAACCGCCCGGGATGTTGCCGAGACCTTTGCGGATTCCGCCCCCGCACACGAAAGCACCCCGCAAGTCCTGCGACCTGCGGGGTGCCGTGCGAGTGCGCTTCCCGGACCTATTCGATGCCCTCGAACAGATAGGGGGCGTAGTTGTAGCCTTCGGCCTTGTAGACGGCGACCAGCGCCGGAATCCGGCGCACGAAATCGTTGTAATCCTTGCGGTCGTTGGCCCAGCCCGTCTCGGCGAGAGCCGCCATGCGCGGTAGGACCATGTGCTGTGCGTGGCGGATGTCCGCGATGTACTCCGTCCAGAGGTTGCACTGCACGCCCTTGATCCGCCGCTGGTCGGGCGGCGTGAGCCGGTCGCAGGGATCGAGACGGTAGGCCTGCCGCACCGAGACGTAGCGGGTGCTGCCCAGCGGTTCGTAACGCTCCGGGTCGGAGGTCTGGCTGTAATCGAAGTAGCAATACCATTTCGGCGCCATGATGACCGGGTTTCCCTGCTGCGCGGCCTTGATCCCCGGGTCGCAGCCGTTCCACGACATGATGTTCGCGGTTTTCGAAATGCCGCCCTGGAGGATTTCGTCCCAGCCGATGATCTCCCGGCCGTGGGCGTGCATCCAGCGTTCGATGCGGTGGATGAAGTAGCTCTGCAACTGGTATTCGTCCTTGAGTCCCTCCTCGCGGATGCGCTGCTGGCAGAGGGGGCACGCCTTCCAGCGTCCTTTGGGGCACTCGTCGCCGCCGATGTGGATGAGTTTCGAGGGGAACAGCGCGAGCACCTCTGTGAGCACGTCCTCGATGAATCCGAACGTCGTCTCCTTGCCCGCGCAGTAAACGTCGTCGCTGATGCCCCAGTGGGTCCATACGGCATAGGGACCTCCCGTGCAGCCGAGCCACGGATAGGCGGTCAGCGCCGCCAGCCCGTGCCCGGGCATCTCGATCTCGGGAATCACCTCGATATGGCGTTCTGCGGCGTAGCGGACGATCTCGCGGATCTCCTCCTGCGTGTAGAACCCGCCGTAAGGCTTGCCGTCGTAAACGCCCTCCTTCCTCTTGTCGTAGCGTCCGACGAGCGTTTCCGCGCGCCGGGACCCGATCTGGGTGAGGAGCGGGTATTTTTTGATCTCGATCCGCCAGCCCTGGTCGTCGGTCAGATGCCAGTGGAATTTGTTGATCTTGTGCAGCGAGAGGATGTCGATGTAGGTCTTTACGTCCTCTGTCGGGAAGAAGTGGCGGCAGACGTCGAGCATCGCTCCGCGGTAGGCGAACGTGGGCTTGTCGCGGACGATGCAGGCGGGAATCTCTCCCCCGGCGACCAGCTGCTGAAGGCTCCGAAGCCCGTGCAGCACCGCCTGGGGCGTCGATGCCGTGACCGTTATATGCCGCCTGCCGACTTCCAGCAGGTACTCTTCGGCTTCGTAGCCCGGTTGCAGTTGCAGCGTCACGGCGTGTTTTACGGGCGCGGTGGTGACGGCGGGTGCGGTTCCGGTGAGTTTGCCGACGGCGCGTGCGAAAATCTCCGCGGGTGTGCGCAGCTGTTCGTCCGTGATGACGACGGGCGTTCGGGGCGTCAGCCGGAACGATCCCGGCAGTTCTTCGACCTCCGCGGGGCGGGGCACGATGCGGACCCGTCCGTCGCAGGCTGCGAATCCCGGCAGACAGGTTTGGACGGCGAAAATCAGGAATAGAAGGTATTTCACGGTTTTGGTTCTGGTTGAGCGGTTAGGGAAGCCCCGCCTGCAAACGTTTTGCAGGCGGGGTGCTTCCGGACAGGGTTATTTGTTGTAACGTACGCCGATGTAGGAGAAGGCGATCTCTCCCGTGGTGATGGTCTGGTCGTCGAACTCGCCGTCTTCCTTGCCGCCGGCTTTCTTGTTTGCGGCCGAGAAGCGGATGCAGACGTCGTCCTTGCCGAGCAGTTCGAGCGGCAGGGGCACGTTGACGTACTTGTAGCCGGCGCACTGCCAGTACAGGGTGTACGACCAGTTCACGATGTCGGGAACCTGGAATTCGGTGATCGGGTTCCAGTCGTCGCGGTTGTTGTCGCCGTGCTCCGACCAGTCGACCCTGATGTAGCGGGGACCTCCGATGACGCGGTTCTGAACGGCCGCCTGCAGCGAGAGTACGTTGGTCGAGATGCCCTGCGTCGAGAAGTGGAGCAGCCACGCTTCGCTGCGGTCGGTTTCGGTGTTCCACCACTGGCACTTGTTGGTCCAGGCCGAGAATTCCGCGCTCGACAGGTTTCCTTTGCCGTCGGAGTTGGTTCCCTTGTCGGTGCACATCTGCTTGCCGTTCTCGACGACGCCGTTGCCGTTGATGTTGCCCGTGTGGATGCCCGCCGTGGGACCCTCCTTGTCGAGGTTGTCCTTGTTGCCGATGGGGCCGAGGTAGCTCGGGTCGCTCACGCCCCAGCCTGCGTCGCCCGATTTCTCGTCGGGACGGGTGAAGGTCAGGTAGCCGTTGTCGCCGGTCGTGGGGCGGAAGATGTGGCTTTCGAGCTTGCCGTAGCGGTATTCGGTCAGGAGGGCCGAGAAACTGTTCTCGAAATCCTTCTCCAGCGCGATGTCCTCGCGGGTGAGGTGGCGGATCTGGTAGCGGCCGATGTCGCCCATGTCCTTCGATCCCATCCAGACGAAGCGGTCGTGGGTCTCGTGAACCAGTACGCCCGAGATGTTCCCCGAACCGTAGGGCAGCATGCTGCCGTCGCGGCGGTATTTGCAGGTGGTGTTGGTCAGCATGTAGAAACTGTCGCCGTTCCGGTCGCGCACCAGCATCGGGTATTTCGTTTCGCGGTTGGCTCCGGTGTTGCGGGCGTAGCCTTCGTTGATCGGCGTCAGGCTGCCTTTGCGTACGGGAAGTTCGCAGTCGGCCAGCGTGACCCAGGTGTATACGTCCATGTCGGTCAGTTCGTTGTAGTGCTTCACCTTCTGCGGAATGTCGGCCGCCGAACCCGAAACCGAGGACATGACCATCGCCGAGGTGACTTTCTTGAGAATATAACGTTCGGGGTTCGACTCGGCTTCGACCGTGACGCCCTTGAGCAGGATGCGGACCTTGCTGTAACGTTCGAAGATGTTGTCGTCTTCGGTCACGGTCTTGATCATGAAGCCCTGCGAACCGTCGAGGCTCTGGATGTAGGCCGTGCGGTAGGTCTCGGTGTAGTCGATCGAGGTCTGTCCCGTCATCGTGTTCTCGCCGTTGTTGCCGTTGCCGATGTCGCTGATGATGCGTCCCTCGATGTAGACGTCCTTGTTCACGATGCCCACCATGTCGCGCACCTCGCCGAACGAGATTTCGTGCCCGAATTCGTTCTTGGCGTTGGCCTGCGTGAGGTAGACCGTCGAGGAGATGGTCCGGTTCCACCCGTCGCGGTAGCTGAGGGTGATGCGGGCGTTGCGCAGGGCTTCGGGATCGGCGTTGGGGTCGGTCTGGAGAATCAGGAACCCGTTGCTGATGTCGAGGTCCGAAATCCATCCGCCCTCGTCGGCGCTCGTGTAGACGATCGACTGCCGGAGGTCCTCCAGTTCGAGGTTCGTGGAGAGCTGCGCCGTCGCCTGTCCGCCGTCGCCGGGCACCATGATGCTGCGGGTCGAGAAGTCCAGTTTCGGAGTGATGAAGCCCTCCTGTTTGATGTATACGGTGTCCGCGCGGTTGTGGGTCCAGAGGCGGATGCCCTCCATGCGGGGGAAGCCGTCGTTGGTCGTGGCATGGACTTTGAAATAGTCGTCGCCCGTGAAATGCGTTCCGCGGCCCTCGGTGTCGAGCGTGAGCCATCCGTTGTCGGGATTGATCAGTTCGATGTCGTAGGGTTGGTTGGAGAGGACCGGAATGTTCCTCGTGCCGCCTTTCCAGGGAGCTACGATCTCTTTTTCGTAAGGTCCGAACTCGGAGACGCGGGTCTCTTCGCCGTTGTCCTTTTCGCAGGCCGTGAGCGCCAGTCCGCCCAGCAGCGGGAGCAGCAGCCTTCGGTAGAGTGATTTTATCTGTTTCATTGTGTTCGAAATTAGGTTTTGCCGCATCGGCGGGGGAGGGACGCGCCCTCCCCGCCGGGGCGGTTTATTTGTTACTCTTTACGGCTATGGTTCCGAAACGCATCGGCGAGCGCTTGTTGGTCGCCATGTCGGACGTGATCGTGCCCGTGTCTCCCTGGTCCACCGTGGCGGTGTTCGAGGCGATGCACTGCGTGCTGCGTGCTTTGATCAGCAGCGTGACTTCCGGCTGGTTGCGCAGGGCGTCCGGCAGGATGAACACGCGGTCGGCGTAACCGGGCGTCGCGCAGTAGGTCATCGTCGACGCCCAGAAGACGAACGGACGGGCGCAGAATCCCGATTCGGGCAGCACGGTGAAGTTCACCCCGTCGGTCGAGTACTCTACCTGCCAGTATACGGGGCCGTAGATGCTCGTGCCGCCGGCGTTGCCCTGCGAGTTGGTGAAGTTGAGCGAGAGGTTCTCACCGGCGCCTTCGGTCGAGAATTTCAGCGCCACGGCGTAGCCCGTGTTCTCGGCGAAGTTCCACCAGTAGGTATTCTCGAATTTCAGGGCGTTCTTGCCGTTCAGTCCGGCGCCCGTCGTGAGTCCGTTGTACTCGTTGTCCAGCGCATTGGTAGCTCCCGGATCGGTGCACCAGAGCGATCCGCTGCCCTTATCCGGGGCGATCGTTCCGTCGGTGTTGGTCTTGATCGCGGCGTCGTTCCAGTTCCACTCCACGAGCGTCCGGCGGTTGGAACCCGACTCCGAAGCGGCGAGGTCGATCTCCTCCTTTTCGAGTACGCGGACCGAGTAACGGCCGATGTACCCCTCGTTGGTGTAGCCGTAGCGGGGCTGGAGGTCGTGGACGATGATGCCGCTCAGCGTGCCTTTGCCCTTGGGCATGCCGCTGCCGTCGCGCCGCCACGGAGTCTTGTTGTTGACCAGCATCGAGATCGTGCCGCCGTTCTTGTCGTAGAGTGTGCGGGGTACGCAGCTGACGAAGTTCGACGTTCCGAAGTAGCCCTCGTTGACATTGGTGTAGCTGCCGTCGGGCAGGGCGAATTCCACCTCCCGGAGCGAGACGTAGGTGTGGATGTCCTCGTCGGTGAGCTGGCCGATCGACTTCTCCTTGCGGATGAGGTCGCTGGCCGTGCCGGGCGTCTGGCTGACGATGTTCCCGGCTGTCAGTCCGCTGAGCGTGTAGCGTTCGGGATCGGCTTCCTTGGTGAGGGTCACGCCGTTGAGCGAGATCTTCACCTGCGAGTAGCGTTCCAGCGTGTTGTCGGCCGCCGAGTTGAACTGCACGCGGTATCCGTAGCTGCCGTCGAGCATCTGCACATAGGCCGTCTTGGCGTTCACCGTGTAGTCGGTGGCGTTGGGCGCCGAGTTGGGCGTCGTCTCCACGTTGGCGTTGTCCTTGTCGCTGATCACGATGCCCTCGAACCAGGCTTCGGGATTGTTGATCACCACCTGTCCGCTCTCGCCCTTGATCAGCGTGCGGTAGTCGGCTTCGTAGGTCTGTTCGACGATGAACGGCGCTGCGGGCGTGAGCTCTCCGGCCGTTCCCGGCAGCGAGAAGACGATCGACGCGCGGCGCGGGCCTTCCGAATCGTTCTCCTTCACGTCGAACGACAGCACTTTGTCTTCGAGCGTGATGTTCTCGATCCAGTCGGCCGACGCGCCTTCGTAGACCGGCGTGCAGACCACCTTGCCGAGCAGGCTGCCGAGGTTCTGCTTCAGCTCGGCCTTGATGGTCGTGGCCTTGCGCGTGGTCTTGGCGCGGTCGGGCGTGAAGGTCATGCTGGCCTCTTCGGTCGCCTGCGTGACGGTCAGCGTGACGGCGTGTTTCTTCTCTTTGGCGTCGGTGTAGGTCAGCGTGATCGCGGCCTGGCGCTTGCGCGGCGAGTTGTTCTTCAGGGTGCTGAACGTGACGGCGTCGGTCCCGACGGTCAGGTTTTCGATCCACTCCTCGTCCGGCTCGGGCGTTTCGTCGTCGTCCTCGTCGGGAATCACCGAATAGACGATGGTGTCCCGGATCTGTTTGTAATCCTCCCGGAGGTTGTTGTCAAGCCCGATGCGGAGGTCCCAGGGGTTGCTGAAAATCTCGATGCGGCTCTCTTCCAACGACAGGATGGGGTCTTCGCCCTCCTGCGTCATGCGTACCGCCTGTTCGAGTCCGCCGCGGGTGAAGATGATGTCCACGGCGCGCGGCACGCCGTAGTTTGCGCCGTATTTGAACAGGACGGGGGTGTTTCCCGAGCCGTTCAGGCGGTTGATGGAGGCCCATTCCACGTCTTCCGACAGACGGACCGACCATTCGCCGGTGGAATAGATCCGCACCTGGGTGGACCCGGCGTCCGAAGTCAGCGTGTATTTGTTGGAATCCACGTTCAGCGGCAGGTCCATGTCCGAATCCATTTCGCATCCGGTCAGCAGGAGCAGCGCCGTGACGAGGGGCAGGATGCCCGTGCGCCACGCTTTGTAGATGCTGTCTGTAAGGGTATTTTTCATCGTTGTGCTTTTTTATTCGTTCCGTAGGCCTTACATGCCGTATTCGTTATAGGCCTTGTTGTCGAGCGCGCCGCCCGAATAGACGACCTCCTTGTCGGGGATCGGGTAGTATTCGTGACAGGGGAGCATGTTGTCCTTGAGCGTCGGGTAGTTGGTGTATTCGTAGGTCATCTGATACCAGATTCCCCAGCGTACCAGATCGAACTTGCGCTGGAATTCGCCCAGCAGTTCGCGTCCGCGCTCTCTCTGAATCTCCTCCAGCAGCGCATCGTTGTTCTTGAAGACATAGGCGGTGGTTCCGGCGCGTTCCCGGACCATGTTCAGGTAGCGGACGGCCTCGTCGGGATTCTCCGTCTCGGCGTAGCACTCCGCCATCATCAGGATGGCGTCGGCGTAGCGGAATACCTTCTGGTTGGAGAAGTCGGCGGTGTTCTGCATCCCCGGGCACCAGAACTTCGGGCCGAGCCACGGACGGGTTCCCACGCCCGAGAAGGGCTTGCCGTCGTATTCCCACGCCATGTTCAGGGTTTTGCGCTTGTCGCTGCTCTTTTTGGTCTGGAGACCGTCGCAGAAGTAGCTGTTGGGGCGCATCGAGGTCCAGGTGGTCATGCCGGTGCCCATTTCGGGAATCTCCACGCCGTCGTAGATGCCCTTGCCGTTGTGGTACGGGGTGGTGATGGCGGCCACGTTGGTCGTGACGGCCAGTCCGCCGGGCGTGTAGGTGCGCTGCACCTCGAAGATCGACTCCGGGGTGTTCTTGTTGCGGAACATGATGTCGTCGAGCGGATACTGCTGCAGGTCGCCGTAGATTTTCTCCAGCTCGCCGAGCGCCTCGAGGGCGTCGTCCCAGCGGTGGTTCCACTGCGCGAGTTTGGCAATCATCATCCAGCCCATCGCGGCGCCCATGCGGTTGTCGGCTACCTCCGACGAGCGCACCTGGTCCATCGAGGGCACGTAACGCTGCAATTCGTCGATCAGGTAGTCGCGGGTCTCCTTCGCCGGCATGCGGCCCATGTGGGCGATCTCCTGCATCACCTGCTGGTCGGCGACCTCCTTGGTGTAGAAGGGCACGTCGCCGAAAACACAGGTCAGCAGCCAGTAGTAGAACGAGCGGATCACTACGCCTTCGGCCAGCAGCGGCAGCTTGTCGGCTTCCGAAGCCTCCTTGATGTCGTTCAGGGGCGAACGTTCGATGGCGGCGATGGTCGAGTTGCAGTACATGACGCCCTTGTAGCACTGGGTCCATATCTTCTGTCCGTTGAGCGGCTTCGCGGGGGATATGTCGAGCTGGGCGTCCTTGGTTCCCGAGGCGATGTACATCAGGTCGGTGACGCCTTCGGTCATGATCAGGAAGCAGTAGTCGTAGATGCTGTTGATCGGGATGTAGCAGGCATTGAGGCCCGCCAGGCACTGCGCCCGGGTCTTGTAGTACTCCTTGGGTCCTACGAACGACGTGGGGTGTTCGTCCAGGTCGCACGCGCTGAACAGCAGGGCGGCGGTTGCCGTCGCTGCCAGCAGGTATTTTTTCAGGAAACTGTATGATTTCATGGTCTTGGCGGTGTTAGTATCTGATCTGGAGGCTGAAAATGATGGTCCGGGGCTTGGGGTAAGCGCCGATGTCGACGCGCCGCAGGGCCGAGTTGGAACTCGATGTCGAAACGTCCGGATCGAATCCGTTGTATTTCTTCCACAGGTAGAGGTTCTCGCCGCTGACGCTTACGCGGATGTCGCGCAGGCGGTTCTTGGTGGCCTTGCGCATGTCGAAGGTGTAGCTCGCGGAGATGTTCTTCAGCCGCAGGTAGCTCGCGTCGTGCACCAGCCGGTCGCTGGGCAGGGCGTCGTAGCTGCCGGCCATGGGCAGGTTCGAATTCGGGTTGCGGACCGGATGCCAGGAGTTCTGCATGTACTTGTATTGGTTGGTATAGGGCGAACCGTTGCCCATCCAGAGTTCGGCGACGTTGTAGATCTTGCCGCCGATCGAGTAGTTGAAGAAGAAGCTCAATGTGAAATTGTGGATGTTGAACGTGTTCTGGATACCGCCGTAGAGGTCCGGGTCGGCCGATCCGAGGTACACCAGGTCGTCGCTGTTCAGCGCTCCGTCGTGGTTGATGTCCTGGTAGCGGGCGTATCCGGGCTTGAAGGTGTTTCCGCTGGCCGAGGCGTAGGCCTTGGTGATCTTGTTGCGTTCCACCTCCCCTTCGTTGTGCCATACGCCGCCGTAGCGGAATCCCCAGAGGGCGTTGAGCGTGTAGCCCTTCTTGTAGCCGTACATCATGTAGGTGGTTCCCGACGACGACGGCGACGAGTAGGCTGTCACGAAGTCTTCCGAGGCGATGTCGTCCACCATCTGCTTGTTGCGCGACAGGGTGAGGGTCGTCGACCACTGAAACTTCGGACGGACGATGTTGCGGCTTTCGACGGTGAGTTCCCAACCTTTGTTGGTGGTGCGTCCGGCGTTGGCGAAGTAGTTGGTGTAACCCGTTTGCGAGGCTACCTGTACGGTCAGCAGCAGGTCGCGGGTCTTGATCAGGTAGGTGTCGGCCGTGACGTTGAGCCGCCCGCCGAACAGCGAGATGTCGGCTCCGAGAGTATACTGGTCGGAGGTTTCCCACGTCAGGTCGGGCGACGCCAGGCGCGACGGGTAGACCGCCAGCTGCTGCGTGCCTCCCATCAGGTAGCCGCTCGTCGAGTTGCCGACGGCCGCCAGCGAACGGTAGGCCGAGATGGCGTCGTTACCGGTACGTCCGAGGCTGGCGCGCAGGGCCAGTTCGTCGATCCACTTGGCTTTTTGCAGGAACTTCTCGTTGGCGACGTTCCAGCGGAGGGCCGCCGAGGGGAAGAATCCCCATTTCTTGTTGGCGGCGAAGTTCGAGGCGCCGTCGTAACGGGCCGTGAACGTGATGTAGTAACGCTCCTTGTAGTTGTAGTTCAGACGCCCGAACACCGACATCTTGGTCCAGTCCGTGTGGTTGGTGCTGATCGAGGTGTTCTGCTTGTCGGGAACCGCGGCCATGTTGTTCCAGGTGAGTTCGTCGAGCGTGTAGCCGCGTCCGGTGATGCTCAGGTTGTTGTCGTACTTGACCTGTGCGGTGTATCCGCCCAGCACGTCGAAGTTGTGGCCGCTCTTGGGGCGTAATTCGTAGTAGACCGTATTCTCGCTGGAGAAACTCGTGTCGTCGTACTCGTCACGTTTGGCGTAACCGCCTTCGTTCTCTTTTTTGGCGGGCAGGTAACCCGGCTCGTAGTAGCGTCCGTGGCGCTGGTAGGAGTAGTAGGTGAACTGGCTGCGCAGCTTCAGTCCCTTGACGGGTGTTACCTCGACGAATCCGCTGTTGTTGAGCGAAATGCGCCGGGCGTTCTTGAAACAGTGGTCGAGCATGAGGCGCGGGTTGTTGAATTTCTGTCCCGAATACCACAGGTCGTTCATGTCGGATGTGGGGGTGAGGAACGGGCTGAGGAATACGGCGGCGTTCCACCAGTTGGTTCCGCCGATGGTGGCCAGGTTTTCGTCCTGGTCGCGGTAGGTGTAGCTCAGGTTCAGTCCGGCCTTGAGCCATTTGGCGAACTTGTGGTCGACCTTCAGGCGTGCGGAGTAACGTTTCAGCCCGCTGTTGTCGATGATTCCCTGCGTTTCGTTGAATCCGGCCGAGGCGTAGTAGGAGCTTTTCGCGGAGGCTCCCGAAATCGAAAGGTCGTAATTCTGGTAGAGCGCCGTGCGCGTGATGGTGTCGATCCAGTTCGTGCCGGCGCCTTTGGCCTCGGGGTTGGGGAAGGGGTATTTCGAGATCGGCGAGTCAGGCTCGATCTTGTCGTTGCCGTCGGCGCTCGAGAAGAAATAGGCGTAGTCGTTGCGGTAGCGGGCGAACTCCGTGGCGTTCATGATGTCGAGCTGGCGCGGGAGCTGCGAGAATCCCAGATCGGTCTTGAAGGTGATGCTGGGACGTCCGTCCACGCCGCGGCCCTTCTTGGTCGTGATCACGATCACGCCGTTCGAGCCGCGTGCGCCGTAGATGGCCGTCGACGAGGCGTCCTTCAGTACCGAGATCGACTCGATGTCCGCGGAGTTGATGTCGTTCAGGTCGTGAATGCCGTCGATGACGCCGTCGACGATGATCAGCGGTTCGTTTGATGCCGAGATCGAGCGCGTGCCGCGGATTCGGATCGAGGTCGTGGCGCCCGGCTCTCCGGTCGTGGCCATGATGTCGGCGCCGGCGATGCGGCCCTGGAGGGCCTGGTCGACCGAAACCACCGGGATGTCCTTGATGTCGCTCATCTTGACGTTGGCCACCGAACCCGTCAGGTCGGATTTTTTCACCGTGCCGTAGCCGATCACGACCACTTCGTCGATGGTCTGCTTGCTCTGGTCGAGTTTCACGTCGACCTTCGTGCGCGCGCCGACCTTTTCGGTTTTGGGTTCATAGCCGATGTACTGGAACGTCAGCGAGGCGCCTTCGGGAACCTGGATCGAATAATCGCCCGTGGCGTTGGTGCTGGCGCCGGTCGTCGTGCCCGTCACCAGCACGGTCGCGCCGATCAGCGGCTCGCCGCTCTGGTCCGTAACCTTGCCCGTTACGGTGTGTTTGGTTCCGCTTTTCTGCGCGAGGGCAGGCGCTGCCGTCAGCGCTCCCGAAACCAGCAGGATCAGTAATATGATATATCGTTTCATGCGAATTGTTTTTTAGGTGCGACTCCTGTGCTTATTTCCCCGAGGGGTAGTGACGGAATTCGATCATGACAGGGTAGTGGTCCGAATGGTGGGCCGTAAATTCGTCGTAGAGGACGAACGAGTAGGTGATTTCGCGCATCACGGCCTGCGAGGCGTAGATAAAGTCGATACGCTGTGTTTTGCTTTCGGGCGTCCATCCGCCGTATGGCGTTGGAACGGTGTGGAAAAACCGGCTGTGGTGGTCGCGCAGCGCGTCGAAATAACCGCTTTTGAGTACCGTCGAGTGGGTTTCGAAATACGTCCCGGCAGGCATTGCGTCGGCGTCCTTGGGCGAGTAGGAGTTGAAGTCGCCGGACATCAGCCACAGCGGTTCCACCGGATAACGGCGGATGGTGCTGTCGAGGATGCAGTTGATCTCCCGGTCGCGGTAGGCGTCGCCCGTTCCGGCTGCGCCCTGCCCGTTGGGATAGGTTCCGAACGGATAGAGGTGCAGCACCACGACGTTGATGTCCTTGATGCGGGCGTGGATGGCTCCGTGCCAGAGGGGAACATCTTCGAGCAGGCGGTTGCGCAACTCGATGGGGTATTTCGACGTCAGTCCTACCGGATATCCGGTCTCCTTGCAGAGTACGGCGTAGGGGTGTCCGTAGCGGTTGGCGAGGGCCGTGAGCGACTCTTCGGTGAAGTAGTTGCACTCGCAGAGTGCCATGAAGTCGGGGTCCTTCTCCTTCACCCACTCCACGAAGTTATCGAAGTTCTGGCCTTTGTCGAGCTTCATGCCCTCCAGGATGTTGTAGTTGATGAAGCGCAGGGTCTCGGGCTGTACGCTCGTTCCGGGATCGGTCGTCAGTTCCTCGTCCGGGACGGCCGGGTCGTCGTCGCAGGCGGGCAGCAGGGCTGCTGCGGCCAGCAGCGTACCGCCGAACGCCATCCGGCGCAGAAAATCTATGATGTTGTGTGTTTTCATGTCGTTGGCTGGTTTATTTGTTGTAGCGCAGGGCTGCGTAGTTTACGACGAATGCGCATTTTGCCTTGCCCGATGAGTCGGTCGTTGCCGAGTCGTAGGTGGTCGAAGTGCCGATCTTGTCCTGTGCGGCGCGCAGGCGAATCCAGGCCACCTCCTTGTTCATGATTTCCGAGGGAACCTTCATGCTTACGACCTTGTCGCCGGTGAGCTGTTCGAGTTGCATGGCGCCCCAGTTGCCCTGGTCGGGCATGGTGTAGTCGAGCAGTTTGGTCCAGTTGTTGCCGTCGAGCGAGTACTCGGCCGTCCAGTAGCGCAAGCCGCCTTGGCCTGTGTAGTTGCGGCCGCAGAATACGAAACTGCATTTGTCCGAGGTGATGCCTTTGGTGGAGAACTCGAATATCAGCGAATATCCCGTGTTCTCGGCCTTGTTCCAGAGTTGCGCGTGTCCCCAGGACGTGGAACCGATGTCCTTACCGTCGGCTCTGGCGCGGTAGGAGCCGCCCCAGGCCAGCCAGCCGCCGTGGCTCATGAACGAGCGTCCCGAACCGGAGCTGGCCGTCATGCCGTGTGCGTTGGTTGCAGTGGGGTCTTCGGGCTGGGGCAGATGGGGGTATTTCGCACGGACGTATTCGCGTACGTTTCCCGAGCCTTTACCCGATCCGTTGGGGCACCACTCGACTGCTACCTTCGAGAAGGCGTTGTCCTCGGCCTCTTCCAGAGCGATGTCTTCGCGCGTGAGGTTGCGGATCTGATAACGGCCGATGTCGCCGCCCTGCACGAAAGGCGTGTATTTTTCATGGACGATGACACCTGCGATGGTTCCCTGTCCGTCGGGCATCTCGTCGAAGCGCCACGGGCAGCCGGTATTGGTCATCAGGTGGATCATTTCACCGTGGCTGTCGAGAACGATGTTGGGATAGGTGGTGTTGAAGCTGTTCATGTAGTTGATGTACACCGGGGCGAAGCGGCCCGTGCGTATAGCCATCTGGCAGCGCTTGAGCGTCACAAAGGTGTAGATGTCGGCGTCGGTCAGCTGGTCGATGAATCGCCGCTTTGCGGGCAGTTCTTCGGCCGTGCCGGACTCTTTGGTGACGATGTGGTCCTGCGTCACGCCGCTCAGCGTATAGCGTTCGGGGTTGCTCCGCTTGGTCAGCGTGAGACCCTTGCACCAGAGCTTGAGTTTGTTGTAACGCTCCAGGTTGTTCTGCGACGCGTCGGTGGTCAGCAGTTTGATGCCCAGCGAGGCGTCGGCGTTTTGCATGTAGGCCGTGCGGTCGTTGATCCCCTGGTCGGGGCGGGTTGCGGCTTTGGGCATCGTCAGTTCACCCATGTTGGGCGAGGTCCGGTCGCTGACGACCACGCCGCTTACGGCGATGTCCTGATCGAGGGTGATCTCGCCCTCCGCATCCGCGATCAGCCCGCGCAGCTCCTCGAAGGTCACCTCGCGGGTCTCCGGCGTACCGCCCGGGATACCCTGGTAGGCTGTGAAATAGGTCATGTGCTGTTCGCCCCAGTCGTCCTGAAATCGGAGCCGGAATCGCGCCGCGCGAGGCTCGAATTTCTTGTTGTCGGCGATCCGGAATCGGAAATATTTGAAATCCTGGGCGTAGCTGACGCTGTCGGCCCACGGTTCGGCGGCGGAATTCTCGTCGTAAGCGACCGTCCAGTAGATTTTTTTGGACAGCGGAATGTTGGTGTCTATCGCTATGGAGTCGAGCGTGCCCACGGCCGAATATTGCGCCGATCCTTTCGTGAACTGGAGGACCGGCGCCGTGCCGTACTGCATCAGGTAAATCGTGTCGATGACCTGCTGCCGGGCCGATGAGACGAGAATGGTTCCCTTGCGGGGAAGCGAGTTGTTGGTCCGGTAATTGAGGGTGAACGAGCCGCCCGTTTCGCCGCTGTCGGCGCCGTCGACCGAGACCCAGAGTTTGGTCTCGGGCGTGAGACGCGCCTGCCACGGCCCGGTGGTCTCTACCTTGATGGTGCGTGTGCCTGCGTCGCTGGAGACGAAGACTTCGCTGCTGACGCCTTTCGAGCCGATGACCGGCTCTGTCTCATCCTCGCTGCACCCCCCCCCGAGCAATAGGGCCGAGGCGGCGAAGGCGCAGATCAGGCTGAAGCGCTTGGTGTAGAATTTTTTCATCGTATGTCGTAGTTTGGTTTTTTAGTGTCGCGGGATATTCTGTTCCCAGGGGAGTTTTCCGAACAGGTCTTCGAAATCGTACCATTTCAGGCGCAGCACGTAGAGGTTGTCGATGAAAATGCGGGTGTTGCCGCTCTCCATTTCGTATTTGCCGGCCATCAGTTCCACGCGCGTGTTGCTCGTAAAGGGATTTTTGGGGTGGGAGAAGATGATGAACTCCTGCTGTGAGTTTTCCCACATGGCCATCGGAAGCTCCTCGGCCGTGGGGTCGAGGTGTCCCACGCGGACGGTTTTCTCGGTGGTTCCGTCGGCAAACTGTCCGCCTCCCGTGATCCGCACGGTCAGTTCGTCGTTGTCTTTCGTGCCGTCGGCCGCCGCATAGGCGATGGCGTTGAAACGGACCATGGCGGCCGTGTCGTTCCGGATGGCCGGATCGTACGGGGTCAGCAGGTTGGCCCCGTGTCCGTCCTCGTCGCCGAGTTTGACGTAGCCGTTTTTGCCGTAGCAGTAGGCCGTGCCGCCCTCCTGTGCGGGCGTCGATTCCAGCCCCATTTTCTTCTGGTCGGCGGTCCAGCTGTCGATCGGCGTTTCGCCCCGGGTCTCCAGAGGCTCCGCCGAACCGTACTTCAGCCAGTCGAAGTTGCCCTCGTACTCTTTGGTGTATTTCGGGAATCCCTGTACGACGGCGATGAATTCATTGAGGAATTCGACGTCGGTGTGCAGCGAGATGCACCCTTTCCGTTCTACATAGGCTCCCGTGTGCGGGGTGATCAGCAGGACCAGTTCGTCGATGCCGGGTCTGACGCCGCGTTTGATTTCGTCGACGCGGAGCCACTCCTCGGCAGGCAGTTCTCCGGACTCTTCCTTTTCGCCTTCGAATCCGGCCTGATAAGCCACATTGCTTCTGATATAGATGGACCTTTTGAACGGTGCGGATTCCTGCTCTTTCGACGCTCTGACGGGGATGTGCAGGGTTCCCGTCAGCGCTTCTTCGAATTCCGGCGAGTTCGACCACTCGATGTGTTCCCTGCGGGAGTAGTCCTTGTCGTCGTCGCAGGCTGTGCCCAGAGATACCGTGCCGGTCAGCAGCAGTACCGCGATCAGCGAGGTGACGCTTCTCTTCGGGATTTTTTGAGATAGAGTTGTTCTCATAGCATTTAGGTTAATTGGTCTGAAAAGGTTTGAAAATTTTTGGTTAAATTTCGGGCGGATATTGAAAATATTTTCATTACAAAGGTAACCCTTAATAAATATCCGGAAAGGGTCTTCCTCGAAAATGTAAATGCTTGTAAACATTATTTCGCTTATTGTCAGAATTTTATGTTTTCCGATCCCCGTGCGTTATGTAAATGCTGAAACTTTAAGATTTTACTTTTTAATACATTTGTAATATGCAAACCCTTTCTTCCGATTTGCTTTTTTGTTATTAAAGCGCTATGTTTGCAATAAACCGAAACCTGAAATGAAAATCCTCCTTCTCGCCGCAGCCTTGTTCTCCGTGCTGTCCGCGTCTCCGGTTTCCCCGGGTGAAAAGTCCGATCTGCAGGAGTTGTTCCGCAGTCTCGACCGGGTGATCGCCCGCGGCGGCGAGTACACGGCCCGGCGCGAATCCCGCATCGACTCGCTCAAGCGCGCTCTGGTCCGCGGCGGGCTTTCGCTGCGTGAGCGCTTCGACCTGACCGAGCGGCTCGCCGAAGATTACAACTCCTACCAGAGCGATTTCGCGCTTCTCTACCTGCGGCGGAGCCTCGCGCTGGCCGAGGAGACCGGCGACAACGACCTGATCATGCGTGCCCGCTCCGGGATTGCGCTCTGTTACAGCCTGGGCGGGCGTTTTTACGAGGCCGAGGAGATCTTGAGCGGCATCCGCGATACGGTGCGTGTCAGCCGCCGGACGCTGCAATCCTATTATGTCGCCCGGCATCGCATGAACCGCGAACTCTACGCGCTGACCGAGCCGGGCGAACGCCGCGACCTCTTCCGCCGGCGCGAACATTATTATGCGCTCAGCGCGGCGAGAATCAGCGAGGACCGCTTCACGAGCCTGTACTACGGGTATATGGACGCCATCGTTCGCGAGGACTGGTCCGAGGCTTCGATCCTCTGCGACAGTCTGCTGGCCTCGGTCCCTCCCGATTCCCACGCCTACGCCAAGGCCGCCAACCACAAGGCGCTGCTCGAAGGGAAGGCGGGGCGTTCCGACGAGGAGCTCGCATGGTTCATACGTTCGGCCATGGCCGACATCCAGTCCGCCGTGCGTGACCACGGGTCGCTGTGCGCGGTCTCCGAGGAGCTTTTCAACCGGGGCGACGTCGAGCGGGCGATGGACTATATCCGCGTGGCGATCCGCGACACGCGTTTCTTCAACTCTCCGAGCCGTTCGTGGCGCGACATGGCCATCCTGCCGCAGATCGAGGCGGCTTACAGCGAGCGCAACGCCCGCCTGCATACGATGTACGTCGTGCTGATCGTCGTCATCCTGCTCTTTTTCGTCTCGGCCGTCGCCGCGGGGCTTTACGTGCTGTCCCGCAACCGGAAGCTCTGCGCCGTGCAGCAAACCCTCCGCGAGTCGAACGACAAACTCAACGGCCTGGCCCGGAGCCTGCGCGAGACGAACGACCGTTTGAGTGCGCAGAACCTCCGGATCGCCGATGCCAACCGGATCAAGGAGGTCTACATCGGGGGCTTTCTCCAGACGATCTCGGAATACATCAACAAACTTTCGGCTACGTATCAGTATGTCAACAAGATGCTGCGTGACGACCGGATCGCGGAACTCCGCCGCGAATACGCCCACAGCAACGTCCGCAACGACGAACTGAAGGAGTTCTACGCGCTATTCGACGAGACTTTCCTCGGGCTTTTCCCCTCGTTCATCGACGAGATGAACGGCCTGCTTGCCGACGAGGCCCGCACCGAGGGGCGCCACGACGGCGAGCTGACCACCGTGCTGCGCATCTACGCGCTGATCCGCCTGGGCATCACCGACACGGCGACCATCGCCGCGCTGCTGCACTGTTCGATCCGCACGGTCTACAACTACCGCTCGTTCACCCAGCGGCACACGCGGCCCGAGGTCGGCGATTTGGAACAGCGCGTGCAGCTGATCGGGCTGAACGGGATCGCGGTCCGGTCCTGACGGAGCCGTGTGTGCCGGAAAGCGTAAAATAACGCCGTTCCGGCAATTTTAACCTCCCGGCCGTAACAACGGCCGGGATATTTTCTTATATTTGTTTTCATTCTTACCCGATTGCAACCAACTAACTCTATTTATGATATGAACATTCCTTCGATTTTCTGGATCGTACCTGCCGCGTCCGTCGTCGCCCTGGCCTTCGCCTGGGCGTTTTACCGCCTGATGAAGCGCGAGGACGAGGGTACGCCGCGCATGCGCGAGATCGCCGCGCACGTGCGCAAGGGCGCCATGGCCTACCTGCGCCAGCAGTACAAGGTCGTCGGCATCGTCTTCGCGGTGCTGGCGCTGTTTTTCGCCTACCTGGCCTACGGCGCCGGGGTGCAGAACGGCTGGGTTCCCTTCGCCTTCATCACGGGCGGCTTCTTCTCGGGGCTTGCGGGCTATTTCGGCATGAAGACCGCGACCTACGCCTCGGCCCGTACGGCCAACGCCGCGCGGCAGTCGCTGGACCGCGGCCTGAAGGTCGCCTTCCGCAGCGGTGCGGTGATGGGACTGGTGGTCGTGGGTCTCGGCCTGCTCGACATTTCGTTCTGGTACGTCATTCTGAACCGCTTCGTCGAAGTCGCCGGACCGCAGAAACTCGTGGTCATCACCACGACGATGCTGACCTTCGGCATGGGTGCCTCGACGCAGGCTTTGTTCGCGCGTGTCGGCGGCGGCATCTACACCAAGGCGGCCGACGTGGGCGCCGACCTGGTGGGCAAGGTCGAGGCGGGCATCCCCGAGGACGACCCGCGCAATCCGGCGACCATCGCCGACAACGTGGGCGACAACGTGGGCGACGTCGCCGGCATGGGCGCCGACCTCTACGAGAGCTACTGCGGCTCGATCCTCGCCACGGCGGCGCTGGGCGCCGCGGCCTTCTCCTCGGCCGGTTCCGAGGCGTTGCAGATCAAGGCCGTGATGGCCCCGATGCTGATCGCTGCGGTGGGCATCCTGCTCTCGATCCTCGGCATCTTCCTCGTGCGCACGAAGGAGGGGGCCACGATGCGCGAACTGCTCCGTTCGCTGGGCGTGGGCGTCAACTTCAGCTCGCTGCTGATCGCCGCCGCCACGTTCGGCATTCTCTTCCTGCTGGGCGTCGAGAACTGGGTAGGACTGTCGTTCTCGGTCATCACGGGTCTCGTGGCGGGCATCGTCATCGGGCAGGCCACGGAATATTATACGTCGCACTCCTACAAACCGACGCAGAAGATCGCCGGGAGCGCCCAGACGGGTCCCGCGACGGTCATCATCGCCGGCATCGGCTCGGGCATGATCTCCACGGCCATCCCCGTCGTGACGATCGGCGTGGCGATCATCCTTGCCTACCTCTGCGCCATCGGTTTCGACATCGAGAACATGATGGCCCCGCAGAACATGTCGATGGGGCTCTACGGCATCGGCATCGCGGCCGTCGGCATGCTCTCGACGCTGGGCATCACGCTGGCCACGGACGCCTACGGCCCTATCGCCGACAACGCGGGCGGCAACGCCGAGATGAGCGGCCTCGGTCCCGAGGTCCGCAAACGCACCGACGCGCTCGATGCGCTGGGCAACACCACGGCCGCTACGGGCAAGGGTTTCGCCATCGGTTCGGCAGCCCTGACGGCCCTCGCGCTGCTGGCCTCCTATATCGAGGAGATCCGCATTGGGCTGATCCACAACGGAGTGACGATGCTCGAAATGTCCGACGGGACGATGCGCTTCGTGCAGGATGCCTCGATTCTCGATTTCATGGAATACTACCGTGTTTCGCTGATGAACCCCACGGTGCTGATCGGCGTCTTCATCGGTGCGATGATGTCGTTCCTCTTCTGCGGGCTGACGATGAACGCCGTGGGCCGCGCCGCGCAGAGCATGGTGGAGGAGGTGCGCCGCCAGTTCCGCGAGATCAAGGGCATCCTCACGGGCGAGGGAACGCCCGACTATGCGCGCTGCGTCGCCATTTCGACCCGCGGTGCGCAGCGTGAGATGCTGTTCCCGAGCCTGCTGGCCATCGCCGCCCCGGTCGTCGTCGGACTGGTCTTCGGCGTGGCGGGCGTGATGGGTCTTCTGGTCGGCGGATTGAGTTCCGGTTTCGTGCTGGCGGTCTTCATGGCCAATGCCGGAGGCGCGTGGGACAACGCCAAGAAGATGGTCGAGGAGGGGCACTTCGGGGGCAAGGGTTCCGACTGCCACCGGGCCACGGTCGTGGGCGACACGGTCGGCGATCCCTTCAAGGATACGTCGGGTCCGTCGCTCAACATTCTCATCAAACTGATGTCGATGGTTTCGATCGTGATGGCGGGACTGACCGTCGCCTTCCATTTGTTCTGACGTTTCCGGTTTTAAGCGGCTGTTTCCGCACATCCCTCCAGCGGGGCGAATGGAAAGTACCTTAAGTACTGACCATTCACCCATCCGGGGATTTTTCACGATGCACGGTATCTGCACCGCACGGATCGAAATTTATCGGAAGCGGCCGGACCCTGCGTCTCTGAAACAGAATTCCGAATTTGTCCGAGCGTCTAATGCGTGTCCCGATACCAGTTCGTCAACCGGTTTTCGGCGGCGTACCGGGGCGAGGGCTCGCTCACCGAGACGCCCGAATAGTGATGAACCTCGTGGTTGCCCTGCCCGTATGCCGAGTAAAAGCGCGCCGTGTGAAGACGGCTGTCGGCGGGGAACGCCCGGTCCAGCTGCGCCGTGAATTCGTCGACGAGCGCCGGATCGCCGCAGCTCAATCCGACGTAGTGCCCCAGGTCGTAGAAAAGCGGGGTGCTGCCGCCCTTGTAATACTGCAATTCCGAGAGTTCGAACGGCTGTTTCTCCTTTTCGTTGATGCGCCGCATCACCCCGGCCAGGCCGTCCAGTTCCGACAGGACGGCCAGCGATATGCAGCCCGACTGCTCCTTCCAGATTGTGTTCTGGTATTCGTTTTCGTAGAGGTTCCAGAACTCCCGACAGGTTTTCGCGAGCCGTTCCGAAACAGCCGTTTCCTCGAACAGGTGGGGGATAATCCGGTCATAGGGGAATCCGTCGCCCATGATTTCGCAGGGCGATGCCACGACGTAGCCGACGGTCGAACGCAGGTCGTAGAGCGTCTCGATGTTGGCCATGAAGCAGTCGTCGAAGATCAGGTAGTCGAAACGGAACCGCTGCGCTTCGAATGCCGCGTTCAGTTCCGTGATGTCCAGCTCGTAGCCCTTGTCGCCGAACGAACGGGTCTGCTTGGCTCCCGGGGCCGTGGCCCATACGTCGTCCTCTGCGGGACGCTGCAACGAGTAGGGGATCGAACCGCTGGCGGCCGGAATCCACGCCTTGCCGTGACAGCCGATGATCAGCCCGTAGCGTTGTGCCGGGGCCGTTTCCGCCGCATCGGCGAACAGCTGCCGCACCTTTTCCGGATTGCCGGCGTTGAAACCGTCGTAGGTTTTCAGCGTCGTGCGTTGGCACTGGTCCGTCGCCGGGTCGTAACGGATCTCCTGCAGGACGGCCGACGAATGTTTCTCGGGCTGGTAGCAGACCAGAATGCGCCCGTCGCCCGGAATTCGGTTCGTCACGGCTGCGCTGATGCCTTCGATGTTGTGCTCGTAATAGGCGATCAGGCTTCGCCCGGGCATGTACAGCAGGAGGGTCTGCGTCGCCACGGCGGGCCGCTGGTAGACCTCGACCGGGTAATCGCCCATGTTGGCGGGGTAGTGGACGGTTATCGTGCCCAGCTTCCGGCGCGCCTTGGCGGAGTTGATTTCAGTGGCGGTCACCGTGACCGTCGTTTCTCCGCGGGCGCCGCCGGCCGGCGTCACGGTGAATCCCTCTCCGGTATACGACAGCGTCCACGGTTCTTCGGCCGACACGGTGAACGCCGCCCCGGACGAAGCGTCGCCCGGGAGATGAACCTCTCCCGTCGAGACCTCGATTCGCGGTTCGCGGTCTTTTTCGCAGGCCGCGAGCGTCAGCAGCAGGGCGAGGCAGAGCGTATGCCGGAAAATGCGGATCATTTATAGGTGCGGGGTTTGAGGTTGTTGAACTGCCATGTGCGGTCGCGCTGGTAGGTGTAGCCTTCGGGCTTGTTCCAATAGACGCGGCTGAAATCGAAATAGAATCCCTTGCGCTTCTTGCCCTCGACCACATAGGGAACGATCAGCGGCACGAACTCCACCGTGCGGCTGACGATGCGCGCCTTGCCGAAGGAGAGCCCTTCGGCGGCCAGCACGTCGAGCGCATGGTCGAACATCAGCACGTGGCGCGGGGTCTTCTGCGTGAATCCGTCGCCCGAGTCGAGGATCGTGCGGATGACGCCGTTCATGCGGTCCGACCAGGCTTTTTCCTGCTCCTTGTCGCCCAGCGCACCGTAGGCGAACGACATGAGGTTGAGGATTTTGGGACTGAACGGATCGCGTTTCAGTGCGTCGTTCCCCACCGAGACCATCGTCTCCAGCGCGGTCCTGTCGGGTTTGTCGGGGTCGATGCCCGAGGCCAGCATCAGCATTTTGTCCAGGTCGGGGTTCACGGCCAGCGGCTTGTAGTCGTCGCGGTAGGCGTATCCGTAGTAGAGGTAGTGGTAATCCTCGTCGGTCAGCGTCGCGTCGCCCGCGTTGTAGCGCATCATCAGCGCGGGGTAGTAGAACGCGGACTGGGCGTCCATCGTCCGGTCGAGGATCATGTCCTCGTCGGGGACCCTGGCGGCGGCCAGCGCCGGAACCAGCAACAGGAGAAGCAGCAATCGTTTCATAGCGGTCGTTTCCGGTACAAACGCAAAATCAGCGCAAATCGTATCTGGCGATCAGTCGTTCGAACTTCGCGCGGAGTTTTTCCGATCCGGCGACCAGCGGCAGGCGCATCGTGTCGCCGATGCGTCCCATCACCGAGAGGGCGCACTTCACGCCCACGGGGTTGCCCTCCTCGAAGAGCGCGTGCACGGCTTCGTCCAGCGTGGCGTAGGCTTTTTCCGCCGCGTCGAAGTCGCCCGCCTTGGCGTGGTTCACACACTCCATGAACCGCTGCGGGAAGGCGTTCGCCGCCACGGAGATCACGCCGTCGCCCCCGCGGCGCATCAGAGAGAGCGTCATGCCGTCGTCGCCCGACAGCACGAGAAATCCCTCGGGACGGTTGTCCAGGATGCGCTGCATCTGGCAGATGTCGCCCGACGCCTCCTTGATACCGATGACGTTGCGGAAGTCGGCGGCGCAGCGGAGCGTGGTCTCGGCGGTCATGTTGACGCCCGAGCGGCCCGGGATGTTGTAGAGGATCACCGGCAGGGGAGAATGTTCCGAGACGGTGCGGAAATGCTGATAGAGACCTTCCTGCGAAGGCTTGTTGTAATAGGGCGTCACGCTCAGGATGGCGTCGGCGCCCCGCAGGTCGAATTCGCGCAGCTGGTCCAGCACCTCCGAGGTGGAGTTGCCGCCGCAGCCCATCACCAGCGGCACGCGGCCTGCGATCTGGTTGGTGATGAACATGGCGATCACGGCGCGTTCGGGCATGTAGAGCGTGGGGGTTTCGGCCGTGGTTCCGAGTGCGACGATGTAGTCCACGCCGCCTTCGATCACGTAGTCGATCATGCGGGCCAGCGCTTCGTAGTCCACGCGGCCCTCTTCGGTGAACGGGGTGATCATGGCGGCGCCTACGCCGGAAAGTTTGTGTCGTAGCATAGTGTATGTCTTATTATCGTTGTATCGGTTTGTCGCGGTTGTCCGCGTAAAGCAGGCGTCTTACGCCTGTCAAAAAAGCTCTCCCTGCTGCGCGGTCTCCTCTGCCGGGCCGCCGCCCTCGACCATCCGGATGAACTCTTCCTCGGAGATGATCCTTACGCCCAGCTTCTCGGCCTTCTTGAGCTTCGCCGGTCCCATCTTGTCGCCTGCCACGAGGTAGTCGACGCTGCCCGACACCGCCGCGAGGTTCCGGCCTCCGTGCAGCTCGATCAGCTCCTTCATTTCGTCGCGGCTCCGCGTGAACTTGCCCGAGACCACGAAACTCCGGCCCGCCAGCGCCTCCGACGCCAGGCGGCGCGCTTCGGCTTCGAATTGCAGCCCCGCGGCGCGCAGGCGGCGGATGATCCGCAGGTTGTCCTCCTCGGCGAAGTATTCAATGATGGCGTCGGCGATCCGTCCGCCCACTTCGTCGGCCTCGACCAGCTCCTCGCGTGTGGCCCGCATCACGGCGTCGAGCGAGCGGAAATGCTCGGCGAGGTATTTGGCCGTAGTCTCGCCCACGAAACGGATTCCCAGCCCGAACAGCACGCGCTGGAAGGGGACCGTCTTCGAGCGTTCCACCGAGCGGATGATGTTGTCGGCCGACTTCTCGCCCAGCCGGGGCAGGGGAGCCAGTTGTTCGGCCCGCAGGTCGTAGAGGTCCGCCACGTCGCGCACGAGTCCGTTTTCGTAGAGCAGTTCGACGGTCTCCTCGCCCAGCCCCTCGATGTCGAGGGCCTTGCGGCGGATGAAGTGGATGATGCGCCCGATGATCTGGGGCCGGCATCCGCCCTGGTTGGGGCAGTAGTGCTTGGCCTCGCCCTCGTAACGCACCAGCGGCGTTCCGCACTCGGGGCATACGGTGATGTAGCGGAACGGCCGGCTGTCGGCGGGACGCTGCGAGAGGTCCACGCCGATGATCTTCGGGATGATCTCGCCGCCCTTTTCGACGTAGACCGTGTCGCCCGGGCGGATATCCAGCTGGGCCATCTGCTCGGCGTTGTGCAGGGTCGCGCGACGCACGGTGGTCCCGGCCAGCAACACGGGTTCGAGGTTGGCGACGGGCGTGACGGCGCCCGTGCGGCCGACCTGGAACGATATGCTGTCGAGCCGCGTCGCGGCCCGTTCGGCCTTGAACTTGTAGGCCACGGCCCACTTGGGGGCTTTGGCCGTGAATCCCAGCTGGCGCCGCACGGCGAAGTCGTTGACCTTGATCACCACGCCGTCCGTCGGGAAGGGCAGGCGGCGGCGCGCGGTGTCCCAGTGTTCGATAAATGCGTCGATCTCGTCGACGCTGCGGCAGATGCGCGCCGCGTCCGAGACCTTGAACCCCCATTGGCGGGCCTTTTCGAGGCTCTCCCAGTGGGTCGTGAACGGCAGATCGTCGCCCGCCAGCTGGTAGAGCGTGCAGTCCAGCCCGCGCCGGGCCACCACGGCCGACGACTGCTGCTTGAGCGTCCCGGCGGCGGCGTTGCGCGGATTGGCGAAGAGCTGCTCGCCGTTGGCCTCGCGCTCGGCGTTGAGGCGGTCGAACGAGGCGTAGGGCATCAGTATCTCGCCGCGGATTTCGAAGTGGTCGGGCCAGTCCGTGCCCCGCAGGCGCAGGGGAACCGTGCGTACCGTGCGCACGTTGGCCGTCACGTCGTCGCCCTCGACACCGTCGCCGCGCGTCACGGCGCGCACGAGCCGCCCGTGCTCGTAGGTGAGCGAGATGGCCGTGCCGTCGAATTTCAGTTCGCAGACGTAGTCCGTCGCCCCGGCTTCGCGCTCGATGCGGCCGATGAACTCGTGCAGTTCTTCGAGCGAATAGGTGTTGCCCAGCGACAGCATCGCGTAGCGGTGCTTGACGGTTTGGAACTCGGCCGTCAGATCGCTTCCCACGCGCACCGAAGGCGAGTTGGGGTCGGCGTATTCGGGGTGTGCGCGCTCCAGGTCCTGAAGTTCGCGCATCATCGCGTCGAACTCGAAATCCGAAATTTCGGGGGCGTTTTCGACGTAATATTTGAAGTTATGCAGTTCGAGCTGCCGGCGCAGCTCTTCGATCCGTTCGCGTACCATAATCCTAAAATAACGTGGGTAAAGTTACATATTTTGTCTTTAACAACGGGTGAATTTGGTGTAAAATCAAAAAAAATGCAAAAAAAAATTGCAGATGTGGTGCGATATTCAAATTTTGCTTATAATTGCAAAAAATTTCGAGACACTAACATGGCTAAACAGAATATCGTGAAGAAACATATTGCGACGAGTTTTCATAACCTCAGCCCCGAGTTGCAGGAGGCTGTGAAGGCGAAATACCCGCTGGGGTTCACCGATGCGATGATCCGTGTCGACAAACCCAACGGCGATTTTTTCTATGCCGTTCCCTATGATACGGACGAGATCGCTTACATGGTGAAGGTCGACGTGAAGATCGACGACAATTCGCACGAAGACGACGATAAGGACTATTACGACGACGAGATCAAGGGAGCCGACGACATTCAGGGCGACGACGACAGCTCGGATGTTTCGGACGCTTCGGACGACGACGTGAATATCTGACGCTGCCTATGGTTCGCGCCCTTCTCGCCCTGCTCGTACTGCTCTCGACGGCCTGCGGCCTTGCCGAGGACGAGCGCGACGAGGAGAACAAGTACATCTACCTGACATTTTACGACAAGGCGTTCGAGGCCTACTGCCTGGGCGCATTCGACGTCGATGGCGACGGACGCATCTCGCGCTACGAGGCGCAGCGTGTCCGCGGCATGGAGTGCCCGGAACGGGGCATCGCGTCGCTCTCCGACCTGAAGGAGTTCACGCGTCTGGAACGGCTCGATTGCCGGGGCAACGCGCTCACGCAGCTGGACGTCACGATGACGCACCTCGAATGGCTCGACTGCTCGGACAACGACCTCGTGTCGCTCGACGTGAACGGCCTGCGCGGCCTCACGTACCTCGATTGCGGCGGCAACTCGCTGCCGCGCCTCGACCTGCAGTCGAACGCCTCGCTCGCAACGCTTCTTTGCCCGGACAATGCCCTTGCGGGGTCGCTGGATCTGACCTCCTGCGCCTCGGGGCTGCGTGCCGACGTGCGCGGCAATCCTGCCCTTGCGACGGTCTACTGCCTCGCCTCGCAGAACGTCGGCTTCAACGGTCCGACCGAGCTCGTCCGCAACTGATTTCACGGCAGGAAACGACCCGCCGGGCCGTTGGGAGGACTTTCGTTCCGGATGGAGCGGCTCCGCTTTTGGACGCATTGTTTTCCCTTTTTCGACAAAACACCGTCCTTTCCGGACGGTTTTTCTTTATAATTTGTTGAAAAGTCCGCCGCACGGCTTGGGCGTTTCGGATAATAATTCGTACCTTTGGATGCAAAAAATGTCTTTTGCAAACATAAAACAGAACCGGATACAATGAAAAAAGTTGACGTTATCCTCGGCCTGCAATGGGGTGACGAGGGCAAAGGGAAGGTCGTGGACGTGCTGACGCCCCGTTACGAGGTGGTGGCCCGTTTCCAGGGCGGTCCCAATGCCGGTCACACGTTGGAATTCAACGGCGAGAAATACGTGCTCCGCTCGATTCCTTCGGGCATTTTCCAGGGCGGCAAGACCAACATCATCGGCAACGGCGTGGTGATCGACGCCATCCTCTTCCGCGAGGAGGCCGAAGCGCTGGCTGCCAGCGGCCACGATCTGACCAAACAGCTTTGCATCTCGAAGAAAGCCCACCTGATCCTGCCCACCCACCGCATGCTCGACGCTGCGTACGAGGCGGCGAAGGGCAGCGCCAAGATCGGCACGACGGGCAAGGGCATCGGTCCCACCTATACCGACAAGGTGAGCCGCAACGGCATGCGCGTCGGGGATCTGTTGAGTCCCGATTTCGAAAGCATCTATGCCGCGGCCAAGGCGCGCCACGAGAAGATTTTGAAAAGCCTCGGTTACCAATATGACATCACCGAACTGGAGAAGCAGTGGTTCGAGGCGGTGAAGTACCTCCGCCGCTTCCACATCATCGACAGCGAATATTTCGTCAACGACTGCCTCGCGCAGAACAAGTCGATCCTGGCCGAAGGTGCACAGGGCACGCTGCTCGACGTGGATTTCGGTTCCTATCCGTTCGTCACCTCGTCGAACACCGTTTGCGCGGGCGTCTGCACCGGACTGGGCGTCGCCCCGAACCGCATCGGCGAGGTCTTCGGCATTTTCAAGGCCTATTGTACCCGTGTGGGCAGCGGACCGTTCCCCACGGAACTGTTTGACGAGACGGGCGACGAACTGTGCCGCGTAGGCCATGAGTTCGGCGCCGTGACGGGCCGCAAGCGCCGCTGCGGATGGCTGGACATGGTGGCCCTGAAATATTCGATCATGATTAACGGCGTGACGCAGCTGATCATGATGAAATCCGACGTGATGAACGATTTCGACACGATCAAGGTGGCCACGGCCTACGAGATCGGCGGCCGCAGCACTTCGGAATTCCCCTATGAGATCACCGACGACCTCCGCCCGGTCTACACCGAGTTCGAAGGCTGGAAATGCGACCTGCGCCGGTACGGCAGCTACGAGGAGTTCCCCGAGGCGTTCAAGCGCTACGTGGAGTTCATCGAGCGGCAGACGGGCGTCCCCGTGAAGATCATTTCCGTGGGACCCGACCGCGGCGAAACCATCACCCGTTAAGAACGGGTTTCTGGGACGACGGCAGGTCGTTTTGCTATCGTTCGGTTCCGCGCTCCCGCCCGCTTGAAAAGCCGGGTTTTAGGGGTGTTGCGCTGTGCCGTTTTTGCGTAATTTCCGTCCGTATTACGGCTGACAATCCGGCTGCGTCGCGACAAGTCCCCTCCGCGAGGAGAGGATTTAGGGGAGGGTCAGACTTGTAAACGCGGCGGAACGCCGCGATAACGACGCTCGACAGAAAAATGACAGACAATAATTGTAACATACTTAACTTATATGCAACAACAAAACCTTAAAATTCTCGTTTTGGCCAAGCAGGTTCCCGATACCCGCAACGTAGGCAAGGACGCGATGACCCCCGAAGGGACGGTCAACCGCGCGGCGCTTCCGGCCATCTTCAATCCCGAGGACCTCAATGCGCTCGAAGCCGCCCTGCGGCTCAAGGACCGCGTCGAAGGTTCCACGGTCCATATCCTTACGATGGGTCCGCAGCGCGCCGCCGACATCATCCGCGACGCGATGTTCCGCGGGGCCGACGGCGGCTACCTGCTTTCGGGCCGCGAGTTCGCCGGTTCGGACACGCTGGCCACCTCCTACGCCCTTTCGTGCGCGCTGAAGAAAATCACCCCCGACGTGATCTTCGCAGGCCGTCAGGCCATCGACGGCGACACGGCGCAGGTAGGCCCGCAGGTCGCCGAGAAGCTCGGCCTTCCGCAGGTGACCTATGCCGAGGAGATTCTCGAAGTCCGCGAAGGCGCGCTGGTCATCAAGCGCCGCCTGGAGCACGGCACGGAGGTCGTCGAGTGCCCGATTCCGGCCGTTGTGACGGTCAACGCCTCGGCCGCCGAGTGCCGTCCGCGCAATGCCAAGCGCGTGATGAAGTACAAGGGCGCGCTGGCCGGTTCGGAGATCGCCGCGGCTCCCGAGTCGCCCGCCGCGCAGCGCGCCGCCGCGAAGGAGTACCTCCGGATCGTGGAGTGGGCCGCCGCCGATGTCGATCCCGATCCCGCACAGCTCGGCCTCCAGGGTTCGCCCACGAAGGTCAAAAAGATCGAGAACGTGGTTTTCGCCGCCAAGGAGGCCAAGAAACTCACCGCCGCCGACAATGACATCAATGAACTTATGGTTGAACTGATTGCGAGCCACACGCTCGGTTAATACGCTCCGGAGATGAACAACATATTCGTATATATCGAGATGGAGGGCGGCAAGGTCGCCGACGTGAGTCTCGAACTGCTTACCAAAGGCCGCGAACTGGCCACGACGCTCGGTGTGAAACTCGAAGCCGTCGTGCTGGGCCACAACCTCGCCGGCATCGAAAAGGAACTGGCCAAATACGGGACCGATACGGTCTGGGTCGCCGATGACCAGTTGTTTTCCCCGTTCCGCACGCTGCCCCACACGGCGGTCCTGTGCGGTCTGATCGGGCAGGAGAAGCCCCAGATCGCGCTGTTCGGCGCCACGCCCGTGGGCCGCGACTTCGCACCCCGCGTATCTTCGGCCCTGCACAGCGGTCTGACGGCTGACTGCACGCAGCTCGAAATCGGCGACCACAAGGACGCCAAGACGGGCACGGAGTATAAAAACCTCCTCTATCAGATCCGCCCGGCCTTCGGCGGCAACATCATCGCCACGATCGTCAACCCCGACCACCGTCCGCAGATGGCCACCGTTCGCGAGGGCGTGATGCGCAAGGAGTACGCCGCACAGCCCGGAGCGGGCGAGGTGAAGGCGATCGACTGGAAGAAATTCGTCAAGGACGCGGACCTGGCGGTGAAGATCATCGACCGCCAGATCGAGGAGCGCAAGATCGACATCAAGGGCGCGGGCATCATCGTCGCCGGCGGCTACGGTATGGGTTCCAGGGAGAACTTCAGGCTGGTGCATGAACTGGCCGACGTATTGGGCGGCGAAGTGGGCGCCAGCCGCGCCGCTGTCGACGCGGGCTTCACGGAGCATGCGCGCCAGGTGGGCCAGACGGGCGTCACGGTGCGTCCGAAGCTCTACATCGCCTGCGGCATTTCGGGCCAGATCCAGCACACGGCCGGCATGGACCAGTCGTCGATGGTCATCTCGATCAACTCGGACCCCGAAGCCCCGATCAACAAGATCGCCGACTACGCCATCACGGGCGACGTCAACGAGATTATCCCCAAGATGATCAAATACTACAAACAAAACTCGAAATAGCGATGCGCAGGCTCCTGACGGTAATCTGTACGGTTCTTCTCACTGTATCCGTTTCCGGACAGCAGATCAAGAGCCGGCCTGTCGGGTTCGACGACTTCCGCTCTCTGCTGGAAGCCGCCGGTTACGAGGCGTTCGGTTTCGACTTGTCGGAACTACTCGAAGGACCGGGCCGCTATGACATGACGGTATATATCAAGGAGTATGAATCGGGCGGGGAGATTCATTCCCGGAAGTTTCCCTGCGGGCCTAACAAACTGCTCGTAAGCGATTTTCCCGAGGAGATGCGCGGTGAAATCCTGCCCGAAGATATGGCTGATCCGCAGGCGGGTATTTACATGCTGGCGAAGAAACTGACGATCGGATTCTATCCTTCGGGGACGGATTCGACGGCGATGCTGAATTTCAGTATCCCGGAGATGCGGGAGGCCAGTCAGCGGCTCAAGCTCCGCAGCGTGACTTCGTCGAGCGGTTATACGCTTACCAAGTATCGCACCCGTCCGTTCGAGATCGACTCGTTCGAGGCCGGAAAGTTCATTCCTCTGGTCTTTTACGGTTCGATGTGGTTCGATGCGGAGCACAATCTGTTCCGTTTCTGCGGTGAGAACGAGATCGCGCCGGACCTGTCGAGCGAAATTGTCGGCAACATTCCCCACTTCTATGTCATAGGTATTGAATTTACCCCAAAACAGGAGCCTACGAATCTTAAAAACAACTAATTATGGCTAATTTCTTTTCAGATAACAAGGATTTGCAGTTCCACCTCCAGCATCCGTTGATGCGCAAGATCGTGGAGCTGAAAGAGCGCGGTTTCGCGGAGAAGGACCTCTACGACTATGCACCGCAGGATTTCGACGACGCGATGGACAACTACCGCCGCGTGCTGGAGATCGCCGGCGAGGTCTGCGGCGAGGTGATCGCCCCCAACGCCGAGGGTGTGGACCACGAAGGCCCGCGGGTCGTCGGCGACCACGTGGAGTACGCTTCGGGTACGGTCGAGAACATGAAGGCCGTCGTGGACGCGGGGCTGAGCGGCATGACGCTCCCCCGCAAGTACGACGGACTGAACTTCCCGCTCATCTGCTTCGTGATGGCCAACGAGATGGTGGCCCGTGCGGACGCCAGTTTCGAGAACATCTGGGGATTGCAGGACTGCGCCGAGACGCTGAACGAATTTGCTTCCGAAGAACTCAAGCAAAAATATTTGCCCTGGGTTTCGGCGGGTGCGACGTGCGCCATGGACCTCACGGAGCCGGACGCCGGTTCGGACCTCGGTGCGGTGATGCTCAAGGCCACCTGGTCGGAGGAGAAGCAGACGTGGCTGCTGAACGGCGTGAAACGTTTCATCACCAACGGCGACGGCGAGGTTTCGCTCGTGCTGGCGCGTACCGAAGAGGGTACGACCGACGCCCGCGGCCTCTCGATGTTGGTCTATGACAAGCGCGACGGCGGCGTGAAGGTGCGCCGCATCGAGAACAAGCTCGGCATCAAGGGATCGCCGACGTGCGAGCTGGTCTTCACGAACGCCCCGGCGCAGCTGGTCGGCAACCGGAAGATGGGCCTTATCAAATATGTGATGTCGCTGATGAACGCCGCCCGCCTGGGCATCGGCGCACAGTCGGTGGGTCTCTGCGAGGCCGCTTACCGCGAGGGCCTGAAATACGCCCACGAGCGCGCCCAGTTCGGCAAGCCGATCATCCGGTTCGCCGCCGTTTCGGAGATGCTCTCGAACATGAAGGCCAAGGTGCAGGGCGTGCGCGCGCTGCTGTACGAGACGGCGCGTTTCGTCGAGGTCTACAAGCAGTACGGCCACATCGCCCACGAGCGGCAGCTCGAGGGGGAGGAGCGCCAGGAGATGAAGTTCTACAACCGCCTTGCCGACGGCTTCACCCCGCTGGTGAAACTCTTCTCGTCGGAGTACGCCAACCAGCTGGCCTACGACGCCATCCAGATTCACGGCGGCTCGGGCTTCATGAAGGACTATCCCTGCGAGCGCCTCTACCGCGACGCCCGCATCATGAACATCTACGAGGGAACCTCGCAGCTGCAGGTCGTTGCGGCCATCAACGCCGTGACGAAGGGTACGTTCCTGGAGCAGATCGAGCGCTATGCCGCCGAGAGCTATCCGGAGGCCATGTGCCCCGTGGTTACGAAGCTCAAGGAGCTGACCGTGAAGTTCTCGGAGATGCAGGCCCGCGTCGAGGCCGGCGACAAGGAGGTTTGCGGATTCAAGGATTTCCATGCCCGCCGTCTGGTGGAGACCGCCGGACACATCATCATCACCTACCTGCTGGCCCGTCAGGCCGGCCAGGTTGGGGAGTATGCCGCTTCGGCGCGCGTGTTCTGCAAAATGGCCGAGGCGAAGATTTCGGAGGCCTATACCTACGTGATGAACTCCACGACGGAGGACGTCGCGCTGTTCAAAGCCGTCGAAAACGAGTTTTAAACACACTCAAACCGGATACGATGCGGAGGATCCTGAACAATCCTCCGCATCGTTTTTCCTGACGGGGCGCGGCCTTGCGGTGCGGGGGGGGGCCGCAATCCGCTCCGGAATCCGGAAACGATTGTCTAATAGCGTATGAAAGCACGATTACTGGCATTGTATCTGCCTCAATTTCACCCCATCCCGGAGAACGACCTGTGGTGGGGAAAGGGCTTTACCGAATGGACGAACGTGGGTAAGGCGCAACGGTATTTCCGGAATCACTATCAGCCCCGTGTCCCGGCCGATCTGGGGTATTACGACCTGCGGGTCGCCGAGACGCGACAGGCGCAGGCGGATATGGCCCGCGAATACGGTGTCGAGGGCTTCGTCTACTGGCATTACTGGTTCGGTAACGGCAAACGGCTGCTTGAACGCCCCTTCAACGAGGTGCTGGCCTGCGGCGAACCCGATTTCCCGTTCGCGCTGGCCTGGGCCAACGAAAGCTGGCGGGGATTCGCCCACGGGATCACGAACCGCAACATGCTGATCGAACAGCTTTACGGAGGCGTCGAAGACTATACGGCGCATTTCCGGGCCGTGCTGCCCGCTTTCCGGGACCATCGTTACATTACGGTGGACGGCAAGCCGCTGTTCATGATCTACAAGCCGCTGGCGGATCCCGAGGTGAAGGTCTTCATCGCCACGTGGCGGGAACTGGCCGAAAGGAACGGCCTGCCGGGGATTTATTTCGTCGGGCACGACAACGCCCCGGTTCCGAATATCGAGGCCGTTTTCTCGACGGGGGTCGACGCCGTCAATCCGTTGCGGCTGGTCGGGTATTTCAATGTGAAGCATTCGTTTTTCGAACGGCAGCGGATAAAATTCGACCGTTGGCGGAAGATTCCGCTCAATTACCCGTATGAACGAATGGCCGCCTGTTTTCTCGACAGGGACGAAGACACCCGGGAGAACGTCTTCCCCTCGGTCATTCCGAACTGGGACCATACGCCGCGCAGCGGCAGAGAGGGGTGGATCGTGACGGATTCCACGCCCGAACTGTTCGGGAAACACCTCCGGAAGGCGGTGGAAATGGTCCGGGGGAAGGCTCCCGAACACCGGGTCATTCTGCTGAAATCCTGGAACGAATGGGCCGAGGGAAATTATGTCGAGCCGGACCTGAAATGGGGACGCGGGTATCTCGAAGCCATCCGGCGGGAGATCGCGGACGAATGATTGTTCGTGATGAATTTTCCCCCTTTCCGTGCCTGTTGTGCGGCTGTCCGTTGAACGGATTGGCTTCGTTGCGGGATTTTTGCTATATTCGTAGTCGTAAAACCTGAAAAACAGCGAAAAATGATCAAGAAATTGCTGATGGCGGCGGCCGTTGTCGTGATGGCCGTTCCCGCCGCTGCCCAGGGATCGCGCCGCAGCGAGGTTTCGGTGTCCTACGGCGTCGCTCCCGTCACCGACTGGATCGACTCGTACAGCGATATGCTGACCGGGCTTTTCACGAATGCGAATACCGACCTCAAGGGGTGGGGCTCCGTCACCGTGGGTTACAGCTTCCGCCTGATCGGCAGCCTGCGCCTCGGCGCGCAGGTCATCTACTCCTCGAACACGCAGGAGATCAGGGGCGCCGGCTCGGAGATCCGTAACCGCTACTGGTCGCTGCTGCCTAACGTGAAGTGGAACTGGATGAATCTCAAGGTGGTTTCGTTCTATTCGCGCCTCGGTGCGGGAGCCACGTTCTCCAAGTCCGAGGTCGGGAGCGAGAGCGGTAAATCCACCCAGTTCGCCTTCCAGGTGTCGCCCGTCGGTGTCGAAGTCGGGGGACGCATCGCGGCCTATGCCGAGGCCGGTATCGGTACGTCGGGCTGTCTGCTGGTAGGCGCCCGCTACCGCTTTTGACACGCCTTCCGGACACGGAAAAGGGGCGCATTCCTTGCGGGATGCGCCCCTTTTCGCCGGCGGGTCTCCCCGCGGGGAGTTTTACGCCTTCACGGCCTCTTTCTCGGCCATCACGCAGCGCGTCGTGCCGAATATGTTGAGGTTGAGGTGTCCGGCGATGAACGCCAGCGCCTTCTGGGCCTTCACCGAGTTGCCGGCCTCGTCGAGCGGGGGCGCGAACGCCGCAACGCCCATCACGCCCGGCACGACGCCCATGATGCCGCCACCCACGCCCGTCTTGGCCGGGAGTCCCGTCGTGAAGAGCCAGTCGCCCGTGTGCTCGTAGAATCCCACGGTCGCCATCATCGAGGCGATCTTGGGCGTCAGCTCGGGTTTGAACACGGCCTTTCTGGTTACGGGATTCACGCCGCTGTTGGCGATCGTCGCGGCCATCGTAGCCAGCTGCTTGGCCGTCACGCCGATCGAGCACTGGCGCGTGTAGATGTCAAGCGCCATGTCGGGATCGTCGTAGATGCGGTTGTAGTTCTTCAGCAGCCACGCGATCGACTTGTTGTTGAAGTTGGTCGCCGTCTCCGATTTGTAGAGTTCGTCGATCACCTCGACGTCCGATCCCGCGAGTCCGGCGATGAACGAGACGATGGCTTTCCATTTTCCGTCGCTGTCGCCCACGGGCTTGACCATCGAGCAGGCCGAAATGGCTCCGGCGTTGACCAGCGGCGTCGAGGGGTGGTCCTTTTCGAGCAGGATGGCCATGATCGAGTTGAAGGGGAGTCCCGTGGCGTCGGCGCCGATCTTGTCGAGCACCTCCTGTCCGCTGTACTGGTTCATGGCGAGGATCGCCGTGGGAACCTTCGACACCGACTCGATGCCGAATCTGTAGTCCGTGTCGCCCACGGCCACCATGTCGCCGTCGGGCAGGCAGGCCGCGATGCCGAAGAGGTTCGACGGCACATCGGCCAGGTAGGGGATATAGTCGGCGTTCTTGCCGCCGGTTTCGTTTTTACAGCGGTCGTATGCCATCTGCACGGCATCCTGAACCGCTTTCTTGTCGATTTTCTGGATCATGTCGTTGCTTATTTCATTGATTGGTTGTTATTGGCGGAAGGCTGGCCCTGCGACGGCGCTGCTGCTGCCGGAGCGGCGGCGGGCGCTGCGACCTTGGCCTGCGTTTCCCAGTGGAAGGGAGCGAAGTCGGCGGCGGCTTCGGGGTCTTTCCACGACGGCTTTCGCATGGAGTAGATGACGAACGGGGCGCCCACGACCACCACGCAGCCGATGATCAGCACCGAAAACCAGACGGTGTTGCTGCCGGTCGAAATCTGGCTGGGCGGCACGAAGCTCAGCACGAAGGCCAGCAGTGCGCCGCAGAATCCGAGGCATCCGAGGAACCACATCAGGCCGTTCTTTTTGCCCAGGCGGAACGGACGGGGCGTGTTTTTCATCTTGTAGCGCAGGACGATGGCGGCCGAGAACATCAGCATGTACATGATCAGGTACAGCAGCACGGTCAGCTGCGAGAGGATCTGGTAGAACGACTGCACCGAGGGCATCACGACGAACAGCAGTGCCAGCAGCGTCACGACGCAGCCCTGGATCAGCAGGATGTTCTTCTGTACGCCGTTCTTGTTGGTTTTCTGGAAGAACGGGGGCAGGTAACCGGCCTTGCCCACGGCGAAGATACCCTTCGAGGGACCCGCCACCCAGGTCAGCACGCCTGCCAGCACGCCGAACATCAGGGCGATGGCGATGATCGGGCCGGCCCACGAAATGTGTAGGTAGTGGAAGTAGTTGTCGAATCCGACTAACAGCGACTGCGTGAGGCTGATGTCCTTGGCGGGGATGATCAGGCCCAGCGAGAAGGTTCCCAGGATGAAGATCAGCACCGTGACCAGCGAACCGATGATGATGGCCTTGGGGTAGTTCCGCGACGGGTTCTTCACGTCCATGACGTGTATACCCATCATCTCCATACCCGCATAGAACAGGAAGATACTGCTGGCCAGCACCAGGTTGTCGAATTTCGACAGGTCGGGGAAGAAACCCTGCGACATGTCCATGTGGTTGTGTCCGCCGGTCGAAATGTAGATGATGCCCAGCACGATCAGCAGGCCCGCGGGAATGATCGTACCGATCATACCGCCCCATTTGCTGATTTTCCCGACCCATCCCAGACCTTTCAGGGCGATCAGTGTGGCGATCCAGTAGATGGCCAGCACCATGCAGAGCGTGAAGACCTTGTTCGAGGCCAGCGCCGCGTCGTGTGTGTCGTTCATGCCGATGAATGCGATCGACACGGCGCCGAAGGTCAGCACCGTCGGGTACCAGATCGTCGACTCGATCCATTGCAGCCAGATCGCGAGGAATCCCGTGCGTGCGCCGTAGGCTTCGCCGACCCAGCGGAATACGCCGCCCTGCTTGTCGGAGAACATCGCGGCCAGCTCGGCGGCGACCATCGCCGTCGGGATCAGGAACACGATGGCTGCAAACAGGTAGTAGAATGCCGACGAAAGTCCGTAGACCGCCTCGGCAGGCAGCCCGCGCAGACTCACTACGGCAGTCACGTTCATAATTGCCAGTGTCATGACACTCA
>ERZ824473.1209-NODE-1209-length-38151-cov-5.407576_pt1 | contig 38151 bp, 40 predicted proteins | sample MGYA00519874_ERZ824473 | MGnify/ENA primary metagenome ERZ824473 (study PRJEB31778, sample SAMEA3449151) | human gut metagenome | biome: human gut; feature: human-associated habitat; material: faeces | place: United Kingdom | collected 2010/2012 ... | reverse complement strand
TGACGATTTCATCTGTAAACGGCGGTAAGCCGTACATTGACAGTAAAGAGGGTATCGAAAAGTACGGTATTCGTGAGGCGTACCGAGATTACAGCGATTACGATGACCCCGAAAAGCTAAAGGCGTTTGGTGAGTGGGACTTAAAGGGCGAGGGTAACGATTTTAGACTTGACCGCCCTCAACTGACAATCACGGGTGACGTGGTTGATTTAAGCAAACTTGCCGAGTACGGTGATTTTTATAAAATCTCATTAGGCGATACGGTACACGTCTTTGAGGGCGATATCGAGCATAAAAAACGAATTGTGTCAATGAAGTATTATCCGTATAGTGCAAAACAGCCGTCAGTAACAATCGGTCAGCCTACGTTAGCAAATCCGTATTACCACGCGTGGTATATAGGTAAACTGTTAAAAACCGTTCAAAAAAACTCCGGCAGAGCGAACAAGCTGAAAACAAGCTATTTTCACGGTACGGTGAACAGTACCCAAAACCCCGTTAGATCCGATAATAAACAGTTACTGTTGGACGGCGATTTGTTGACAATAAAGGACAGTCGCAGAGATAGAATACATATAGGCAATGATACGGTTGACAATAAAAAGCAGTTTGTATTTTTACTGTATGATGTTGACGGAAACCCTGTAATATTCTTTGACGAGAACGGCAACGGAATTTTCAGCGGTACAATCCGAGGTGCAAAGATTGAATCAGACACGGACATCAACGTCAATAAAGACGCAAGCGTCGGACAGTATTTAAGGGTTGGATATGTAAGCTCGTATGTGAATGACGAGGGCAAGACGATATATAAATGGACAGACGAAAGCGGTATCTTGCTAAGCGGTTATACAAGTATTAAAACCACAAACGGCGGTAATAACCTTGCAATCGGAGCAATGTCATCAATAGAGCTTAATGCTACGAAAGTTATGCAGAATGGTAAACGATTATTAAATGAAAATGATTTAAACGATATTATGGAGGAAATCAGACAACTTAAAGCGAAAATATCAGCATTAGAAAATTAAAAAATAATGACCTGCTTTGCAAAAGGCAGGTCATTATATTATCTTAAACTGTTTATAACGGGTATAACGGTAGACACATAATAATCATACGGGATTAGAGTGTTATCGTCCTCTGGGTGCGGTATATTCTCAAGAATAGCTTTACCGTCATCACGAGTGCTATCATAAAATACAACAGATGTAAACTTGTATTGACCTAACCCGATATCTTGGAGCATTTCTTCAATACTTGATTTACGGACATATTGCACACCGTCAATTACTTCGATTGCGACTTCCGGCAAAGGTGACAAGTCAGTGGTTGACGGCTTTACAGTCGGTGTTGGCGTTGGCTGTGCGGCGGTATCAGTATCAATCGTAATAGTGTTGTCACTGAAACCAACATTGAAACCGCCGACAGCGTCCGCAACGTCACGTAATTTGAAATATGTATTATCGTTGATGTTGTAACCCTCAATCGCCGTTTCTGTACCGTTTACGGCAACAGGGAACGGGTTAGCCGTTACGGCATATTCTACGGCGAAACCTGTCGCGGTCGCACAGATTATACCGCCACATATAAAACCTAATATAAATTTTTTCATAGCTTGTAGCCTCCTTTTTGTTTCAGTATATACCCTTAAAATGAAAAATGCAAGCGGCGGAAAATTGATTTTTGTTAAGTTTTGTTAAGGTGTTCGCGCACGCACACGCGCGCTATAATTGAAAGAAATTTAAAAACAGCAAAAATATATTAACAACTGTTATATCAAACGCTTACCGAATGGTAGGCACTTTATTTCGTTAAGCTGTATGCGTGCGAGTGTTCCAACGCTTTATAACATCCGATAGAACATCAAGCCAATCGTGAAATTTTTTTGTTATCATATCTTGACCGGTAACGGCTATAACAGTACAAGAGCGGCAATGTTCACACTGTACTTTTACACAAGGGCTACCGTATGAACTAAGCGGAATTAAACGAGCCTTGCCGCCGCAAAAAGGACAAGCGTGTAATTTTTTGTGCTTGAATTGTTCGGTAACGGTTTCTTTATTTTTTGTTTCGTATTTAACGGTAAGAATATCATTTTCATCTTTAGAGCTTATAAAAGCAAAGAAATTATTTCGGTTCATTATTAAATCCTCCTAAAAATATTGACTTTATAGAGGAAATGCACTATAATTTATTTGTGTGATAAACTTGTGTGTATTTCCTCTTCTGGTGGTATGCACTTGCCTTGTATGAGTTGGTATCTTATACAAGGCTTTTTCTTTTATGATAATTGCAAGGTTATTACCGCCCCGTAATTCATAAAACGGGTGTAATGCCCTCTAACCTCTTTAAAGGTGGTTTTAAGCTTAATTCCTTTATCGGCTATTGCTGATATAACATAAGCTAAATTCTTTGGAATATAGCCTATTTTGTACGGCATAGAATTGTTTACACTTATCATAACGGCTACGGCGTTGTTATCGTGTAAATTTGCCTTATCACGTTCAAGCCATACTCTTACTTGATTAGGTGTGTAATGTGTAAGTATTCTGTGTAATGCCTTTTGTCTGTTCCCTTTGGTTACTCCAGCGACTTTGCTTTCAATAGCCTTACCCTTTATCAGCTCCCAAGCCTTTTTAAAGGCGGCGGAAAGTGTTAAGCCCATTTTCTTCAATCTGTTTGCTATTATGCAGATACGGCTCTTTATTTTCTTATCATACTTCATTGTGTTTTACTCCTTTCGTTTTCATGTAGTCAACCTTGACTATGGTTATATTATACACGATTATGCGTGTATAATCAATATACAATATGCACGAAATCGAGTGAATATATTTATATATTATATACACTTGTAAACGTGCATACAATATAGTATAATATAAATAGAGCAAGGGGAAAGCGGTTATTTCTGACACCTTTTATAGAATGGGGGTGTCAATATGGATTTAGATTTATTTATACAGATGATAATTTTATTAATTACACTTGAGATAATCAAATACATAAAAAAATAACCGCCTACTCTGCACAGTAGACGGTTAAATTTATTTTAACAACTTGCAGAAATAACTGTTGTTATTCCTCTTGCTTACATTCTATTATAAAAATATCGGAATGTCAAGAGGAGTTTTATATTATGCCTATAAAGTATGATAAATTAATGAATTTGCTTAAAGAAAAGGGATATACAACGTACAGGATACGAAAAGAAAATATAATAAGTCAGTCAGCTTTACAAAAAATAAGAACTGGAGTAGGTGACATAGATACAAGAACAATATCAAAGTTATGTAAAGTGCTTGAATGTCAACCGGGCGATATAATGGAATATGTTGAAGATGAAACTGAATAACAACGGTGCAGATGTATAATTAAAATACCACTGTACACAGTATTTAAAGTATGTTATAATAAAATTGCAGTTAAGATATTAATTGTAGGTGGTAAAGAAATTTATTTGACCTTGATATATTGGAGCGGCGGCGGCTCTGTTTCGGAAGGGAAATATTATGAGTGAAACCACAATACAACTTGTATTGATTTTGCTTATTGTATGGATATTAAAGAAATAACCGCCCTACTGACATAAGGCGGTTATTTGGGTAGAAAATGAATTTCTACAAAAAAATAATAAAATCTTATTAATGCAGAAACGGACTGTTTACCGTTCCTTTTATATCTAAACTATACCACATATCAACAACAAAGTCAAGTAGAAAATAGGTGATAATATGGCAGTTTCAAAAGCACAGCAAAAAGCAGTAGCTAAATATAATTCCAAAGCATATGATGAAATTAAGGTGCGTGTTTTTAAAGGCTCTAAAGAGGTTATAAGCAATTATGCCGCCTCACAAGGTAAATCTACAAACAAGTTAATAAATGAGCTTTTAGAGGGCGAAATACCGCAATTAAAAGTATTGAAAGAAAATAGAACAGAATAAAAACTAAGCCACTTGTCGATTTTGATAAGTGGTTGTTGTATTATATTTGCAATTTAGAATAAAAGTTATTTAAAAACAAAGGAATTTATATGTTATGATAATAAGTTTTTTTAGAAAAATATTTGAATCGCCGAATGTTGCTAATATATTAACAATAGTAGCCTCAATATTTGCTATTGCTGGGGTTTCAATCGTTAGTACGGTTGGACCATTATTTACTAAAACGACCGCATATAATAGAAATGAGCAAGAAGAAATAATTCAAAAGATAAATGTGACAGAGAGTAAAGATTATATAGATAATATTTTAGGAATGCCTAAAACTTGTACTGAATTAGATATTCCATTGAAAAATGGTACGTCAGAAAACGGACAAAAGGCTATATATTCAAATCAATTCTACATAGTGATATGCTATTTCAGGCAAGATAATTCGTTGTCGGGTTATTTTATAATCAATAAGGACACTGAATTTAATCCGATATTATATAGAGGTCAAAAAATTTTCGGAAAAAGAATTTGTGATATTGATTTAAGCTATGAGAAATTAATATCTTATTATTATGGTGATAGAAATGATACATCATCGTATTATATAAGTTTCTCACATCATCATTTAGATACATTGGATTGTTTTATAGGTGTAGGAGTGTCAATGTTTGGTGACCGCACTGGTAAGGATTTGAATAAAGTAAACAGCTATATTAAGAGTATTTCTGAGAATGATAATTTTAAAAATATTATATATTCAGATTATGAGTTGTTTGGATATTTGGACAGAACAACAGTAAGCAAATTTACCGAGTTAAATAAAGTTAAAATTAATACATTTGCAAATTTCAAACAAAATGAAAATATTGATTTGTTAGAATTTTTTAAAAGAGAATTTAATTATAAATTAGCAATCACATATTCTGAATATTGTTATTTGAATGATAATACATATTGAATAGAAATATAAAAAATTCTGTCCGCTATTTGTCCGTTACGCAGATAAAAATAGCGGACAAAGTACGGTAAAATATGAAAAGTAAAAGTTGTTAAAATGGCTTTATTATGCGGTTTTATGGTATAAAGTGAAAGTGTGAGTAAAATATAATATACTACTCATAACCCGAAGGTCGCTGGTTCAAGTCCAGTCTCCGCAACCATACCGAGTGTCCTTATTGGACTTGAACCAATAAGGACATTCTTTTTTTGTGTTCATACGGCAAGCGCAGCATACTGAACATTTACGCCCTGACGTGTATGTACTGATACGTTATTTTCAGGTAATTTACTTAAATCAGGTATTTCAATAGCTCCGATACAGTTATAATGAATTTTAAGCCGCTGTACCTTTTTACCGTCTATTTTTTCAGCCTGATATACTTCTATCTTGTCAATCAATTCGTTTAACATTCTCGGTGTCAGTTTCCTTGCCCTTGTATATTTACGAACAGAAGATAAAAACATATCGCTTGTAACAGCTCTATTCTGTTCATTATCAAGCTCCGCTTGAAGTTCATTGATTTTTACTTCATTTTCTTTTTGTTCTGTTTCATATTTTACAGACAATTTTGAAAATCTGTCGTCGCTTATGCGTCCAAGAGTGTTATCCTCATAAATTTTTTCAAAAAGTAAGTCAAGCTCTTTATCACGCGCAAGCAAGGAGTTAAGTTCCTTTTGTTTGGAGCGTCGTTCCTGCTCTGCCGTTTTAATCGAATTTCCCATAACAATTTTAGCAAATTCATTTTCATATAGAGTGGCAAATTTCATTAAGCGTTTGATTTCACCGAGTACAACCTGCTCTAAAAAATCAGTACGGATATAATGTGTTGAGGTACATATTTTTCTGCTGCCCCTGTTATATCCCATACAATTAAAATAGGTTATATCGTGATTAGCCTGATTGAAATGATAACCGAGTTTGCTTCCGCAGTCCGCGCATACCAGCAATCCCGAAAACATATTCTTATCTTCGCCTGTTACTGGCTTTTTGCGTGTTCGTCTGCTTCGGCGTTCCTGTATCTTTTCCCAAACGGTACGGTCTATAATTGGTTCGTGAATATCTTTAAATATCGCCCAATTCTCTTTGTCATTCTCATAACGCTTTTTATTTTTGTATGACTTAGAATAGGTTTTAAAGTTTATCACATCACCGCAATACTCCTGTTTGGAAAGTATATTGATAATTGTTGAGTGGTGCCATTTATAAGGATATTCCTGAGAGCTTTTCAAGCCCGGACGGCTTATCCCTTTACTATACCAATAGTTTACAGGAGTAAGGATTTTTTCTTCCTCCAGCCTGCAAGCGATTTGGTCTGTACCTAAACAGCCAAGCGCCATATCATAAATATGTTTGACTACCTTTGCGGCTTCTTCATCAACAATCCAATTCTTTCCGTCAGGATTTCTGATATATCCATACGGGGGAAGTCCGAGCGGTTCGCCCGCATTATCCTTTATCTTGTTACTGATACGGCGTTTTTTTGAAATATCGCGCGCATACCATTCATTAAAAAGATTTTTTATTGGCGCAAGCTCATTTTCGCCCTCTTGTGTATCTATATTATCAGAAACAGCAACAAGCCGTATATCATATTCAGGGAAAAATTCTTCCGTAAGTCTGCCGACCTCAATATAATTACGTCCCAATCTTGAAAGGTCTTTTACAAAGACGGCTGAAATTTTATTGTTTTCTATCGCTTCAATCATAGCTTTATATCCGGGACGTTCCATTGTAACGCCCGAAATACCGTCGTCGCAAAATATCAATAAATTTGTATAGCCTTTTTCCTTTGCAATTTTGGTTAGTAATTTCTTTTGGTTGCCTATACTGTAACTATCGCCCTCTAAGTTATCATCACGGCTTAAACGAACATATAAAGCCGCTGTCATTTCTTTTTGTTTGTTATTTGACCGCTTCATTATTTCCTCCTTTCAGACAGTCAAATAAACAGTATTACATTTATATTATACCGCGCTTTTAACCGTCTGTCAGCCTGTTTTAAAAATTTTATTCGCTTGATGTCATAAGCCGTAATAAAACAGAGCCTAATGTTTCGAAAGATTTCTCTTTGAATATCGGTTGTACAACAAATGAGGTTCCATTGACTTGATATGTAATTTCAGCGTCAAGGGATTTTTTATTACAAATATTTTTGTGTTCTAAGTTTTGAGTAGTGTCATTCATAAATAGTGAACCTCCATAAATATTTTATGTTAAATCCACCTACCGAGAGTAATAACCCAATCACTCAAACAATCATCAAACTACTGATAGCTAATCAGTATCACGGGAATTTCACCCCTGCACGGTTCTCGTCCAGCCACCCAATGCAGTGACGCGTTCAAGGCGGGAGTATCATTATACTTTTCGTCAATCGTGGCCGTATCGGTTGCAAGCCGATAGTTATTGACGGTCTTATCGCTAAAATGTAAAACGTCCGTACTCGGCATACTGTTTGTATGGTAGAAGCTGTTACATTCATTACGGCGAGCCGCCGGCTCCTGCTCGGAAAGAAAGTATTTGATGATTGGATTATTCAGTTGTCAAAGAACAAAGGGGATTTTAGCCCATATAAGCGCATTAGAGATATAATGCGTTTATATCGGATAAATCGTGTACTTTACGGAGTGCTTAAAGCACCCCGCATTATTTTAAGACAAGATTTTAAACTTTTTTATAATACTATAAATTAGTTTACTTTCAAGTCTTGAACGCATATCATCATCTACATACATATATTCATTATTATTTTCATCACGGGCAACTCTCGTAGACAAACGAATTATGTAATTTCTATAATGAGCAAGTATGTAATCAATGGCTTCTATGTCTTCATTTATTGCTTTTTCGATTATTGAAAAAGGAATGTCTGATAAAGTTTTTTTCACTTAATGCCCTCCGTACTGATAATTGCCTTTAATCGTTTTAATGCGCGTATGCGCGCCCGAAAAACAATCCAATAGCTTAAATCAAGCTGTTTTGCTATTTCTATATCAGGCATATTTGCAAAGTATGATAGTAAAACAATATCTCTTAAATCACAAGGAAGTTTGTTTATAGCTTCTGCCAACATATTGTTAGATACTATGATACGAATATCACATACATTGAAAACATTATCGGTTACAAAATAGCAATCAAATGTATATAATTCTGCCTGTTCCTTGTCACTTAGGAAACTAAAATCCATTTCCAAATCTGCATAGTGTTTATATTCAGCTCTTATATTGTTTGCTTCATTTTTTAGGACGCTGCAACAAAAGGAACAAAATTGTTTTGATATGCGCTGCTTGTCCTGTTCTGAAAATTCTCTCATAGTTTTAACTCCTAACACCGAAAACTGATTTTTTATCCCTCATATGGGGAACAAATAATTAGATAAATTTCTGCTTGTTTTCAGAAAAAACATTTAATAAAAATTCTCTGTATTTTAGCAAAAAGTTTGTAAGAAAAATCAAGCATATCGGGCGGAGGTCTTATAAAAAAACATATCATTTTATTTATCGAAACAAAAAGATATAATTCATACACTTTTGATATAATAAAACAAAAAAACGATTTATAATATTGAATGAACGATTTTTCGTAAAGATACCCAAAAAAATTTTGATATATATTTAGCATTGCCGTATAAAAAGAAAAAAGCATAATACTATCTGTCATAAATACACATAATATTACGCTTTCTATATTATTTAGTCTTAAACGGTCATTTTTCGCATTAGAAACTAAAAAAGCCGAACCTATCAAACAAATTTTTTTGACAAGTCCGACTTTTTATTAGTCCCTATAATCCTATAATAGCGCATAAATTTTTGACAATCCACACATTGTGGCTGTACGCTGTTCACTCCTTATTACAAAAACATTATAAAAGTAACCATATTGTACCATATTATATTGATTTTGTAAATAAGTTATTCTGTATAAGAAAAATATTGAGGTTTTATCCTCAAAGTATTTTAAAGTCCAGAAACAAAATTACTTATAGTGTATGTATCTCTATCTTTATGAACTAATATATAACAAGCTCCTTTGTTATTCCCATTATTATTACTTGCGTTAGGAGTAAACTCCACATTATCGAAAGTGCAATTAAAAATCAATGTATCAGTAGACCAATCTGAACTTTCTTCTATATACTCAATTCCCGATAATGTGGCTGATTTCATACCATATACACCATTAGAAATATCATATTGAGAAAATGGCTCGCTAAGAACTTTTTTCATTTCAGTATAATTATTTTCTGCAAAATCATCAAAAAATGTTTTAATTACATCTTGAGCTTTCATAACTTCTTGATAGGAAAATGGTTGGCAGATTTCAACGGTTTTTGTTTCGTCATTCCAATCCACACGTTTTCCAAAGGCCTGTGAAATAGCTCTAATAGGGACATATGTTGTACCCTCATATATGAATGGTTCAACAATATTTCCGTCCGTATCTTTCGGAATGCACTCTTGTCCGAAAACTGATATTTTAATGTTATTATACGCAATCTCTATTGTGTCATTTATCTGTTTTGCATATATTGTGCCCGTCGATATAACTATACCAATTATTAAACCTAAAATTACCTTTTTCATAGTAAAACATTCCTTTCTCTTAACTTATCTTGTTATTATTGTTCATATGCAGCGTCATAAAAAATGTTTATAGTATCTCTGTCGCTTGTAGCGGTACAGCTTGCATTATCTCTGTCGTATGTCAGTAAATAATTTGTGGTAGATGAATTATTACCTGCGAAGCTGTACGCTGTACCTTTCCATAAAGATTGCTTATAAATTTTATTTTCACTCCAGATTACATTTTTTAAATATGCGCCGCATTTTATATCGCCTGCCGTCTGCGTTCCCGTACTATCGTAAATATCGGGAACTAATGACGTACCTGTCATAAGACAGATGTTAGGCGCTGATGTGTTAAATCTGTAATCGTCCACATATCCCTCTTGCGCTACTCCCGTTATTACATTCTGCACCTGACAATATACCGTTCCGTCGCCGTATGTATAGTATAAATATATATCATGCTTCGGTCTGTATTCGCCGTTTACTAATGTTGACTGCACAATGGGGGAACTGTAAAAGGTTTTCATTCCGGCTGATGATGTGGTATTGCTGTTATTATTGTTTCGGCTTGCTATCAGATACCAGCCACCGTTATTTGCAGGCGCACCTATCAAGCCTATGTCACAAGCAATCGCACCTGATGAATGATTACTGTTAGAGGACATATAGATATATGCGTTTGTAGGTGTATCGCTGTCAAATTTCAATTTTGCCTGAGAAAGCAGAACTTTTGAGGACATTGACTTGTAGCCGTCATAGCTTATTGACTTTTTATAAACATATGCGCCTGTATTACCCTCTAACGCCCACACTTCCGGCGCTCTTATCGCTGATGAATAAGAATGAGAATACGGCTGAGGCTCGCTTCTGCCGCTTGTATTGCTGCCGTAAACGCCGTCAGCTCTTACGGAATGGGAATATAACGCATAAGATGTCCAATCCTTAACCTCTGCGGCTGTTGTTGCCGTTCCGTAGAAATTGCCGAATTGAAACAAATAAAATTTACTTGTATTATACGGCTCATACTTAAATACTACCGTTCCGTCATTGGACTGTGCCACATACCAATTTGTTTTTCTGTTCTTTGAAAGGTATTGAATAGCATAGAACGGTTCATTTGCTGTTAAATTATCCTGTTTTACACCGTTAGCGTCATAAACATAAAACTTTGTTGATGATGTGGTTGTCGAACGGCGGCTGCCTGCGTCCGTGTACGGAACAGGATTATATTCTGCTCCCCGACTGTCTGCTAAGACAATATCCATAGGAGGCTCGACATTTTTATTGTATTCCTGTTTTGCGTCATTTACACCGTCGGGGATATTGTCGTCAACAATAATTGAACCCGAACGGCTAAGGCTGTTTTTCATAACTCTGTCGCGTTGGATTTCAGATTGAAAAGTGGGTATCCTGTTTCTGAAAAATCAATCTGCAATGCCGAATATTCGTCTTTGGTTTTGTTATGGAACAGTAAAACAACAAGGTTTCCATTTTCATAGTCAACATTATTAAAAGTCATTGTCAAAACATTGTTATTATCAAATGACATATCGGCATTGTCAAAATTGACAATGCTGAATTCGTCGTTGTCGTTCCACTCCGAATTGATTTCTGACGCTGCTATTTCCGTTTTCCACGCATTGCTTGACGGAATGGCAATACTGAGTGGCGTATTGTCATTTAGATAGTCTAATGGTTCATATATTCCATTACGCTGTTCAGCAAGAACTATGGTAGAGTTTAACAATATAAATATCAATGAATAAATAATAAGTATTTTTGTTGCTTTCATCAAAATCAAATAATCCTTTCTATAAAATTTAGAGAACATATATTTAATTAAAATGGAGTATGCTCTTTACAAGCATACTCCATAAACTGTTGTATTATTTTGAAATAGTATATGCGTAATATGAGGCATTACCTGCGGTGTAGTATGTGCTTACTCTAAAGTAATAATCCCCGTCACTTCCTGTACCATCAAGTGTACCCTCGCTGCTCTTAGGGACATCTTCAGCTACTGCCAAGCAAACATTTTTTGAATTGTATAATGCTACATTGTATTTAGGACCGCCTTCCCATATTGAAAGTCCAAATTTTACAATGCTATTGCCGTCAGCAGAGAAAGAGTTTGTCTTATTTCCTACTCCTGTTTGGATATTAGGAATATAAACTCTTCCGCTCGCATTAGCTAATGCGATTTCCGGCTCTTCTTTTTCTGCAAAATCAAGCGATATATTAGGGTCATAAATCGTGATTTTTATTCCGTCTTCGGTACGATAGGTTACTGGGTTATCCGCTGATGCAGCTTTTGTGTCCACTTCAGAACGCATAGGAATGTTTGCCGCAAATGCCGAAATGCTCATAGCCGATACTGCCATAATAGCAGCCAAACCCATTGTAATAATCTTTCTCAATTTCATAATAAATCGTCCTTTCTTGTCATAACGCCAATTCGCCTGCTTTCATAAAACAAGCTCTTATACATCACTTGACAAATCAAAGGAATTTGTATATACTGAGGTAATAAGAGAGGTACTCTATTTATCTTTAATCAGGCTTGCGTGCGTAGATTTAAGATTGAGGGTATCTCTTGTTTTATGTCTAACATAAAATCAGCATTATATTTGTTTTTTTGTTTTTGAAACTTTGCATTATCCATACAGAAAATCCATAAGACCGTCCTATGCCGATACGCGTATCATTTTGCCGGCTTGATATATGCTTTTCTGCAACATCAAAATATCGGGTTTGCCCCTATGTGATAAGCTCACTAAACTAACATTGAGAAATAGCATTTATCGCGCATATTCAGATTTTACAAACTGTCCGTATCAGACAATGCACCGTTTCGTATGTACTCAATCCCTGTTTATAAATCATAAACAATTTACCATATATCCCATAGTATTGAATACTATATTGTGATTGGTTGTGAGGGGATATATAATAAGCTGTTTTGCTTATATCTGCATTATACGGCAGGAAAATTTTGATGTCAATAGCTTTTGCCTAAGCGGTCGTATATTTGCCCCAGCGGTTAAAATTTGACAAAAAATTACCCTTATCCTTTTTTGGATAAGGGTAATTCTTAATTGTGTTTTCGTACAGTTAAATACATTTTACCGGCTATAACAAACACAGCAACACTTATAATACTAAGCGATATGATTTTAGATAATATAAGCTGACGAAAGACTATGGCTGTTACACTCCAGCATACCGCACTTATGATTATTAAAATTCTCGCCGTTATTCCGAATATCCGCTGTTCTTTTTCGTCAAGCGGCTTGTTCGCCGCTTCAACAGGTGAAAGAATAGAAAGTATTATCAGCGCTGTTAAGGTAAGCAAGCCCCATACGGTCATACTGTACGGAACATACCTTACAACTGCCAATACAACCGGACACATAATGCAAGATGATAAATAACATTTCAGCGATGTTGAGAAATGATACCCTCCGCAATATTTACGCAAGATTTTATATACGAGCCAGAATAAAATACATTCCCATATCATACCCATAGCAAGTCCTATAATTATCATAGTAATATCTGTAATCAATATATTTAAGATAATTTCAAGGGCATATACATATTCGTCATATTGTTCCTGTTTTATGTAGTTATTGAGGATTGCATACATAATTGCTTTCTCTGAAATTTTATGTATCATAGCTTAAAACTTTCTGTACTTTTTTATGCTGTTCGGCGGCGTCGGCTGACCGTTTACAATACAGCAGGTTGAGTTTGTGTGAAAAAGAAGAAATGCAGGTACAATAACAGGCAATGCCTTGATTGCAAATGACGCTCCTTTTTGACACAACTTTTTTACTCTACTTAATAGCATAGTAAATTCCTCCTTCTCTTTTGATGAAATTATTTTAGCAAATAATGTTATTTAAGTCAACCCAAATTGCCTAAGCGGTCGTATATTTGCCTAAGCGGTTAAATTTTGTATTATTATCGTTGTGGAAAATATCTTTTGTTCTTTGTTATATTTCCAATCCAAAGAACCATTATAAGCTGATAATGCTCTGCTGATACTGTTCATTCCTATACCGTGCAGCTTCGCATTATCCTTGTGAGTTTTTAGTCTGCCGTTTATTACAATAGGCTCTATATCTGATGTATTTTCTATCTTTATAACTATAAAATTTTGATTTTCAGTATGTATATTCAAATAAATTTTTTTCTCTGATGAATGGGCGCAGCTTTCCATAGCATTATTTATTAAATTAGAAAATATAGTTACAATATCCATATCGTTAAAAAACGACAGCTCGGCTCGTATGGGATCTATCAAAAATTGTATATTTTGATTTTCACATTCTTCTTTCTTCTTAGATAAAAGCACATTTAAGATTTTATTATCTGAATATTCAATAAATTTAGGCTGAGAAAATTTGCCGCAAATAGATTTTATATATTCCTGAGCGGTTTCATTATCAGCTCCGATTAAAGAGCTTAAAGCACCTATATGTTCTTTGAAATCGTGATTAAGTATTGAGGCTTGCTGATTATTTTCTTTTAACATCATATATTCGTCATAATCAAATTTTTCTTTTAATTGCTGAGCTTCCAACTCTGCTTTCTCTGTTTCCATTATCATCAATTTTTGATTTATTGCAAAAATAATAATATTCATTATTATTAGTATGAAGCACACCAATGACAATAAGTGTGATGTTGTATTGACTTTCATCACAAGCATAATTATAATAACAGTCAAAATAGGAATAGATAAAAGTCCAAGAGAGGTAGCTTGTACATTTTTCTGTTTTTTGCAGAATACGCGGCTTATTATCATTATTCCAATTAAATATAAGAGTTTGCTTGCAAATGTCAATATAAGCGACTGTGAAGATGTCATTGCTATGGTATTGTCAGGTATAATTCTAATATATGGAATAAATATAACTAAAAATTCACACGCCGAAGTTATAGCCGCGAGTAAAATACTTTGAAACAATGCGCTTTTCCAGCTAATGCGATAACATACGCCAAAAATAACAAGGTGTATTACAACAAAAGTTAAAGTATTTACAACTATCTTTCCGCGTGCACATATAAACAAATCAGCAATATAAACTAATGCAATTATTGCATAACAAAGATACTTATTTCTTTTTCTGTAAAATAAAGTGTCAGCATAATAAATAAAAATTATATATTCAAATATTATTGCTAATACCATTCCTAAATCAATCCGCATTATTTTTCTCCAATCCATTTAGCAAAGTTTTTTTGAAAATCCTCTTGCTTACGCCGCGACAAATATATTTCATATTCTGTCTCCCTATATCCGCAATAGATTTTATCTTTGCCATATCTTTTTATATAACTGAAATTTATACAATATCCCCTAAAAGGCTCAAAAAAATTTGTGTAATCTTTTACTTGTTCAAAAACCGTCTGATACGGAATACTTACAATAATTTCACCTTTGGTCGTTATAATATGTGTTTTCTTGTTTTGAACATATATGTAAATAATATTACTGATAAATATTTGTATGTTTTCCGAATTTACCATTACATTGATGAATTGATTATTTTTGTATAGCTCCTGTATAGCTGAGTCAATTCCATAGACCAAGCGGCGCCTGTCTATTGGTTTTGTCCAAAATCTGAACGGTCGCACATTAGACGCATTATCAAAATATGCTTCGTAATTGGTTACAAAAAAGAATAAACAGCTTTTATTTGTTATACTTATTTTTTCAGCTAAACTAATACCGTCCATTTCAGCCATTTCAATGTCTAAAAATATAATATCATAGACAGTGTCGGACTGTAACAACTTTTGCGGTGAACTAAAAATGTCGATTGAGTGTTTTATTTTCTTTTCATTTAAAACATCTTTTATAAGCCTTAACTCATTATTTAAGGCTATTTTATCATCATCACATAAAGCTATACACAGTGTCATTATTTCATCTCACTTTCAATGTAAATTAAAAATATTTTTCAGTAAATTCGTAATATCTTTATGTATATTACAACACAATCACAATAAATAAATTTTATTATAAAAGCTATAAATTGTCAAGATTTTTACACTGTTTTGCTATATTTTCATTAAAGATGTGCAGAAAAACTTATTTTTATTTGTTACCCATATATAAGGGGTTTTTGCTACCAGCAAGCAAAGCCGCCGGGTACCCGAACGGCGATTTTTTGTTTGTCTATGCCTTGCAAAAGTCACAAAAAATATTTTGGGAACAAATCCCAAACCCAGATAAAAAACGGAGGTAAATATATGGAAAAGCGAAAAAGAAATATTCAAATCAAATTCAGAGTAACAGAAGAAGAAAAACAGTTAATTGAGCAGAAAATGGCGCAGCTACCGACACGACAGATAGGCGCGTATTTACGGAAAATGGCGATTGACGGTTTAATTATTTATACTGACACAACCAACATTAAGGAAATGAACAAGGAATTACATTCTATCGGCGTTAATATAAATCAAATTGCAAAGCGCGTAAATGAAACTGGCTCCATTTATGAGGAAGATATAAAGGAAATTCAAGAAAGGTTAAATAAAATATGGCAATTACAACGAACCATACTATTGACACTACCCTAAGAAAAGCCATTGACTATATTTTAAATCCCGATAAGACAGACGCAAAGCTGCTTGTTCACGCATACGCCTGTACTCCTGAAATTGCAGATATTGAATTTGATTGCACAAGAGAACACGCATATAATAAGGGAGAACATCTCGCGCGTCATATCATACAGGCATTTTCGCCGGGTGAAACCACACCCGAACAGGCTCACGAAATCGGAAAGCGTTTCGCTGATGAACTGCTGGGCGGTAAATTTGAATACATTTTGACAACGCATATTGACAAGGGACATATTCATAATCATATAATTTGTAATGACGTCAGTTTTGTTGATTACAAGCATATCCACATCAATGAAAAGTGGTATAACCATTCACGCCGCATAAATGACAGACTATGCAAGGAATACGGATTATCCGTTGTCGAACCAAACGCTGAAAGGAAAAATAAAAATACCAAGTATGAGAATAAACCGACAAGCTGGAGGGCGAAACTGAAAACCGAGATTGACAAGATAATTCCGCAAGTAAAAGATTTTGAGGATTTTTTGCGTCTTATGGAATTACAGGGCTATGAGATAAAACGAGGTCAATATATATCTGTCCGCGCCAAAGGGCAGGAACGGTTTATACGTCTGAAAGCTCAAACGCTGGGCGAAAGATACAGTGTTGAGGGAATTACAAAACGGATTGAAAAATCGCGCAAACGCAAGCCGATTATTCGTGATAACCGTATCAGCCTTATTATTGATATTCAGAATTGCATTAAGGCGCAAGAAAGCAAGGGCTACGAGCATTGGGCTAAAATCAATAATCTTAAACAGGCTTCAAAGACGCTTAATTATTTGACCGAGCATAATATAAACAGCTATTCGGAATTGGAAAGCCGTATTGATGAAACGTGCAAACAGTTTGACGATACCGCCGACAAGTTCAAATCAGTTGAACGGAATTTGAACGACATAAATATTTTACGAAAGCATATAAGCACATATAAGGCGCTCCGTCCTGTATATGATAAATATGTCAAGTCGAATAACAAGGCAAAGTTTGAAAAGGAACACCAACGGGAAATTATTTTATTTAAGGCTTCTCATAAATATTTATCGCAGGAGCAGACCGATAGAAAATTACCGACGCTTGAAAGCGTAAATGTTCAGCGTATGGAATTAGAGGAGCAGCGGCAGAAATTATATACCGATTACAGAAAAGCGAAAAAAGAGGTGTCCGAAATTGATATTGTAAAAGCTAATGTTGACGCTATGCTGCACACTCCGCAAAGGAGCGAACCGACAAGAGAAAATCAGATAGAATAGTCATTCGGCGTTTTATACAGGCTGATGTTAAAACCTTGTGCGCTTTTCCGGCTGGGCGCGGCATATAGTAAGTGATATAATTAGTATAGAGAAAATATATTTTAATTTCAGGAGGTTTTCACTATGAAAAAGAAAATTATTACACTAACACTAATCGCTGCATTATCAGCGACAGCGACAACAGCGTTTGCCGCCCCGATTCCAAGAGAAAGCGCGCCGCTTAATGCGACAGAAGCACAAATCCAAATCACTGAAAATATTGTAGGTGATATTCTTGATGAAGTGCAGACGGGCAAGCTCGGTTACACATTAGCTGCCGGATATGCTAATACAAAAATCCGCAAGGCTGTAATGGCAAATCAGACAGACGGTAACGGTTACGGTATCTTATCGCCAATCGCGCAGAACGCAATCCGCGTTATGAGGGATAAACAGTTAAGACCTGACGCATACGCAAAAGCGGAGGAAGAATTAAAGGTATTGATTGCAGATGTGATTACAGCGGTTCAGAACGGTATGGATATTGACACTGCAACAAAAACGGCTTATGAGAAAATCTATCAATCAGCAGACACGTCATTTAATTATGACGAGCAATTTTCACTTGATACCTGTTATCGAGATATTCCCGCTGTCGGAATGGAAATGTTTACAGTCGCAAGGAAATTGTTATTGGAGGCTGCCGTAAAATGAAAATTGAAGAAATAGATAATTGTGATGATTTAGACGATATAAAGGTTTTCGCAATATTGGTTACTGATGTTCCAAGCAAATATGTAGCCCAAGCAAAGAAAATAGACGGAAAGTATTATAAAGAGGATTGTTTTGGAATAGAGATTTCATATCACGCTGACGAGGACAAATATGTTATATCGTCCGAATATGATAAACAACTGTATTATGTGGATTTTAACGGTAATTGGCATTGGTTGGATTATACTTTTACACAAGCAGAAAAAGACGCAGCAATAGAGTTATGCAAAAAGGATTTACAAAAGGAAGCATAACCAAAGCGGTTATGCTTCCTTTTTCTCTTTGACTATATAATATTCTTTTCTAACAACTCGGTAACTTCTCTTACGCTACGTCCTTGTGAATGTATGGCATTGAGCAAATTTTGGATTTCTTCGTTTGTTGGCTTTTGTACACTATTCTTCGTTTTAGGAGTATGGTCATTTATATATTTTTGAATAAGTAATACTAATTCGTTAATCCCAATTTCACCCAAATTCTTTATTCCCCATATTTGCGGCAAAGTCAAATTTAGTAGTTTTTCTAAATCAATAATATTTTTAAATCGTATAATAGCAGACACGACTCTTGCAGACAAACAAAGTTGTGAGAGCGGAATGTTTTTGTAGATTTCGGATTTTACATTAAAAATTTCTGCTAATGTATAATCAGATGTTTTATATTTATTCGTTAATTCTTTTATGTTTTGTTTATCTTGTTCTGATAATTTTTGATATAGGGTAGATTTTAAATCCATATGTAACAACTCTTTTCATTAAATAAAATTGCATAATAAAAGTGCGTCGCTTCAATAGAGGCAACGCACAAAAAATGCGATACTCTATTGTCTGCGAAAACAATTTTTATACTTTCCAATATACGTTGTAACATATGGCACAAAGTATTAAAAAGAGTACGCATTTTTATCATATGATAAAAATGTTTTTCTTCGTGCCAAAAAAAATTGTATGCAAAAAAAGCTATAAATATAAAAATTGTTTTCGCATTTATAAATATATCATAAATTACTATTATTGTAAATACCTTTTTACATCAAAAAAATAAGACAGGAATAACGGCTAATATAACAGTTATTCCTATCTATATTTAATATAAAATGTCCGCGTTTTCAATCCTATTTTAAGGGTATTTGATATGCTATCATTACTTTATCAATTTTAGGCTTTGAAACACTTGATTTTATGCGGTTTTATTCCCTTAAAATGCGGACATAGACCGCTTATTTCTTTTCCGTTCAGCGTCTTTACGCAATCGTATCTTTCGGCGGCATTTATCACAATATTTTGAATTGCGCCCTGTCGGCGTATATTCATTACCGCAAACCGTACATTTTTTCCTGTTCTTCGGCTTCATCAGCTTTATGTACAATTCCTTATCATTCGGCAAAACCGCTGTTCTGAACCATTTACAATTAAGTGAATATGAAATACTTTGAGGGCAGACGCAAGGCTCGCCGTCATCAAGTAAAATACAATTCCCGTTGTCATAATTACAGCATTGATTTTTTATCAATGCTCGGCTCCGCCGCGCCTGTTCGGGCGTCATTCGTATAATATCACTCATAGCGTTTCCTCACGCGGCTTTTTCTGCGGCTGCGGCTTATCAGTATTGTTTTGTTCCTTTTGCAATCTGTCTAACTTTGCTTTAATTGAGGGCTTGACCTCGACCGCCGTTATTTTTCCGTTAATTCTCATAAACATTTCAGGTTTAGCAAAACGCTCTGAAAACTGCTTTATCTGGTCTTTATCAAGGCTGCCGAAGTTGTCGCCAGATAATCCTGCTAATACAAATGTTCCTGCGATAATATCGTACATATTATCCTCTGCGTCATAAAGCGCACGGTTTAATTCCATTCTCTCATTTTTGCCCTCGTCATTACAAATAAGACCGACAGGCTCCGCAAACGGATATACAACTTCAATTCTGCCGCCAACCTCTTTCTGGAGGGCTTCAAGACCTGTCGAAATTTCCTTTATATAAGGCTCCTGCATAGGCGGCACAATTAGAACGGTCATTTTTTGCGGCTCCGTAGGTACGGTAACGCGATATTCGTCAGGTATGTTTTTACCGTCATACACTTTGTCAAACTCCGTCCAGCCTGTTTCTAAGACAATACCGTCAAGCAAATATCCGCCATGATCGTATGCGTGATGTTTGCCGTATTCTTCATAATTCATATTTCTTTCATCAAGCATATCTCGGTGTGCAATATACTTTCCGTAATCTGCCCAATTAGATATATTGTCAACAATATTATAATACTCCATATTGTATGTAATATTTATTGCGTCCGTTATATTTTTACATTCGCCGGCTTTAAGCGCGGTTTGAAAAACGGTCATTTCAGTATCTTCCAATTCCGATATACGCATAGCAAAATAATTTAGCGCGTCAACGCTTTCATACATAGTTAAACACTTTTTTAAATCATCATTGCCGCAAGCGTAATCATCAAAAAAGTATGTATCAGGGCTTGCGTTTTCAGGTAAGCCTATTTCTGCAAATGTCCGCTTTACCGTTTCCGCGTCTGTCGGGAAAGACAGTTCCGTACCGCTTGTTTCTCTGTTTCCGTTGTCATATTCGGAACGGTTGACGATAAAAGCTGCAAATTTATAGTCATTCATATTTTTTAACACTCCTTTTTCATTTTTTTGTTTTTCGGCTGTCTGTTCAATATTACGGTTGTAATCGGGATAATTGAACGGTTCACCATTAAAGGTTATTTCCCGTATGGGCTCAAATTTTGATAATACACCTTTTTGCAATTCCGCAAATTCCTGATAATCACTTTTTGTAAAAGCTCCGTTTTCTATCATTTCAGATTGAGATAATACCCAGCCAGAACCGCATAGGAAAGAGAACATTTTTTTATTATCGGAAATAAAGGTTAAGGAATTATCCGAATTGTTATAAAACGGCAATGATTTTTTTTCGGAATTATATAGATTGCGTTCACTTTTTCCCAAATAAACATTACCGTCTTTTCCGAGAAAAGCCGTCAGACCTTTATAATTATTTAATGCCGCCGATGTTATATGAACCCCTGTAAATTCGGGAGCTTCTGTATATTCCTTTAATCCTTTGAAATATGCCTTTTGTTTACCGTCATAATTTATGACGATAATATCCCTTAAATCAGGCTGATAAACAGCAGCGCCGGCGGCTTTATTTATCATTAAGCCTACGTCTATTTCCATAGGCGTTTTATACTGTTCAAGCGGTTCGGAACGAACAATCTCATACATATCCTTATTTATATAATTTCCTTTTTCTCTTTCAGACTTTAAGCTATATCCGCATTTTTTGTCATAATCCGATTTCAGATGATAGACAGAATATTGATTTTTTCTAAATTCCGTTTCATAAGCATTAAGGCGGTTCATCAGTGCGTCGCCCTCGTGTCCCAATACGGAAGATATGAGATGTTTAATATAAAATGTGTCGCTTTCTAACATTTTATCCGCAAGTATTTCACGCTGCCTTTGTTCCATAGGAAATTTTGTCCTGTATTTCAAATTATGCGCTCTTAAAAATGCGTCTATTTCAAAAGCAAGTTCAAATACTTCGTCTAATTCGTAATCCTGAGTAGCACCGTCCGGCTCTCTAAAATCTTTTTCATCTGCCATAGGCTAATCCTCCATATCAATATCAGGTTCAAGCTCCAGCTTAGAAAATTCATCATTCGTCATACGCTCCAGCTTGTCAATAACCGTTTCCGTAATTTCCTTTAATTCCGTATCTTCAATGTACGGAACAGAAAAACGGAGCTCTTTTAAAAGCTCCGTCTTATCAGATGTATCATAAATACACATCAAATTTATTTCGTCCTGTGAAAATGTCATAGTAAAATATCCTCCTTTTGTTGTTGTGTTTTTGATTTCATCGGTTCGGATTTACCCTTGTTTTCCGCAAGCTGCTTTTTGATTGATGGCTTTTTCGCTGTCCGTTCTGCAATTATGGCATTGTATAAATCAATATCTGCCTGCGTTAGTAAATCTGCTTCGCCAAAATCTTTGCTTAATTCGACGTGGGTTATAATATCCTCCTTTTCAGCTTCCGTCATTTTATCAAGCTGCGCCTTGATTTTCTTTTTTGACAAATCCGCAATATGATTGTCAATATTGCCGCATTTCAGCTTTTCAAGTCGTTTATGCTCGCACGATAGAGTAAATTTTAATTCTTCATCAGCGGAAACACTATCGGCACACACCGAAACATTTATAACGTGTTTAAAATGCTTCGGATAATCTAATTCATAAAGATTGCCCTTGATGACTTCATTTTCAAAACCCGTTATTTTAATAGCATAGGCAATAATATTGTCGTGTGCCTGTTCGCCATAGTATGTCCAAGTATTATATGCTGATGTATCTTTTGTAAAGACGTCCGTTTCACAATAACAGTATGTACCGTTCAGACGCGACATAAAAAGTAAATACTTATCTTCTGCACTGTCGCTTAACGCTGCCGTATGTATTGTATCAACATCAAGAAAAAAATCATTTTTGTAATGCTCTGTATTTATGTTCATTATTCGGCGCAGCGAATTTATAATATCCACATTTTCAAACTTACGCATAGCTTAAACCTCCAAAGCCGCATTTTTGACCTTTTCGGATTTTTGCGGCTGTTTATCTGCCTGCGCCTTTGCTTCCGCCAACTGCTTTTTGATTGACGGCTTTTTCTTAGATGTCTCATTTTTGGAAGGCGTTTTGCCTTTCTTAACTTTTTCCGCTTCATTTGCCGCGATAATATCCATAATAGCGACAGGTTCGCCATTCTTCGCCTTTGCTTCAAGCTCGTCAATGGTAGGTGTGTCTTTGGAATTGTCCTCCGGCTCAAATACTTTTGCGCCGTCTGCCGCGTCTGCGTCCGACAATTCAGAAAATCCGTCCTGTTCGGCTATCTTCGCCGGTTCCTCGTTTCGTTTCTGAAATTCAGACGGTAATGTACCGTCTAATGGTCTGATATACTCCACCTTGTCAGCAGCGTTAAGGACTTCGCCTGTTAATGGCTGCTGCCACGCTTTTATTTTCGGCTCCCAATGAAAACCGTTTGCCTTTAATTCGGCGCGGATATTATCGTCCGGCTTTTCATTAAAAAATACTTGCAGATAATTAGCGTCTGTATTGATTGCAGCGTATCCGCCGTTAAAATCCCAGCCCGTAAATTGTGTATAATCCGTTTCCTGTTCGGTCTGCTCAATATCCTTTGCAAGCTCTTTATAATACTCGTCAATGCCTAATATAATTTCATTCGCCGTTTTTTGTATTGTGTCAAGGGAAGCGTTTAACTCCGGTAATTCCTTATCTTTGCTCCAACCCGCAACATATCCGAAAGAATAATCGGAAGTGTCAATCCCATATCGCTGACAAACGGTATAGGCGACGCTTTCAGCTTCAACCTCCATTGTACGATTGTTCTTTTGTTCTTCGGGCGTCAATTCCGTTGATTTTTCTTTGAGAATATTGTGTAGTTTAGCGTGTGCAATTTCGTGTATCAGCGTTTTTAACTGCTGAACCTCGCTCATACCGTTTTTTACGGCTATTCGCTGTTCTTCAAAATTACAATATCCCTTTGCTCCCGTATCTATATCCTCATACCCAATAGGCATAGGCGATATTTTTTCAAGTGCGGCATAAAACTTTTTGAAATCCGCAACATTGCCCGTAAGCTCGTCAACTCCCAAACTCGGCAGCGGTTCGCCCTCCGTCTGCGACAAGTCAAATACGGTAGCAACTCGGAAAGTGGGGATAGTTACTTCTTTTTCCTCTGTAAGCGGTTTACCGTCCCAGCCTATAATCGGCTTGTTTGTTGCCGGATTTATTTTCTCAATCTGCTTTTTTGTTTTGTATGAGGACGGCGCGATTATTTTAATACCGCGTTCACCTCGTTTTACTGTGCGTTTGTGATTATCGCGCCATGCGCCAAATCCCGCCACCATAGAAGCGTCGGGCTTTTGCATTAAAATCAAAAGCGAATTTCTAAAACTGTAATTATGGAATTTTGACATACACGCAAGATATTCCGCATATTTATCGCCGTTAAATATGTCTTTCACTCCGTCCTCCAGCTTTTTCAAAATCTCGCTCAATTTTTCATAGGGCGTTTCGCCGGATAATTCTATCGCCTGTACAGAAGCCCTTGACGGCTCCGATTTTTCAGGCGCTTTTGTTGCTTGTGCTTTTGCCATTAGCTCAACCTCTCTTTCAGTTATAATATTTTACAAAGGCTGCGGCTTCGTATTGCCGAACCCTCTTATTTCTGTTTTCATATTTGCGTTATTTCTGTAAAACATAATAAGCGTATCAAGCGCTTTATTAAAAATAGATTTTGCGGCAGTCGGAACGGAGGGCGTAAAATCTATTACGCCCGTTTTACCGCTTCCAACCCAGCCACTCACAAACTCGTTGAAATTTGACCTTATACCTATACGCCGATATTCCGTAACCTTTTTATAAAAGAAATCGTTGCATTGTGTTTGTATTCCCAAAATCAACGTGCCTGTCTGCGGATTATACATAAAACGGCGGTTTTGGATTTTCTGAATATCAAATGTTTCCGTATTAGTATCAATCCGCATAATTCCGTTTGTTATGTCAATACGTTTCATCAGATACCAAACCTCATAGGCTCAAATCGTTTTTTTGCCTTAACGGTACGGATTGCGTCTTTTCGGATTTTGACTTATTTTCCGCAAGCTGCTGACGAATTGACGGCTTTTTTTCTTCTGTTTTTACAGCGTCTTTCTGTTCAGCTTCAATATCGGGTATAGAGCTTATACGGTATTCGTCAGGAATATCATCACGGCTGCCGTTGTATATCTCTTTAAAATCACTTTGATTACACACAACATAACCGTAATCCGTAAATACACCGTTTTCATTCAGCGCAGTATCATCTCCATACTCCTTATAATCAATGTAATTTTCCAATGCTTTCAGTGTGTTCATATCATAACAGCCCAATTCATTGATAAGGTAATATCCCAAATCATACTCGTCTGTAATATCTGGATATATTTCGTAGCAATCAAGATTTTCAGTTAGATTTATCAAATCCTGTACACTGTCTGAATGTTCGCCCATTTTAACGATAGCCTTAAAATGCTGTACTTCCGCGTCCGACATTTCATCTAATTTGTCTGCGAGATAATTTAATTCGTCAAGGCTCTCATATTCGCTCAACATATCATATATCCCGTCAATATAACAATCATAGTCTGTAATAAACCATTCCTCATACGGCGAACCGAATACATCTTTTCCGCCTATACCTATACGCCTAAATACATCTTGCATTTCATCAGGAGTAACAGGGAACTTCACCCATTCGCCTACTAAATATCCCTCGTTATATTTTCCAAGATTGGTAACATAAGCGGCCAAGTGAAAATCTGGTGTGCCTTCTGTATCTGCCATATATCAACCTCACTTTCCGTCAAAATCCAGCCTGAAATGTACATACTTATCGTTGCTGTCGATTAAAACCACGTCCGCGTCATAGGTCTTATCCTTTTTCTCGGAATACAAGCCTTTTACCTTTGTTCTGCCTTTTGCGAGCAAATCAGACGCCATTTTCTTTGTAATCTCTTTTCGCTTGCTTGTGAAAAACCTGTCATTTTTCCACATAACGAATTTACAGCTTTTATTAGCGCAATAAAAGTTATTTTTGCTTTCGTGTACGTCCGAACCGCAGCGGGGACATATACCGATAACCTCACGCGGCGCGCGGAATATCGCTCTGTCCTCGTCTGTGATGAATGAATATGTGGTTACAAGCTCCCTTGTCAAATCCTCAATTCCTTTCATAAACTGCTCCGGCGGATAATTGCCCTTTGCAATCTCGGCAAGGTTATTTTCCCAATCGGACGTTAGAATAGGTGATGTGAGCTTTTCGGGAAGAACGCTGACAAGACTTATACCGTTATGAGTTGCAACAATAGACTTGCCCTTACGCTCTGCAAAACCTGTCTGTACCAGCTTTTCTATAATTGCCGCTCTTGTCGCCGGCGTTCCCAAGCCCTTGCGTTCCGCTTCGTCCGTTGTTTCGGCGGCTCCTGCCGTTTCCATTGATGATAATAGAGTGTCCTCCGTAAACGCTTTCGGCGGTGAGGTATAACCCTCTTTGACTTCTGATGAAACGGTAACGGTTTCGCCTTTTGTAATACAAAATACATCTTCGGCGCGGTCTGTGTCCGAATGAATATATCTTTTAAAAAGCTGTTCGATATTTTTCCAGCCCTCAAATAAAATGATTTTACCCTTTGCCGTAAACTGTACGCCGCCGCACTCCAAAACTGCGGTAATCGTTTCATACTCATACGGGGAATTAACCGCACATAACAGCTTGCACATAATAAGGTGAAGTATATTACTTTCGCCGTTTGGTATTTCCGCCAAGCTGATATTTTCAATTTCTGCCGTCGGAATAATAGCGTGGTGGTCTGATACCTTTTCATTATTGAATAAGCAGAATGTATCAGGCTTAAAATCCGTACAGTTTGAGAACGGCGCGAATTTTGACGCTATATGAACGATTTTAATAACAGTATTGTGCATATCGTCCGTTAAATATCGGCTGTCGGTTCTCGGATATGTAATCAGCTTCTTTTCATAAAGCGATTGAGCATAGTCAAGCGTCTGTTTCGCCGTATATCCGAATATTCGGTTTGCTTCGCGCTGTAATGTTGTGAGGTCAAACAGTTTCGGCGCGCCTGTTTTCTTTTTCTCTTTAACAGCGGAAATACAAACGGCCTGCCTTTCGTGGCAAGCCGCTTGTAAATTCTGCGCTTCGTCTTTGTCGGAAATCTTATCGCTTACAGCCTTAATATTGCCGCCGTCAATTTCAACGGTATAATATTTTTCTTTCCTGAACATTGAAATTTTGCTGTCCCGTTCTGCTATCATAGCAAGGGTAGGCGTCTGAACGCGTCCTATATTCAAATGCTTTCTATACAGTGATGTAAACAGTCTTGTTGCGTTTATACCGATAATCCAATCAGCTTTTGCGCGGCATAACGCGGAATTATAAAGATTATCATACTCGCGTCCGTCTTTGAGGTTATTAAATCCCTCGCGGATTGCGCTTTCTTCCATTGAGGAAATCCATAAACGGAAGTACGGCTTTTTGCAGCCACACATATTATATACAAATCTGAAAATCAATTCGCCCTCGCGTCCTGCGTCGCACCCGTTTATAATCTCGGTTATGTCGTTTCGGTTCATTAAACCGCTGACAACCTTATACTGATTTTCCTTGCCCTTGTTTATGGCAAACTGCCATTTTTCAGGTAGGATAGGTAAATCCTCATATTTCCATACCGCGTATTTTTCATCATACGCCGCTGCGTCCGCCAAGCCTGCAAGATGTCCGATACACCAAGTAATGATATATCCGTTTCCCTCAAAATATCCGCTTTTCTTAGCGGTTATGTTCAAAGCCTTTGCGTAGCTCTGGGCTGCCGACGGCTTTTCCGCAATTACTAATTTCATTTATTTAATCATTCCTCCTTTATTTTTACATACAAAAACAGCACCCAACAATGAGTGCTGTTTTTGTGGTTGTATATTATCCTTTATAAAACAGTTATAATATCCTCTGAAATACCGTATTTTTTTGCAACTGCTTTTACTAACGCTCTTTCTGAATGGTATTCCGTATTATCCACTAATGTTTGGTCGTCATATAATTCCTCATCATCTTCATCAAATAACATTATATGCTCAACTCGATATATGCCAATTAAGTTTTCTGGCATTTCTATGGATAATTCAACACGTCCTATTTCTCCTATTACATCAGGTAGTCCGCTATCATCTACCGCCCAAACTTCACCATCACTAACTACAATCATTCCATTACCTGTATATTCATCAACCTTACTCATATACAATCTCCTTTCTACTTGTTAGTAAGTATAAAATTTCTTGAATAAATATTATATCATAAACAAAGTAATATTGCAATATATTTTATTCATCTTCTGTATATGTATCGTCCTCGTTTTCGGTTTCCTCGTCCTCGCCGTCGGTAAATTCAAAATCTTCCAAATCGGGGGCGTTTTCCATATTCTTTTTTGGAAGATAAACCTTGAAATAGTACGCGCCAAGACCGCCTATACCTATAATCGCAATCAGAATAAGCATTATACTTGAATTGCCTGACTTTGATTTATCGGTTTTCGGCGCGGTTTTCGTCTTACCGTCCGGCTCCGCCGACGGCGACGCCTGCGCCTGCGGTGTAGGGCTTGCTTTTACTGCTGCGGGTACTGCCGCGCTGTTTTCCTTTGCAAGCGCTTCAAGGTCGGATATATCAACCTTATTCAAGAAATACACATTATCGTTTACATTCTGCTTGTCGATAACGATAAAAAATACGCTGCCGTCCTTTGCGGTTACGCTTATAAACTGCAATTTATCACTGTCGGAAATGTTGTCTACAACGTGCCCCGCGCCCGCTGTTGATATGGTACGCGCCGGCTTCGGCGTTTCCGTTGCCGCCGGCGCTGCTGCTGTACTGTCATAGTTTGCGTGTGCGGTTATTCCGCACATTCCGCCAAAGCATAATAAAGCTGCTGATAATATCGCAATAATTTTATTCTTCATTCGTGCCGTCCTCCTGCTGCTCGTTTTCCTCAATAGCCTTTAATTCCTCCTCGTACTCGTCGGGAAGAAGAACATCACCCTTTGCATACGCGCTTAAAAGTACGGTAAGCTGGGGAGTGCTAAGTTTAACAGCCTTAACGAGATTTACAATCTGCAAATTCTCGGCTTCGACTTTCTGCGCTTCAAGATTGCGTAATTTTTGCTGATACTCGCTTATCTTTGCTTTTGTCCTTATAATATCCTTTTCGATTTTTTCAAGTGTTGCCATAATTAAAATACCTCCATAAAATTAAATTTTTTGTTTTGCGATAAATTCATCAATCTTTTTATCGACTTCGGAAAATGTATTCCCATATTTGAACTTTTGACTTGCAAGGTTTTTGTCCTTTGATAATATTTCAAGCTCATTCCATAGGTCAGGGTGGTATTGCTTCAAATATGCAAACTCGCCGTAAGTCGCGTTAGGACAGAACCAACAACCGCCCCTTTTGTGATACTTATATATTGGGGACAGCAAATCATACTTGCTGCATAAATCATAAGCCATTTGTTCAGTATAGCCATATTCGGCAAGTAATGATATTTTATTTGTACCGTCAAGCCTTGTAAGCCTCGCCGGTTCGTCTGCGGCTATTCCGACATATTGTACAAATCCGCCATTTACATTTTTCAAATAATCCTGAATTGCTTTTATTTTTATACGGCTGTTAATTGTACACATTCCACCTATCGGAAAACCGCTTTTTCTTCCATTTCTTAACGGATTTTTAGATTTTGTGATTATCTGATGAAAACAATCTAAATAATCTTTTGTCGCGTGTAATATTTCAACCGTATAACCCCATTCTTCAAAAACGGGAATAGCTCTGTTTTTGATAAAGTCTATATGTTCGGGTAATTCGCCTGAAATACCGCGTTTCTTATCAAACATTACCTCGCTGAAAATGACGGTTGACGGCGGCAAGTTATGAATATGACTAAGTATTATTGCCGCCGTACTGTCCTTGCCACCGCTCCAACTGTAAAGATAACGCATATCAACCGCCCCCAAGTCTGCCAAAGGCGTAAAAATGCGAACTCCAATAGGAACTATCAATACTCGCGTACTGAATAGGGTTGCCGCAATGTATCATCATACCGTTACCGACAAATATTCCGACGTGGGTTACAGGCTCGCCCGCGTTATATGTGCCTGTAAAAAATATAATGTCGCCGGGTTTTGCGTCCGCTCTTGACACAACCGCGCATTGATTAAAAATACCCTGCGCTGTTGTACGGGATAGAGGATATACGCCTGACGCCTGATATACCCAGCATACAAAACCGCTGCAATCAAAACTCGTTGACGGTGAAGAACCGCCCCATACATACGGATAACCTAAGTATTTTTCGGCTTCCGTTATAAGACGTCGGAATGTAGCGTCGTTTAATGCTTCGCCGGGTATGGTATAACTCGGCGGCGCTGCCGGATTAGAATAAATATCGTCCGCAAATAAATAATCGCGGTTGCCCTTGCTTTCAAGATATATACCGTATAATTCCCGCTGGTCGTCCGTAAGGTTCGTATTTGTAAGCATAGTAATATTCTTGTTTACAAGCGTAACATTGAGTATTTTATATTCCTTGTCGTTGCCCTCGTCGTCCGTCCTTGTTTCCGTCTGAGATGTAAGCGTTAATATATACTGCTGTTCAAACAAATCATCAAGCGGCTGTTTTACATCATCAAAAGTGAAATCCATATACAACGCCGTGAGGTAGGAAATGAGCTCATACGGATTATGGCCTATCTGCGCCAAATCGTAATTGTATTCGTCATAACCTCCGTAATCGCGTTCAATATTGTTTATCTCACTTTGTAAACCGCTTTCAAGGTCTTTGTAATAGTTTTCCGCCGCGTATATATCTTCGTCCTCCGCAAAGTATGACGATACCATAATTGAGTTAAAGCCCGTTGTACCCATAACCGCGCAAGATGAAATTGTAGTTGCTATCCAAGCAATTATTAAAGCAATAGCAAGAATGACGCCGAATACCTTTTTATGACGCTTTATAAATTCAACAACGTACACCGTAACGTCCTTTGTGGTCTTTGCGGCTCGTTTTGCCTTTTTAGCGTTCTGTTCGGCGCGCTTCGCCTGCTGGTATTTTTTCTTAATCTGCTTTTTCTGAAAAAATTTCCTCAAAGCTGATTTTTTCTTGAAATCGGGATTATCCGCAAGTGTTTTTTGAACAAAGGCCTTTGCTTCCGCTTTCTCTGCTCTGAATTGCAGACGCGCCGCTTTTTTATACGGCGCGTTTTTGCGGTTTTGTATAATCATACGCCCTGTACGGTTTCCAAACCGTAAAATGCTTTCGGCTTTCTGTTCTGTCTTATGCGCGGCTTCAATTCCTGTATTTTCGTGTTCTGTTTCGCTCACTTTTGAATGTGCCTTGTTTAATACGGTCATACCTGCCATATCCGCCGCATTTTTTACAGGGGAACGGTGGTATATATCGGATTGAGGCTTAATCTCTTTTTCAAATTTCAGACGGGTTTTAGCTTTCTTTTTCTTTTCATCATAAACACGCTGCTTTTTAACCTTGCGCTTATGAGGTAATTTGTTTTGTGCTTTTTCCGCCTTGCCTTTGAGCTTATCGGCTTTCGCCTGCGCCTTTTCCGCTCGCTTAAACTGAAAATCGCCCTTTTCGGGAATATCTAAAACAGTATCGGCGTTTTCCGCCGACTCTGTTTTGGATTGCTTTTCCTGATATAAGCGGTTTTTGCTTCCGGCTGTCTGTTTTTCGGTTTTATCCTCTGACGGACGGAATGAAAATTCCGTCTTGCTTTCCCGCGTTTCAAAAACAAAATCCTCTTTTTCCGTTACTCTGTCAAAAACCGTATCGCCTGCGTCAACCGCTTCTTTGATGTTGTACTCTGCTGTTTTTTCGGTCTTGACGCGCTTTTTCTGATAGGCTCGGTTTTTATCCGGCTGCTTCGGATTGCCGTCTGCGGAATCCTTTTCGGAATCCGCGCCGAGCTGAAAATCCGAATTGCCGTTTACACGGTCAAACGCTTCATCAGGATTATGTGTTTGCTCGGTAAAGTCATAATTTCCGTTATCTTTTAAGGCTTCGGCACTATCCGGCTGCGTTTCTTCCGCCGTACTATCTGCGGAATGTTCAGTAATATCAACATCAAATTTCTTTTGATTAAATTTGCGCTGATACCGTTTATTTCTTGCCGCCGTAGTTACGGCATTAGAAAAACCGCCACTTTTGGGCGGCTCGTTTGTCGGCGGGGAATATGGTATATCCGGCTGACTATCAAGGTTAATATTCTCTAAGTCCTCTTGCTGTTCTGTATTATTTTCGGTAGGCTTTAATATTTCCTGACTGTCTGACGGATTTTGTACGGTAGAAGTATCAAGCGGCTTTTCGGTATCTAAAAATTTCTGCTGATACCTATTATGTTCTGAAGAAGTAAAGGGCTTCGCGCTGCCTTTTGCGCTCTGCCGTCCGAGAACGGTATCGGCTTCAACCTTTTTTGAAAAATCCGTGTCCTTATTCCGCGCCTTAAATTCATTGTCTTTCATTCATTACCTCCGCTGTTAAAGTTCGAGATTATCGCGCTTTTTTGTCTGCGTCGGCTTCGGCACGCTTTTCTCTGCCGCCTTAATGGAATTTAACTCCTTGCGGATTGACGGCTTTTTATCTGCGCTTCGGCTGATATTTTCCGTCTTTGCCGCTTCCTGAGCTTTTTGCATTTTCTCTGTAACATATCCGGGTAGAAGATGTTCGTGTACCATAAAGGATTTTTCATATTCTTTCGGAATGGGCGGGGAAATTTCCGTGAATAAATGTGAATAGGCTTTTATTCTGCCTTGTATATATTTTTCCGCTTCCGCCTTATCCTTAAATGAGCGTTCTTGTTCTGCAATACAGTTATTATGACCAACTGGACTATTTGTGCCAATAGACCATTTCACTTCCCAGCGTCTTGTTTTTTCTGAACGCCAGCTTGTGTAATCATACATACGGTATGTCATTTTATATACCATATTACTGATAGATGTACAATCGTAGTTATAACAATCTCTGTCGTTTACCCATTTATTTGAAGAATGCGAAACCTCCGGTACTTGCAAATACTCAATAGCCCTGTCAAATTGTCTTGTAATTGCCGCTTTTTTTTCCCAATCCCGCGCTGACTGCCGTACTTTTTCAAAGGCGGCTGTTTCTTTTTTGACGTTATTATCACGCATAGCCTGTATTTTTTCAAGCGGTTGTGAAATCAAATTCAATATATCGGTTTCATTAACGATTATGGTATGCTCAACTTTAAGTGTGGCGCCGGCTGATAAATCGTCATTTTCATAAGTACGGTAATTATCGTAATCTTTGTACATATATACCTCCTGACATTTTTTATTCTAATTCCTTTAATCGGATAGGGCTTACAATCTCATAGCCGCGTCTTGCGGCAAGCTCGGCAATATCGGCAATCAGCTTTTTGCGTTCCGCGCGCTCTATATTCCTGATTGCTTCATACGCCGTAAAATCCTTGCACCCGCTGCCGTTAAGAAAATCCTTGTTTTCTCTGCTTATATCTGCTCACCTCCAAACTCACAATATTTCTTACATCTTCCCGTTTCAATATCTGAAATGAATTTAAGTATAGGGAACACCTGCGGAGGACATACGGCATTACCTAAGGCTTTTAGCCTGTCGGCTCTGCCGTCCGTCCTGTCCGTTATACGCGGAACGCCGACAGGTTCCCGTTCCCACAACTTAAATCCGTCCATTGCTTCGGGAACCCCATTAACCATTCCACCCAATCGGGATTGAGCGCCGCCGTCTCCGACTGCGGCTGTTCCTCTAATATCACCTGCGCCGCAAGGTTCGCCCCGTCCTTGCTTTTCCTCATTACCTCCGGCGGAAATTTTGACCTTATCCCGTCCGACGCTACCGGCGTCATATAGAACACCGCCGCCGACAGCGGAAGGCTCCAGATTGCGCCGTTTTTGTTCTTCTTCCGAAATATCCCGTTGTCTGAAAGATACACATTCATATTTACAGCCGCCGTCTGCTTTTTGTTGTTGTCGGAGGCAAGCGGAGTGGGAAACATCAACGCCGACGATAAAAGTTCTTGTGCGCTGATGCCACGCGCCGACACCGCAAGCTGGTAATACGAATGTTTGAACAGTGTAGCCCGCTTTTTCCAAGTCAAAAATCGTTTTGTCGAGCCCCATATTGATGAACCCAGCAACATTTTCGCCAAGCACCCAGCGGGGCTTGAGCTCTGTAATGACGCGGCACATTTCAGGCCACAAGTAGCGGGTATCTTCAAACCCTTTTTGTTTCCCCGCGCTTGAAAACGGCTGACAGGGAAATCCGCCGCTAATGAGGGTAACGCTGTTTCGTCCTGTTTTTTCAAAAAATACCTCCTTTGTTAGAGTTGTAATATCACGAAATCGGGGCACGCGAGGCCACCGCTTTTCAAGTATGGAAGTCTGGAAATCCGCCCATTCACATTGGCAGACGGTTTTAAACCCCGCTGCTTCTGCGGCGAGGTCTATTCCGCCTATACCTGTAAACAGGCTTAAATGCGTTAAATCATTCATCTTTCTGTATTTCCTCCGGCTTCGTCGTCATATACGAATACAGCTTCAAGTCTTTCGGGAAACGGTCTACAAACGGAATGATTACATTTCCGTAAAATAAAAGTCCCTCGCCCTCGCCCGACTGCGTTACATACGATAATTGGTGAGGGGATATATTAAGCTGCTTCGCTAAAATCTGTCTGTCGCCGCCTGCCTGATTGAGCATATAGATAAAATCGGAATTTTCAAAAATATTCTCAATCTCTCTTGACGATAACAGGTCTTTGACATTCTGCGTTATGCCTGTCGGAATACCGCCCCATTTACGAAAGCGTTTCCAAATCTCAACCGAATATGCCGCCGTCTGTTCCTCCTTTAACAGTAAATGAAATTCGTCTACATAATACCGCGTCGCCTTATGCTCCGCGCGGTTAATTGTTACTCTGTTCCATACCTGATCCTGAACAATCAGCATACCCAGCTTTTTAAGCTGCTTGCCGAGCTCTTTAATGTCATAGCAGACAATACGGTTATTTACATTTACATTTGTACGGTGATTAAACACGTTTAATGAACCGTTTACATACAAATCAAGCGCCGACGCGATACGCTGCGCTTCCGGCTCCGGCATAGCTTTAAGCTCGTTATATAAATCTTCCAAAATCGGCATTTTAGACGGTTCGGGATTAGCGAGGTACGGACGGTATATATTTATAACCGCTCTGTCAATCACGCTTTTTTCAATCGGTTCAAGTCCGTTCTTGCCGCCGACAATAAGCTCACACAATGAAAGTATAAAATCTGATTTTAATTGTACGGGATTTTCGTCCTCGCTGTAATTGAGGTTAATGTCCATTGGATTGATATAATCGTGCGAGTTCGGGGAAATCCGTATAATCTGACCGTTAAGCCTTGACACAAGCGGCGCGTACTCCGCTTCCGGATCGCATATAATTATATCGTCCTGCGTTACAAGGAAAGCGTTAGCAATCTCTCTTTTCGCGCTGAATGATTTACCACTGCCGGGTGTGCCTAAAATTAAGCCATTCGGATTTTTGAGCTTCTTTCGGTCAACAAGTATCATATTATTTGATAATGCGTTTAAACCGTAATATAACGCTTCATCGCCGGCTTGAAAAAGCTCCTGCGTAGTAAAGGGTACAAAAATAGCGGTTGACGAGGTAGTCAATCCGCGTTGTATCTCTATTTGATTTAATCCGATAGGCACGCTTGACATTAGCGCCTGTTCCTGCTGGAAGTCAAGACGCTTTAATGCACAGTTATATTTTTGAGCGATACCCTGCGCCGCGAAAAACATATTATCAAGTTTTTGTTTGTTATCCGCCGTATTCATCACAAGAACAGTAACAAGGAACATTCTTTCATTTCTGCTCTGCAACTGCTCTAATAAATTCTTTGCTTCACCGCCGAATGTCGCAAGGTCTGACGGTATAATATCCATATCATAACCGCTTCTGACCGCCTTTTTCTGTTCCTCAATCTTCATCTTGTCAAGGTCGGTTATTTTCCGCTTGACCGTCTTTATAGCTTCCGACTGGTCGATAGACTTAATATGAATATTTACGCCTATTCCCATATCGAGGTCGAGGAAATCCGCAAGCATACGGTCTGTTAATTCAGGCGCGAGTATCTGTAAAAATGATACAGTTCCAATTCTGCCGCCCATTCCAAACGTGCGGCTGTCGCGGAAATCAAACGAGGTAGGCGCAATAAAATCCTTTGAGGAAAGCCCCGTCTTATGTACCAAATCCCAATGAAAGCCGAATTTGTCTTTTTCGCCCTCATTGAAAGTACAGTGTAAAAGCTCTAAACGCTCTAATCCGTTAAGCGGTCTTGCCTGTACGCCAAGAGCCTTGAAGTTGCCGAGTATATCTGTTTCGATACGCTCTAACTTCTGCTTAGCCGCCTTTAAGTTATCCGCTTCAATTCCGAATGTGATAAATTTGCGCTTTATAATACCGTTGTTTCCGCGCGACAACTGATTTTTGAGCATACCCATATACTCAATGCGTATGTCATTAAAATTGTCTGCCTGTTCGGGAATATGTACGGCTTTTTCATACTCCGCCATATCGACAGTCTGATTGAGGAAAGAAAACTGTACAGAAATTGACTGGTCGAAATAGTTAAGAAAATCGCAGTAGTTTTCAAATATCTCGTTTTTATCCTCATTCCTTGCAAGCTGATAATTTATATCGAAAAACTGAATTGTTTTTGTAAAATAATTATCCTTGACTTTACATATCCCGTCCGGGTACATTTCCTTATATGGAATAGTCTGCTGTGCTGACGCTGCGCGCCTGCCCTGCATTTGCGCTTTTCTGATAGCTGCCGCAATAGCCTTTTTCTGTCGTGCTGAAAGCGGCTTATTCGCTGATATTATGTGCTTTTTCTTTTGTTTTGGTCTTGTGTTTGTATTCTGCTTCGGCAATTATTTTGACCTCCTTATCAAGTTTAATTTGGTTCATAATTGCCGAATACATATTATTTGTTTTATACGGTCTGACTCTCGGCGTCAAAAATCTTGACCGTATATAATTTCTTAAAATCTTTTCTGCCGGCTGTCCGTCCTTTTCGTACATAGCGAGGAAGAAGAACGGCAAGGCCGCGATTACAAGCGTCATAACCGCGCCGGTTGTGCCAAGCGCGCCGCGCGTAAGAAAGTATGTCGGAACAGCGACAGCGGCCGCAAGTCCAAAGCATATAAGCTGACGCTTCGTAAGGTTAAAAGCTACCTTTGTTTTTACGGTAGTTAAATCTTTTGGTACGGGAACATAAGGAATAAAAATTCCCCCTTTCATTTTTTTATTTTTAATGTGCGTTAAATATTGACTTTGACAGATTACCTGTCTTGAACAGGGAAAAGCATAGTACAACCGTATATGCCGCAATCGTAAATATGGTAGTATGCAGATTATTGGTTACAACAAAACCGTTTACCAACGCCGCATAAATGCCTACGCATACCATAATGAAAAATCCCTGAAAGCCTAATGCCACAAGTCCGCGCAAATAGTTATTTCCCATTTGCCCCCATTCGCGATTAGTCATTGTCGCAAACGGGATAGCTCCAACCGAGCAATATAAATAAATCTCTATCATACGTCCGAATATTACGACGGTAATACAAACGGATAGAATTTTCATACATAAACTAACAAGCGAGGTTTCCAAAACTAATAGGAACAGTTCGCCCATTCCCATAGCTTCAAGAGTAGTTCGTATGTCGGCAAGCGCGGAAGATATATCAATGTTCGTGTTCGCACCGATTACCCCCGCGCTGTTCGTTACAATATGCTGCGCAACGTCAAATACCGCCATAGTAATGTCAAAGGTGTGGGTAACAATATAAATTGCTACCCCAGCCTTTAAGAAATATTTGAAGAACATAAACGTGTCTATATCGTGCATATTGTTCTTTTCCGTAATCATAGTTATTAGCTCATAGCATAAGACAAAGGCTATAATAAGCCCCGCAATCGGCAGAATAACCGTCTGAGAAATATTCTGTATCAAAGAAAATATGCTTGCGTTCCAGCCCTGCGGCGTCTGTCCGACGTCCGCCGCAATCGTGGCGACTTTCTCGTTTACGTCATTAAACATTGTTGATAAACTACCCTCAATAAGCGAAATCAGAAAATCGCAAATCGCTTGTGTAATTTTATCAATTATTGAGTTCATCAGCTAAACAGCCCTGAGAGCAAGGGAACAAGTGTAGTTCCAATCAGCACGACGCCGCCGCCCGCCATAAGCTGTTTTATCCCCAATTAGGTGTAAAACTCTGCTC
>ERZ824473.1201-NODE-1201-length-38317-cov-17.365924_pt1 | contig 38317 bp, 35 predicted proteins | sample MGYA00519874_ERZ824473 | MGnify/ENA primary metagenome ERZ824473 (study PRJEB31778, sample SAMEA3449151) | human gut metagenome | biome: human gut; feature: human-associated habitat; material: faeces | place: United Kingdom | collected 2010/2012 ... | reverse complement strand
CTCAGTAGGTAGAGCACCTGCCTTTTAAGCAGGGTGTCCGGGGTTCGAATCCCCGTTGGAGCACCAAGAAAGAAGCCTCTTTTGTCCGGTAGACAAAAGAGGCTTCTTTCAACGAAATAAATCCCTGCGGGATTTGTGAAATGCCCTTCGGGCGTGAAGAGCGCAATTCTTCACAGCGGTTTTCCGCTGCTTTATTTGGCGAAGCCATACTTCATACTTGTAAAAAGGAGACTCGATATGAAAAGCTTGAACGATTTTCCGCGGATACCGTTGGCCGTGCTGCCGACGCCGATACAGAAGCTTGAAAACATCAGCCGCATTCTCGGCACAAACGTCTATATAAAGCGCGACGACCTGACCGGCATCGGTCTCGGCGGCAACAAGGTGCGCAAGCTCGAATTCCTGCTGGCCGACGCGAAGCGGCAGGGCGCGGAGATCATCTTCACGACCGGCGGCGCGCAGTCTAACCACGCCATGCTCACGGCGGCCTGCGCGAAAAAGCTGGGCATGACGCCGATACTGATCCTCAAAAAGCGCGGCGTGACCGAGCGCAAGGGCAACCAGCTGCTCGAATACCTCATGGACACCGACGTCCGCTTCATGGACACCGACAGCTACGACGACATCTACGCCGAAATGGATCGCGTCGGGCAGGCTCTTGGGCGTCCGTACTACAAGATTCCCTGCGGCGGCTCCAACGCCATCGGAGCGCTGGGCTACGTCAACTGCATGAAAGAGATCGCGGACACGGGGCTGCACTTCGACTATGTCTGCTGCGCCGAGGGCAGCGGCGGCACTCACGCCGGAGTCGCGCTTGGCGCGAAGCTGTTCATGCCGGAGACGCAGACCATCGGCCTGATGGTAGACAGCGACCCGTTTGACGTTATCACGACGCACATCATGCAGGAGACTGCCAAGCTTCTGGAGCTTGATTTCGTGCCGACCGTCGAGGATGTGCACCTTGTCGATATGTGCGGCCCCGGCTACGCGATCCCCTCCGCCGAGGGCAACGCCGCGATACGCATGATGGCCGCGAACGAGGGTCTGTTCCTCGATCCGGTATACACCGGCAAGGCCTTCGCGGGGCTGATAAAGCTTGCGCGCGAGGGGAAATTCAAGTCCACGGACAATGTCCTGTACCTGTACTCCGGCGGCGCGGGCGGTCTGTTTGCGATAGACATCGATCTGGGCTGAGCCATGAAGCTGCGCAGATTGGAGCTTGGGAGCAAAAACCTTGTCGGCGCAAGGGTGACTGAGGCGCGGCAGATGCGCGGAATGAAGCAGGTCGAGCTGCTCGCCCGACTGCAAACGCGCGGAATAGATATCAGTATCCCCGCGCTGTCGCTGCTCGAAGGGCAGAAGCGTCCGGTGACGGACATTGAGCTTGCGGCACTCTCCGACGTTCTCGGCGTCAGTGTTGACTGGCTGCTCGAAAGAACCGAATAAAATCAAACAGGGACTGCGTTTGCAGTCCCTGTTTTTGCGTGTTTTTAAGTTTTACAGCACGAATATCTGGTTATATCTCCCGACGGGGGACATGACCTCACTTATCATGCACACCTTGCCCTCGCCGTTTATGAACAGGGTTGGCTCCCATTCGTCGCTGCCGATCACGGCAAGCGTTTCGTCTCGCGTGCCGGTCACGTCGGCAAAGCCGTCGCCTGAGATGTCTCCAAAATCGGCATAGTATTTCTCGACCGCCGCCTTCGCCTCCTCGCGGAGCTTATCCGGCAGATCGACCTCGTCGATACCGTAGGCCGCGGCAATGTCGGCATTGTTCATCTCGCGGTTTTCACGCGTGTTCATGCTTGCGGTGTAATACTGTATATAGTCGTTCGGGTAGTACACCGAGACGAGAACGGACGTTACGTCGCCGCTTTCAAACACCTCGCACTTTATCCCGCCGGTCATCAGGCTCAGCTCGTCCTCCATCGCGGCCAGCTCGTCCTCGACTATCGGGCGGAGCGCATCGTCAAAATACTTGTTTATCCGCTCCGCGTCCTCGCTCCCGCCGGAAAACGCGGGGATCTTATATGAATAGTTGTAGACGTTGCCGACGGAATCGGTATATGTCCCGCTCTTATCCTCGGTGAAATACACCTCAGGCTTCACGGACTCGCTCTTGGCCTCAGTCAGTCTGCCGCAGGCGCCAAGCGCAAAGAGCGCCGATATGCAAAGCAAAATTGCGATAATCTTTTTCATGTTTATATCTCCTTTCTGCTCCATATCTTAACTCACTGCGCAAATCTGCGCCACATAAGAATTCTTAAATCATAGTATTTTTTCTGTGTACTCGAATTGATGTCCTCCAAGCTCTATTCTGAGTATAAATGATAGACTGTCACCATCCTGCATCGCTTGGGGCAGACTTGCGGTAAACTTGCGGTATTCCCTCTGCTCCACGCTCGGCTCTTCTCCGGGACGTGAAACGGTGATTTCCTCCGTTCCGTCCGTCACGGCGACACAGTCCTCCGGCAGTTCGGCTCCATTGAGGATAAACACAAGTTCCGCATTCTCTATGCCGCTGCCCGTGAGCCGAACTCCATATAGCCCCTTCTCAGCGTCGAAGTCATAGAGCAGCTCCGGTTCCGAACCGCAGCTTTTATCCGCGCTGTATTCTTCGACCTCCTCGCCCCGCTCAAGGCTCATGCGCAGCTTCACAATCGGCAGCGCTCCCACGCCGAACCTGCTCTCATAGGCTGCAAAATCCTGCGGTGTCCACAGGAACGAAGACGACCAGTGTCCCGCGTCTATCTCTTCCCGCGTCAGAATGAACTCTTCAAGCGTCTCTCCGTCCCGCGCGTCTATCGCCTCTACCCTGACTGCGCTTACGCTCTGCGACTCGGCTATTACGGCGTCGGCCACGCAGTATGAGCCGTTGATATACGCAAAATATATGCCGCTGCCGGGAGCGGTGGATGCCGTCACGGGCACTTCGGTTTCTGCCGCTGGCGGCTCCGGCAGCTGCGGTTTCGCTTCGGGCTTCACTTCACCAAGTGCAAGTATGCATACAAACAGCGCAAAGGCCGCTGCATAGTACGCCCATTTCTTCCGCTTTTTCCCCGCCGCGGCGGTATTATCGGCGCAGCCCCGGTTAAATTCGTCCGGCAGCGGCGCGGACTCAGGAGGAAGCGGCGAAAACTCGCCGGATTGTCTTCTTTTCATGCGGCTCATTTACTATGTACGTCAAGCTGCGGGAACGGGCACTCTATCCCAAGGCCGCGCAGGCCGAGAAGCAGATCCCTGTTCAGACTGCGCTGTGCCGCGTAGATGTTCTTCTCCGTAACGTCTGCGCAGAAACGCAGGACAACCGCCGATTCGCCAAGCTCCTGCACTCCGAGATACACCGGCACGGCGTTCATCCGCTCGCGGTTCGCTTCAAAGATTTTCTCCAACAGCGCAGGCAGCTTCGTCTCCAGCTTCTCGATATCCGTATCATACGGTATTCCAATATCCGCAACCGCCTTTGAGCTGCGCTCGGAGCGGTTCAGGATATTTCGCATGTCCGAATTGTTCACGATTTTTATATTGTCGCTTGAGTCCGTGATGCAGGTTGTGCGCAGCCCAATACTCGTAACAGTGCCCCGGAAGCCGCCAACCTCGACTATGTCCCCGACATTGTATTGATTCTCAAACAGCATGAACAGCCCCGTCACCATATCCGCAATGAGACTTTCCGCGCTGAAGCCCACTATCAGCGCCAGAACGCCGACGCTTGCGACGACCGCCATTATATTTACTCCGAGTATCGTCAAGCCCCAGCAGAGTATCACAAGCGCCGCGGCATAGCGAAGTATGCTCATGCTGAGCGTAATCAGACTGCGTGCTCTGCTGCCCGCGGGATGCAGCAGTCCGAGTATGGCGACTGCGAGCTTTTCCACAAGCAGTACCGCTGCCGCCATTGTCAGCAGGCGCAGAAGAGTCTCCGCTCCCTGCCTGCCCTGTACCGACAGCGCTTCCGGCTGAAACACCCCGCTGCCGAAGCCCAGAACCAGCAGTGCCGTCAGCACCGCGGCGGATATGATAAGAGAAACCCAGCTTTTCTTTTTCATGCAGATCACTTCTCCTTATCAGATAAAGTACTTGTAATTATATAGCAAAGCGTTCCGCTGCGCAACACAAACGGCGGACAACATAAGCGTACGCGCAAAAAGTTTATAAAAATATTGCAAAAGCCGCAAGGACTGTTTATAATAATAAAATACGGCACATGCCGTATTTTATTCACAATTATGAGTGCCGCCCGGCACAAAGAAAGGAAAGGTGCCATTATGAAGCATCAGAAAATTGCCGGTATATTTGCCGACGCTTCCGCTTTTGATGGGCAGAAGATCAGAGTCTGCGGCTGGGTCAGAACCGTCCGCGACCTGAAAAACTTTGGATTCATCGAGCTTAATGACGGCAGCTGCTTCAAGTCGCTGCAGGTCGTGTTTGAGAGAGGCTCTCTCAATAATTACGATGAGATCGCAAAGCAGAATGTCGGCGCGGCGCTGATAGTTGATGGTACGCTTGTGCTGACTCCGAAAGCAAAGCAGCCCTTTGAGCTGAAGGCGGATGCGATAACCGTCGAGGGCGCATCGACCCCCGACTACCCCCTCCAGAAAAAGCGCCACAGCGTTGAGTTCCTGCGCACGATCCAGCATCTGCGCCCCAGAACCAACCTCTTCTCCGCAACCTTCCGCGTCAGGAGCGTTGCGGCGCAGGCCGTCCATGAATTCTTCCAGAGCCGCGGCTTCGTATACGTCAACACCCCGATCATCACCGGCTCCGACTGTGAGGGCGCGGGCGAGATGTTCCGCGTGACGACGCTTGACCTCAACAACCTCCCCCTCAAGGAGGACGGCACGGTAGATGACAGCAAGGATTTCTTCGGCAAGCCCACTAGCCTGACCGTCTCCGGCCAACTCAACGCCGAGAACTTCGCCATGGCTTTCGGCGACGTGTACACCTTCGGCCCGACCTTCCGCGCCGAGGTATCCTACACTCAGCGCCATGCCGCCGAGTTCTGGATGATAGAGCCGGAAATGGCCTTTGCCGACCTCAACGACTACATGGACACCGCCGAGGCGATGGTGAAATACATCATCAACCGCACGATAGAGCGTTGCCCGCAGGAGATGGAGTTCTTCAACTCCTTTGTCGACAAGGGACTGCTTGAGCGTCTGCACAACGTCGTCTCCAACGACTTCGGCCGCGTGAGCTACACCGATGCCGTCGACATTCTCAAGAAGAGCGGCCACAAGTTCGACTACCCCGTCGAGTGGGGCATCGACCTCCAGACCGAGCACGAGCGCTACCTCACCGAGCAGGTCTTCAAGAAGCCCATTTTCGTCACCGACTACCCGCGCGACATCAAGGCATTCTACATGCGCCTGAACGACGACGGCAAGACCGTCGCGGCGGCGGACTGCCTTGTCCCCGGCGTCGGCGAGATCATCGGCGGCAGCCAGCGCGAGGAGCGGCTCGACGTGCTGCTTGCGCGCATGAAAGAGCTTGGACTCAAGGAAGAGGACTACTGGTGGTATATCGACCTGCGCCGCTACGGCAGCTGCCGTCACGCAGGCTTCGGTCTTGGCTTTGAGCGCATGGTGATGTACCTCACCGGCGTCAGCAATATCCGCGACGTGGAGCTGCATCCGCGCACCACCGGCAACGCCGATTTCTGATTTTAGATATGCAAAAAGGACTGTATCTTGCGATACAGTCCTTTTTTATACTTTTATGCGGGGCTATTTCACCCTGTCGTCGCCTCGGTTTGCCCTGCGCAGACCTATCTCCGTTCCCTTGAGGATGCGGACGTAATTCTCCTTATGCTTTATGATTATCGCGACCGTCGCCACGCAAAGGATGGACGCGAGCAGCACACTCCCCGCCGTGATGCCGAAATAGGTCGGCACGAGGATAACGGTGGTCACGGTGCCGACGACAATATAGTCCGTGACGAGCGTCACGATTGCGACGACGGCGAGCACTATGAGCGCGAATTTCCAGTTGAGCGCGATGGTCATGCCGAGATAGGACGCAAGCCCCTTTCCGCCGCGGAAGCGCAGATAGAACGGGAACATGTGCCCCAGCACGCAGGCGACGCCCGCCGCGGCGCCGATGAGCGGCAGGCCGGGGCAGAAGTGCTTCGCCAGCACGACCGCAACGACCGCCTTGCCGATATCGTGCACGGCGACGATGATGCCGGCCTTCCAGCCCATGAGTATCATTGCGTTCGACGCGCCGAGATTTCCTGAGCCTCCCTTGCGCATGTCAACGCCGCGCAGTTTGGACAGGTACAGCGCCATGTTTGAGCAGCCCAGAACATAGCTGAGCATGATGACGAGAATGTAGCGGATGACAGTCAAAGAGAACGACCTCCTCTTTATCGGAAAAGTATAAAACATTATAGCAGGAAATTTTCCCTGTGTACAGTAGTTTAAAAATTTTAATTTTTATGTGACGAGCGCGCCGTAGGTGAGTATCCCGACATTGTCGCGGTATATCGCGGGAAAATCGCCGAGGGGCAGCGGGTTCACGCCCTCGCCCACCTCTATCGTATAGCCAGGCCGGTCATAGCCCTGAATGAACCAGTCCTTATATCCCGCAAAGCCCGATGCGTACGGCGTCTCCTCGACGGCATAACCGGAGACCGAAGCGAAAAGCTCCGCTATCGCGCGGGAATTCGCGGGTTCATAGTCCAGGAAGCGCCAGTATATCACGCGCCCCTGACTGTGATACGACAGCGTGAGCGACGGGTCGAGCGCGAGCGTGTAGTCGTACATCGCGCGGCTCTCCGGAGCCGTGAGCGGCGCGGAGCCGACATAGTCCGCCGGTGCCGGAGACGTGACGCCCTGCGCAAACTTTATCGCCTTTGCGTTTTCCCATCCGGCGGGGTACTGGAGGTTCAGGTCAACGCCGCGGATATTCGCTTTCCAGCCCGACGGGAACGGAAACTGCGGGTACCTGAGCGCGATGCTCCGCGCATAATTGAAATACTCGCCCTGCGCCAGCTCTCCGGTGACGAGGTCGATGCCGTCCGGATTCACGGCGGGGATAATATATATGGAAGCATAGCTCAGTATCTCCGCCGCGCTGCGGCCGAAAATTTCACCGGCGTTTGCATAGGCCGCGGCCAGCTGCTCGGCAAATTTCAGCAGAACCGGCGTCGTCAGCCACTCGTTTGCGTGATGCGAGGCGTTATATAATACGCGATTATCGCCGCGGCCGAGCTTCAGGCTCCACAGCGGCCTGCCCATGACGCTGCGGCCGATCTCGCCCGTCGCTATGAACGGATACCGCGCCGCAAGGCCGCGCACGCAGTATCCCACCAGCGCGGCGCTGTATCTTATATCCGTCGGCACGACGTCGAACGGCAAGGGCACGACAAGCTGAGTCCCCGGCTGCGGCGTCTGCACGCCGGGATTTGCGAGCGCGATCGCCGCGGGCGACGCAGAGTGCATCGCGGCGATGCTCTCAAGCGTGTCGCCGGAGCGCGCGGTGTGCAGGATATAGCCCGTGTACCACGGCAGCAGCGCGCGGTGCGTCCGGCTGCCGACGATCCCGTCCGTCTGAAGTCCGTTTGCCTGCTGAAACCGCGTGACGGCCTGCATCGTCGCGGTGCCGAATATTCCGTCCGTTTCCAGCGGCCCATAGCCCGCGCGGTTCAGCCCCAGCTGCAGAAGCTGCACTGACGGCCCGATGCTGCCGTATTTTAATATTCTCATAGCTTTTTCCCCCCCTGTCTTCCGGAAAGTATATGCCGGAAACCGACGTCATATGACGGCGTAAAGGCGGCGTTAAATTTTTTGAATGCCTTATAAAGTCCCCGTCAAGAAGCATTGATAAGTATTGAACGATCTGTGAGCACGGTGGTAATATGCACATGCTTTCTTGTATAGATTGCCAATTTCAAAAGGAGGAAAACAAAAATGAAAAAGTATCTTGCACTGATTCTTGCTCTGTGCATGGTGTTCGCGCTGTGCGCCTGCGGCAGCAACGCGGCAACTCCCGCGGCTCCCTGATCCCGATGCTGACCCTCGGCATCCCCGGCGAATCCGTCACCGCGGTTCTGATGGGCGGTCTGGTCATTCAGGGACTGGCTCCGGGACCCGAACTCTTCACCAAGCACGCCGCGATGACCTACACCTTCTTCGCGGGCTTCGTGCTCGTCCAGTTCTTCATGCTCGCCATCGGTATGCTCGGTTGCCGCGGCTTTGCGCAGATCTCCCGCCTGTCCGACGCTATCCTTATCTCCTGCGTCACGGTGCTGTGCTTTGTCGGCTCCTATGCCATCCACAAAAACCTCAGCGACGTCGTCGTCATGCTCATATTTGGCGTACTCGGTTATCTGATGCGTAAATTTGACCTGAACACGGCGGCGGTTGTTCTGGCGCTGATACTCGGCCCGATAAGCGAAAAGGGTCTGCGCGGCGCGCTGCGAGTCAGCGGCGGCGATCTCGGCTGCCTGTTCGCGTCTCCCGTGAGCTGGGTTCTCATAGTCCTGAGCGTCATCGGTATTTTCTCCCCGATCCTCATGGCAAAGTTTGAGAAAAAGGTCACCGGCGGCGAAGTGCTCGAAGAGTAATCACGATATTTATAAAAAACAGCTATGGGAAATTCCCATAGCTGTTTTTACTGTTTTACCGTTCGTTTGAGCCTTATCGCGCCGAGAATGTACACTGCCGGTACGGCAACGCCGCTCAGCCATACATAAGCGCTCGCGCCGTAGCCGACGATGATCTGCATGACGTTCGCCGCCAGACCGAGTATCAGCGCCGCTGCACCCCATGCGATGCACCTGTGCGCCAGCAGCGGCTCCTCGCAGTACAGCGCTCCCATGAACCCTGCGACCAGCTCCAGCACGCCGCCGAGTATTGCCGCGATTACCGCGCCGCGGTACAGCCATATATGCGCGCCGTCAAACAGGCGCAGGTTCATCGCCGAGGCGAAGAAGTTCAGGCAAGTGAATGCAAAAAACGCCCGCACCAGCGCCGAAAAGAATAACAATATGCTCATGTCCTTGAGCAGAGAGCCCCGTTGTTTCATGTGTATCTCCGTCCCGTCAGAATATCATCTCGACAGGCGCTTTATAATTGCGCAGCTCGATCTCGCTGTATTCGCCGCCGGCCTCGCCGTCGCGCGTCCACGCAACGGGCTTTTCAAACGTGAATTTTGCCTTTTTCGTGTGCAGGATCAGCAGCTTGTCGCTGTCAAAGCGCTGGCTCAGCACGCTGTCCACGATCTCGCCGAAGCCGACCACGCTGCCCGGATCCTTCACCAGCACCAGCTCTGACTCGCCGTCGCCGAGGCAGACCATCTCCTCGCGCAGGCGGACTATGCCCGCGACCGAAGTTGAATTCGACATGCTGCCGTACACGAGCCGCCCCTCGAATACGCCATCGTCGTACTCGACGCGGGTGTTGTAGCTCTCCAGCTTCGGCAGCGCGGCCATGCCCTGAAGGACGTAGGCCAGATGCCCCAGCAGCTTTTTCTGGCTCTGCGGCGTCGCGTAGCTGACCTCGGTGAACGCGCCGAAGGCCGCTATGTACGCGAAGTACTTGTCGTAACCAAAGCCGCCCACGTCGAATGGGTGCGGCTCGCCGTTGAGAATGCGCCGCGCGGCGCTGACGGTATCGTTCTTCGGCAGGCCGAGCGTCGTGGCGACGTCGTTTGCCGTGCCCATCGGGATATAGCCGACCTTCGGCGGATTCTCAAGCCGCATCAGTCCGGCCAGAACTTCGCTGAGCGTCCCGTCCCCGCCGACGCAGCCGACTATGTCAAAATCCGCGCCGTATTTCGCCGCAAACTCCGTCGCGTCGCCGCGGCCGGAGGTGAAGAACAGTGTTGTACGGCAGCCGCCTTTGTCGAGCAGATTGAGCGCGTCGCCCAGCCCGTTTCTGAAGCCGCCGCGCCCCGCCGCGGGATTTATTATAAGCATCAGCCTTGTCATGCTGCTTTCTCCTTTTTTAACATTTTTACGTCTCAGGTTGAATACAGACCGCTTTATCCGCTGATTTTTCATAATTACAGCGGATATTATCAAAAGTTTTCAACATTTTTCTTTCTTTTATAATTGTCAGTGCTGCACCTATGATGCATACTGCAAAAACCGTCCAGAAGAATACTTGAGCTGTTTTGTTTTGCGACAGCTCCGCAATCAGCATTTCGCCGCCGGTCCCGTTCTTCACAATTTTCGATGATGCTTCCACACTATATATCTCTCCGAGATATTCGCATTTAAGCGTTCGTCCGCCCATTTTCTCAAGCAGCGACGTTCCACGTTCTGAATTTTCATTTATGGACACATGAAATTCATCTATAAGGTTTTTACCGTCAAATATGTAGAAATTATTGTTTTTTGAATATATAATCCAGCATCCGTCCACAAACCCGATATTTCCGCTTCCGCTGCTCGCGGAATCTACGCGTACTCCGAACATGAAAGACCCGTCCAGCGAATAAAATCCGGCGTAGCCCGCATCCTCATAGAAAACGGCAATTGTATCGTCGGCCACGGCGAGTTTGCTCACATCCGCGGCCGGTGCATATGGTTCGTCGTATATTTTTATTTCACCCTCAGACAGGCTGAATATCGAATTGAACCTCGCAATAAAGATTATTCCAATAACTATTATAACAGAGCTGATTACAGCTAGCGGCTTGATCTTCTTCATATCGATACTCCAAACCGTTTATATTCCGATTATATTTCCCGCCGCGCTTTTCGTCAACTTAATATTACACAATAAAAAAGACACAGCATAAGCTGTGTCTTAATTTGCGTTTAATGCTTTACTCCATAGCGTTGAGCTTGAGATCCATCGCGGACTTTTTGTGCGCCGCATTATTCTTATGCAGCAGACCCTTACCGGCCGCGCGGTCAACAGTCTTAACGGCAACTTTATAGGCACTGACGGCTGCATCGCGGTTGCCATCGGCAACGGCTGCGTCAAACTTTTTAATCATGGTCTTGAGCTCGGTCTTCTCAGCGCGGTTCTTTGCTCTGAGCTCCTTGGACTTCTCGTCCCTCTTGGCAGAAGATTTAATGTTGGCCATGTTTCGATCGCCACCTCCTCCTATAAAATTGAGTCACTATGGACTCGCGTTAAAAGATTATAGCAAAGAAGTTATTGAAAATCAAGTGTTTTTTAGAAAAAAGCAAATATTTTTTTCTCTTGTTATTTATTGCGCCGCGGCAGGGAAAAATACACAAGATATTGATTGCACGGAGGTATTATATGTCAATAAATGTAAGAACCGATCTTGCGAGCGAAGCGCGGCGCATCGCGCAGGGCGACGCCGGAGAAATGACCGCGCTGCAAGGCGTTGAGGCACACGAGGAGACTCTGCACGGCTTCGGCGTCACGGCTGTAGAAATTCTCGACGACATCGGCGCGCAGCAGCTCAATAAACCGGTCGGCAAATACTTCACGCTTGAGCTGCCGTCGTTCATGGACAGAGGCGGAGAGAATTTCACCGGAGCGGCGGAAGCAGTCTCGGAGCTGCTGCGGCGCTGCCTGCCCAACAGCGTCGGCTCCGCATTCATTGCCGCTCTCGGAAATCCGGACATCACCCCTGACGCACTCGGGAATCTCGCCGCGGCCTACACTCTGGTCACGCGCCACCTGATGCCGCTCCCCGGCTTTGAGAGCTTCTGCTCAACTGCGCTCTGCCGCACCGGCGTTCTCGGCACGACCGGCATGGAGAGCGCGGCGCAGATACGCACTCTCGTGCGCGAACTGAAGCCCGACTGCCTTATCGTGATCGACGCATTGGCTGGTGCTGACCCGTCGCGCCTCTGCCGCACGGTGCAGGTCTGTGACAGCGGAATCGCGCCCGGTTCCGGCGTCGGCAACGACCGAGAGCCGCTGAACCGCGATACGCTTGGTATTCCCGTCGCGGCTATTGGCGTGCCGACGGTCATCGACGCGTCCGCTCTCGGCGGGGGCGACGCTGTCTCCGGTATGTTCGTGACCCCGCGCAATATTGACTCCGACGTGCGCCGAGCCGGCCGGCTCATCGCCTACGGCATTAATCTCGCGCTGCACAGGGATATAACCGTCGCTGACATTGACATGCTGGTCGGCTGATGTTTCACGTGAAACAAGGCGCGTACGCCTTACAACGTTTCACATGAAACATATGAAAAACTCAAAAATGTTTCATGTGAAACATTGCAATATGACGCCGCTGCTGATATAATGCTGAAATGAAAAAGGGGTGAGAACTTGGCAAAGATAATAGCAGTGGCTAACCAGAAGGGCGGCGTGGGCAAAACCACAAGCTGCGTCAATCTCTGCGCGGCGCTTCACGCAATGGGGAGACGCGTGCTCCTCGTCGACTGCGACCCTCAGGGCAACGCCAGCTCAGGCATGGGCGTGCCGAAAGCAAGCCGTCCGAACACCTATGATATACTGATAAACGAGACAGCGGCCGTGGACTGCATCCGCCACACCGACTATAGCGACGTGATACCGACCGGCAAGGAGCTTGCCGCCGCTTCTGTCGAGCTTATCGGCACGGATAAAAGAGAATTTGTCTTGAAAAACGCGCTGATGACGCTGTTCACGGATTATGACTATATTTTCATAGACTGTCCGCCGTCACTCGAACTGCTGACCATCAACGCACTCGTCGCGGCTGATAGCGTACTTATCCCGATGCAGTGCGAATACTACGCGCTCGAGGGTATTGCGGATCTGATGACCAGTATCAAGATGTGCAAAAAGCGGCTGAATAAACGGCTTGAGATTGAGGGCATCATTCTCACCATGTACGACGCACGTATGAATCTCACGGCGCAGGTCGCAAACGAGCTGAGAAAATATCTCGGCGACAAGGTCTATGACACAGTCATCCCACGCAGCATAAGGCTTTCCGAGGCGCCGAGCCACGGAATACCCGGCGTGATATATGAAAAATACAATAAAGGCAGCAAGGCGTACATGGCTCTCGCCGAGGAGTTTGACGCGAGAAGCGCCTCGAAGAATTAAGGAGGGGACATGGCAGCAAAAGAAAAGAAAGGGCTTGGCACAGGTCTTGGCGTTCTCTTCGGCGCTGACGAATTCGACGACGAAGCCGAACAGTTGACACTGCCGATATCAAAGGTCGAGCCGCGCAGCGAGCAGCCGCGCGAATACTTCGATCAGGAGGCGCTGGAGGCACTGGCCGACTCGATACGTCAGTACGGACTGATCCAGCCCATCACAGTTAGAAAGCTCGACAGCGGATATTATCAGATAATCGCAGGAGAGCGCCGCTGGCGCGCGTCACGCCTCGCGGGGCTGACCGAGGTTCCGGTGCGGGTCATTGAAGCCGACGACCGCAGAACAGCCGAGCTTGCGCTGGTAGAAAATCTTCAGCGCGAGGACTTGAACCCGATTGAGGAAGCAAAGGGCTATAAGCTGCTTATCGAAGAATACGGCCTGACGCAGGAGGACGCCGCTCGCAGCGTCGGACGTTCGCGTCCCGCCGTCACAAACGCGATGCGCCTGCTCATGCTGACGCCGCCGGTCATGGAAATGGTCGAGAAAGGCAAGCTTTCCGCGGGGCACGCACGCGCGATACTCTCGGTCTCCGAGCCGTCAAAGCAGCTTGCCGCGGCAAACGAGATCATAAAAAAGAACTATTCCGTCAGAAAAGCTGAGCAGCTTGCCGCCAGAATTGCCAGAGAACCGCGTCAGGCACCGGAAGAAAGCGGCGAAATAAGCGTTGACTACGCGGCCGAGATATCAAACGAGCTTTCAAAAAAGCTCGGACGCAAGGTTAAGCTGATAGACGGAAAGAGAAACGGCAAAATAGAAATTGAATTTTACGGCGCGGACGACAGGGAAGCGCTGATAGAAAAATTACTTAAACTATAAAAACAGGAGAAGAAAAATGCTGGACATAAAGTTTGTAAGAGACAATCCCGACGCCGTTCGTGAGAATATCAAGAAGAAATTTCAGGACGCAAAGCTGCCCCTCGTCGATGAGGTGCTGGAGCTTGACGCGAAGAACCGCGCCGCAATAACCGAAGCAAGCGACCTGCGCGCGAGCAGAAATACCCTCTCTAAGCAGATTGGCATGCTCATGGGTCAGGCCAAGAAAGACCCCTCAAAGCTCGAAGAGGCCGAGAAGATAAAGGCTCAGGTCAAAGCAAATGCCGACCGTCTCGCAGAGCTTGAGGCACTGGAGGAGCAGTACGCCGCACGCATCCATGAGATCATGCTGAATATTCCGAATATCATCGACCCCAGCGTTCCCATCGGCCCTGACGACAGCTGCAACGTCGAAGTACAGCGCTTCGGCGAACCGATAGTCCCCGATTTTGATATTCCCTACCACACCGAGATAATGGAGCGCTTCAATGGCGTCGATATGGACGCTGCAGGCCGCGTCTCCGGCAACGGTTTCTATTACCTCATGGGCAATATTGCCCGCCTGCACTCCGCGGTTCTGGCATACGCGCGCGATTTCATGATAAATAAGGGCTTTATCTACTGTATCCCGCCCTTCATGATACATGGCAACGTCGTCGAGGGCGTCATGAGCCAGACCGATATGGACGCCATGATGTACAAAATTGAGGGCGAAGACCTCTACCTTATCGGCACCTCCGAGCACTCAATGATAGGCAAGTTCATCGACCAGATAATCCCAGAGGATAAGCTCCCGCAGACTCTCACCAGCTACTCCCCCTGCTTCCGCAAGGAGAAGGGCGCGCACGGCATTGAGGAGCGCGGTGTATACCGTATCCATCAGTTTGAGAAGCAGGAGATGATAGTTGTCTGCAAGCCTGAGGACTCCATGGACTGGTATGAGAAGATGTGGCGCTACTCCGTCGAGCTGTTCCGCAGTATGGAGATACCCGTGCGCCAGCTGGAGTGCTGCTCCGGCGATCTGGCCGACCTCAAGGTCAAGTCCTGCGACATTGAGGCGTGGTCGCCCCGCCAGAAGAAGTATTTCGAGGTCTGTTCCTGCTCCAACCTCGGCGACGCACAGGCTCGCCGCCTGAAAATGCGCGTCAAGGGTGCAGACGGCAAGATGTATCTGCCGCATACCCTTAACAATACCGTCGTCGCTCCGCCGCGTATGCTCATCGCATTCCTTGAAAATCACCTTCAGGACGACGGCAGCGTGACCATCCCCGAAGTCCTGTGGCCGTACATGGGCGGCATCAAGGTTCTGGTGCCCGAAAAATAAAAAAGTAAATATTTTACAGGAGATAAACGCATGAAGAAGCTATTTGAAGAATTCAAAGCCTTTATCAGCCGCGGCAACGTTCTCGATATGGCCGTCGGCGTCGTCATCGCAACTGCCTTTGGCAAGATCACGACCTCTCTTGTAAACGACCTGCTCATGCCGTTTATAAGCTGGATATGCGGCACGCGCGACATGAGCGCGCTGAATCTCCTCGTCCGCCCCGCCGAGATCGTAGACGGCGAGGTGGTGCGCGAGGCGATCACCATCGGCTTCGGTAATTTCATCGGAACGGTCATAGACTTTCTGCTAATAGCGCTCGTGGTGTTTTTCATAATCAAGGCGTTCAACACCGCACGCAGTCTGACCGAGAAGCAGAAGGAGGAGGAAGCGGAGGCAGACCCCAAGCCTACCACCGAGGAGCTTTTGACCGAGATTCTCGAAGAACTGAAGAAAAAATAACTACATACCACAAAAGGCACAGCCAAAATGGCTGTGCCTTTTGTGGTATGTCAGTCAAAAAAACATGTGCAGCAGGGCGCGGATAAGAGAGCAGCGGAGGAGCTTGAGGGGTAGCGCAGCGGCAGCGCGGTAGTGAATGACATGCCGGTGGCATGTCAGAGCCGCGCCGTGACCGAGCCGCAGCGAGAAAAGGCCCGCCTCAAATACAATAAACCGCCGTCCAAAAGTCTTGATACATCAACGACTTTTTTGACAAGCTGAGACACAGCTGACAGTTTCAGCTGTGTCTTTTATTCTCTTCTATATTATATTTATATCTTGCAAGGCAGCGCGATTTTTGATATAATGGATAAGTTAAAAGATATATCATCGGCGAGGTATGTAATTATGAACTCTCTCAACGATATTTGGAAGGAAATTATAAGAATTTTATCATCTCAGCTCACGCCGACGGCTATAACCACATGGTTTTCTGATTGTGAGCCGATAGAGATTGACGACTGCCGTCTCGTCCTGCACACCACAACGGATTTCAAGCGCAGTATAATAAGCTCCCGCTTTGGGGACACGATAAAAGCTGCGCTGTCCGATCTCTTCTCCTGCGATTTTGACCTGCTCATACTCGCCGGAGACGAAATAAACGACTATGAGAGCAAGAAGAAGGACGAGAACTCCCTCCCCGAAATGGCCGGGTACACCTTTGACCGCTTCATCGTCGGCAACTCCAACCGCTTCGCTCACGCGGCGGCCATCGCCGTGGCGGAAAATCCGGGAAAGGCGTATAATCCCCTCTTCATCTACGGCAATTCGGGACTCGGAAAGACGCATCTTCTCCTGTCGATAGGTCAGGCCATACACGACCGCGACCCGTCGAAGAAAATCGCCTACGTCAAGGGCGACGAGTTCACGATACAGCTCGTCAAGGCCATCAAGGACGGCACCGCCGAGGACTTCAGAACTAAATACAGAAACGTCGATCTGTTCCTCGTCGACGATATTCAGTTCATCGCCGGCAAGCAGCAGACGCAGAACGAGTTCTTTCATACCTTCAATAACATCTACGAGGCCGGGCACCAGATAGTCCTCACGTCCGACCGGCCGCCGATGGAGATGTCCCTGCTGGACGACCGTCTGCACACCCGCTTTGAGGGCGGCCTGATGGCGGATATCCAGCCGCCAGATTTTGAGACGCGCATGGCGATAATCAGAAACAAGGCCGCACAGCTCGGTCTGCTGCTCTCTGACGACGCCGTGGAGTACATAGCGTCAAATATCACGGCGAACATCAGGCAGCTTGAGGGCGTCATAAAACGTCTCACAGCGTACAAAGAGATTCTTAATGACGTTATAACCATAGACTCCGTGAAACGCGCCATAAAGGACGTCATCCGCATAGGGACATATATCCCAACGCCGGACTGCATCATCCGCGAGACGGCGCGCTACTACTCGCTGAACGAAGACGATCTTCGCGGTCAGAACCGCTCGAAGAACACGGCGATAGCGCGTCAGGTTTCCATGTACCTCATGCGCTCGCTGACGAACCTGTCGCTCAAGGATATCGGCGCTCAGTATGAGGGACGAAATCACGCGACGGTGCTCAGCTCCATCCGCAAGGTGGAGGATCTGCTGGTCACTGATGCGAACATGGCGGCCACGGTAAGAGACATCACGTCTAACATCAATTCGGTCTGATTCAAGCCCACTGCTTTTAACATTCTGCCTGTTGAAAGTTTAAAGATCGCGTGTTGAGAAATTTTCAGTCAACAGGCCGTGTTAAAAACTCTGAAATTAGAAACAATTTTTTCAACAGCAATTTTTCTTTATTATCAAGGCTTTCAGCGGCTTTTCCACAAAAATTTTGTCTACAACAACTACAACAATAATATTATCCTTTATTTATTCCTTACAGAAAAAATTTTATCGGAGGAAACGAAATGAAAATCTCATGCGAAAAATATATTCTTCAGTCCGCCTGCACCATTGCCTCCAGAGCAACGGCATCCAAAAGCCCTATCCCGGCGCTTGAGGGTCTGCTGCTCCAGGCAGGGATCGACCTGCGCGTCACGGGCTACGACTTGAAAAAGGGCATATACACAAATATCGCGGCCGACATCGCCGAGCAGGGCAGCATTGTCGTCGGCGCGCGCTTCTTCGGCGAGATGATCCGCAGACTGCCGGACGGCATAGTCACCATCAGCTCTGACGCGAACAATAACGTAAACGTCAAGTGCGGCAAGAGCGAATTCAACTTCATGGGCATCAGCGCCGACGACTACCCCGAGATGCCCGCGGTAGACAGCCTGAACAACATCTCCCTCCCGCAGAAGATACTCAAGAGCATGATAAACCAGACCATCTTTGCTGTCTCCGACAGTGACGTCCGCCCGATATACACCGGCACGCTGTTCGAGATCGAGGATGACACGCTCACGCTTGTCTCCGTTGACGGATACCGCCTTGCGAAGCGCTGCGAGAAGCTCGAGAGCGCGAAGATGGAAAACTGCAGCTTCGTCGTCCCAGGCTCCGCGCTTGCAGATATCGAGCGTATCTGCGCCGACAGCGACGACGCCGTGTCCATCTCGGTTGGCTCGAAGCATATATCCTTCACGATAGGCGAGACCGTCGTTATTACCCGCCGCCTTGAGGGAGAATTCCTCAATTACCGCAAATCCATCCCCGATAACTTCCGCATCGAGATCGAGGTTGAGCGCAGCGAGATGATGTCCACTATAGACCGCGTCGCGCTTATCGTAAGCGAGAAGAACAGCAGCCCAATCCGCATGATATTCGGCGACGGCGCAATTGACTGCACCTGCGCCACGCCCATCGGCAAGGCCGAGGACGTCTGCACCTGCGAGGGCAGCGGCGACGGGCTTGAGATAGGCTTCAACGACCGTTATCTCATGGACGCCTTCAAGGCATCCGGCACCGAGAAGCTGAAAATCTGCCTGAACACGGCCTCCTCCCCCTGCATTGTGAAGGCGGCGGACGGCAGCGAGAATTTCACCTATATGATACTCCCCGTGCGTCTCCACGCCGGTGCATGATTCACTTTTGAAAAGAGATAAAAATGGAAAAAATACTTATAAATACAGAATTTATCAAGCTTGACGCACTTTTGAAGTACGCTGCCGCGGTCGGTACCGGCGGGGAAGCAAAGAACGTCATAGCGGATGGCCTTGTGAAAGTCAATGGAGAGGTCTGCACCATGCGCGGCAAGAAGCTCCGCCAGGGCGACAAGGTGGAATTTGACCGCTTTGCATTCGAGATTGCGGCGGAATGAAGGTCAACAAGATCGCGCTCAACGGCTTCAGAAATTACGAATGGGACACGGCTGAGTTTTCCGGCGGGACAAACGTAATATCCGGCCGCAACGCGCAGGGAAAGACAAATCTTCTGGAAGCCGTGTATATGCTCTCCTGCGGCCGCAGCTTCCGCACGAGGTTTGACCGCGAGCTGACCGGATTCGGGTATTCCGCGGCGGAGATACTTGCCGAGGTCACGAGTCATGACCGCGACCAGACGATAAGAATAATCATGCAGCCCGGCACGGCAAAAAAGATAACGGTCAACGGTGTGAGAAAATCCGCGGCGGAGCTGTCGGAAGTGATAAACGCGGTGCTGTTCTGCCCTGATGATCTGAACCTCATCAAGGAGGGCGCCGCAGTGCGCCGCAGGCTGCTTGATAACGCGATAAGCCAGATCAGGCCGCGCTACGCGGAACTCTTGTCGGACTTCAATAAGCTCTACGAGAATAAATCGCGTATTCTGAAGGACTGGCATGAAAAGCCCAGCCTGCTTGATGCGCTGGACGAATTTTCAGACGCGATGTGCCGGGCCTCCGCGCAGCTGATACGCTACCGCGCGGCCTTCGCCGCACGGCTTGACGAAGCGGCGAGGCCTATCCACTCGGAATTCTCCGGCAGCGGTGAAAAACTGGAAATTAAATATAAAACAGTGAGTACCGTGAAAAATGTCTACAGCAGCGCTAAGGAGATATATTACGATATCTGCGAGCACCAGGAGGCGCACCGCCGCGCGGAGCTTGACAGCGGACAGTGCCTCACGGGCGCGCATAAGGATGATCTTGAGATATTCATAAACGGCAGACCGGCTCGCAGCTTTGCCTCTCAGGGGCAGACGCGCACCGCCGCACTCTCGATGAAGCTTGCAGAGCGGGAGATATTCCTCGCCGAGACCGGCGAATATCCGATACTCCTGCTGGACGATGTGCTTTCGGAGCTTGACGAGAAGCGGCAGAAATTTGTCCTCAACCGCATCGGCGGCGGGCAGACGCTCATCACCTGCTGCGAGGACGAGGAGATATCGAGCCGCACCGGAGGCAAGGTGCTGTTCGTTGAAAACGGGAGAATTCACTGATGTATCTGCATCTTGGCAAGGGCACGGTTATTGATACCGCCGGAATAATCGGCATCTTTGACCTTGATATAACCTCTCAATCCCATATTACAAGAAAATATCTGACCATGTCCGAAAAGGCGGGTCATGTGATAAACGCCGCGGAGGACATTCCAAAATCCTTTGTAGTGTACAGCTCTGGAGAAAAAACCGCCGTGTATCTCAGCCAGATGGCTGCGGCGACCCTGCTGCGCCGCGCAGAGGCGGGCGCGGTAAACGCATAATAATATTACTCGGAGGCACCAAATGGCAGACAATATAGAAAATAAAATGAACGAATATGACGCTTCGCAAATTCAGGTTCTCGAAGGACTTGAAGCCGTGCGCAAACGCCCCGGCATGTATATCGGCTCGACCTCTGCGTCCGGACTGCATCATCTGGTTTATGAGATAGTTGACAACGCAATCGACGAGGCGCTTGCCGGCTTCTGCAACCATATAACCGTCACCATCAACCCAGGCGACACCATTACCGTTACCGATAACGGCCGCGGTATACCAGTAGATATACAGGCACAGACCGGCAGACCCGCGCTCGAGGTCGTCTATACCGTGCTGCACGCCGGCGGCAAGTTCGGCGGCGGAGGCTATAAGGTATCCGGCGGCTTGCACGGCGTTGGCGCTTCCGTCGTCAACGCCCTGTCCGAGTGGCTCGAGGTTCAGGTTCACAAAGAGGGCAAAATCTATGAGATGAAGTTTGCCCGCGGCGGGATAACGCAGGAGATGAAGATAATCGGCGATACCGATAAGCACGGCACCGTCGTCACCTTCAAGCCCGACCCCGAACTTTTTGATACGACTGTATATGACTATGAGACGCTGCACACCAGACTGCGCGAGCAGGCATTCCTGAACGGCGGCGTGCATATCGAGATAGCCGATAAGCGCACCGAGGACGGCGAGAGCGACTCAATGTGCTATGAGGGCGGCATCCGCGAGTTTGTAAATTACCTCAACCGCCATAAAAATCCGCTGCACGAGGAGGTCATATACCTCAGCGGCACCAAGGGCGACGCGATAGCCGAGATCGCCCTGCAGTATAACGACAGCTATGCCGAGAATCTCATCTCCTTTGCAAACGACATCCATACTCCTGAGGGCGGTATGCATGAGACCGGCTTCAAAACCGCGCTCACCCGTGTCATAAACGCCTACGGCGTGAAGACCAATGCCATAAAGGGCGACGATAAGGTCTCCGGCGAGGACGTCCGCGAGGGCATCACCGCGGTCATCTCCGTCAAGCTTCCGGAGGCGCAGTTCGAGGGTCAGACCAAGCAGAAGCTCGGCAACGCGTATATCAGGACTCTGGTCGACGGCATAGTCAACGACCAGCTCTCGACCTATTTTGAGGAGCACCCAGCGACCGCAAAGACGATACTTGAAAAGGCCATGATGGCAAACCGTGCCCGCGAGGCAGCCCGCAAGGCCAAGGAATCCGTCCGCCGCAAGACCGGACTTGAGTCCGGCCAGATGCCTGACAAACTTCAGGACTGCAACGAGCGCGACCCGTCCCTCTGCGAGATATACATCGTCGAGGGAGACTCCGCTGCGGGCTCCGCGATCCAGGGCAGAGACAGCCGCTTCCAGGCTATCCTCGCCATGTGGGGCAAGATGCTGAATGTCGAGAAGGCGCGCGCCGATAAAATCTACGGCAACGACAAGCTCTATCCAATGATAGTCGCGCTCGGCGCCGGCATCGGGGATGAGTTCAATATCGAAAAGCTCCGCTACCATAAGATAATCATTATGGCCGATGCTGATGTCGACGGCAGCCATATCAGAACCCTGCTTCTGACCTTCTTCTTCAGATACATGCGCCCGCTCATCGAAAACGGCTATGTGTATTCCGCTGTGCCGCCGCTTTATAAGCTGACCCGCGGCAAGACCCAGCGCGTCGCGTATTCCGACGAGGAGCGCGACAGAATATCCGCCGAGATGCGCGGCGATAACCCGAACGTGAAGATAGACATCAACCGCTTCAAAGGTCTGGGCGAGATGGACCCGCACGAGCTGTGGGAGACGACCATGGATCCGGAGAAGCGCTCGCTTCGCCGCATCACGCTGGGCGACGCCGTGAAGGCCGACGAGATATTTACCGTCCTCATGGGCGAAAACGTCGAGCCGCGCAAGGAATGGATAGAGGCCAACGCAAAATACGTTGTCAATCTGGATATTTGAGGAGTTAGCTTCAAATGGCACATAAGAGAGATTATAAACCCGAAGATATAGCCTTCCCGAATCAGGTCATAACCGAATCTGAGCTGGTTGGCGAAATGGAGGACAGCTACAGAGATTATGCCATGTCCGTCATCGTCGGCAGAGCGCTGCCCGACGTGCGCGACGGACTCAAGCCCGTGCACCGCCGCATTCTGTATGCGATGTATGAGGACAATCTCACCAGCGACAAGCCCTTCAAAAAGTCCGCGACCTGCGTCGGCGATGTGCTGGGGCGTTACCATCCGCACGGCGACGCGTCGGTTTACGACGCAATGGTGCGTCTGGCGCAGGACTTCTCGATGAGATATATGCTCGTTGACGGCCACGGCAACTTCGGTTCCGTGGACGGCGACCCCCCTGCCGCATACCGTTATACCGAGGCGAGACTATCAAAAATATCCAACGAGATGCTGCGCGACATCGACAAAGAGACCGTCGACTGGGATCCGAACTTTGACGAGAGCCGCAAGGAGCCGCGCGTCCTGCCCTCCCGATTCCCGAACCTGCTGGTCAACGGCTCCAGCGGTATCGCCGTCGGCATGGCGACGAATATCCCGCCGCACAACCTCACCGAGGTCATAAACGCCTGCGTCTGCGTGCTGGATAATCCGGAAGCGACGCTGCCCGACCTTATGCAGCACATCAAAGGCCCTGATTTCCCGACCAAGGGCATCATCATGGGGCGCAGCGGCATACGTCAGGCATACGCCACCGGCCGCGGCAGAGTCATTGTCCGCGCGCGCACGGAGTTTGAGGAGTTCGGGCGCGACCGCAGAACCAGAATAATCGTCAACGAGCTGCCGTATCAGGTCAATAAGCGCCAGCTCATCAAGAATATCGCAGATCAGGTGCGCGAAAAGCGCCTTGAGGGCATTTCCGACCTGCGCGACGAGAGCGACCGCAACGGTATGCGCATGGTCATTGAGCTCAAGCGCGACGCAAACCCGCAGGTCGTGCTGAACCGGCTGTTCGCGCAGACTGCGCTGCAGTCCAGCTTCTCGATAAATATGCTGGCGCTCGTGAATAATCAGCGTCAGCCGAAGATATTGTCCCTGCGCCACATTATCGACGAGTACCTGACCTTCCAGGAGAACATCATCGTCCGCCGCACGCGCTACGATCTGCGCAAGGCCGAGGAGCGCGCTCATCTGTTGGAAGGCCTGCTCATCGCGCAGGACAATATCGACGAGGTCATCCACATCATCCGCACCAGCTACGACGACGCGAAGCAGAATTTGATGAAGCGCTTCGGCCTGAGCGACATTCAGGCGCAGGCGATATGTGATATGCGCCTTATCTCGCTTCAGGGACTCAACCGCGAGAAGCTGGAGCTTGAGTACAAGGAGCTTGAAGAGAAGATCACTTATCTCAAGAGCCTGCTTGCCGACCCCGAGCTTATCAAGGGCGTTCTGAAAGATGAGCTTATCGCGCTGCGCGATAAGTACGGCGACAAGCGCCGCACCGAGATACAGGACGTTGTCGATGAGATCGACATGGAGGATCTTATCGAAGAGGAGCAGTGCGTCTTTACGCTGACCCACGGCGGCTATATCAAGCGCCTGCCCGTCAGTGAGTACCGCGCCCAGGGGCGCGGCGGCAAGGGCGTCCGCGCGATGGCGACGAAGGACGAGGACTTCGTGGAGACCGTGTTCACTGCGTCCACGCACGATAATATTCTGTTCTTCACCAAGGCCGGCCGCGTATATATCAAGAAGGGCTATAATATTCCTGAGGCCGGCCGCACCGCGCGCGGCACGAATCTGGTGAATATAATCCAGATGGACAACAGCGCCGAGAATCAGGAGAAGATCGCCGCAATGATCGGCGGCCGCGGACTGGATGAGGACAGCTACCTTGTCTTTGTCACGCGCAACGGCACCGTCAAGCGCATGAGCCAGGCCGCGCTGAAGAACATCCGCGCAAACGGCATAAGAGCGCTGAATCTTGACGAGGGCGACGAGCTTATCTCCGTCATCCAGACCGGCGGCGACGAGAACATCCTCATCGCAACGCACGACGGTATGTCCGTCTGCTTCAACGAGCAGGATGCGCGCCCAATGGGCAGAACCGCCGTCGGCGTGCGCGGCATAAAGCTGCGCGGGGACGACTATGTCATTGGCGCGGGCAGCACCAGCGCAGGCTCGGCGCTGCTGACAATAACCGAGAAGGGCTACGGCAAGCGTACCCCGGTCGAGGAATACTCCGTCCATGGCCGCGGCGGACTCGGCATAAAGAACTATAATGTCACCGATAAGACCGGCAAGATCGCAGACGTCAAGGTCGTGAACGATGAGGATGATATCCTTGTCATCACCGACGACGGCACGATAATCAGAATGTCGGCGGCGAATATCTCGGTGCTCAGCCGCGCCACTCAGGGCGTGCGTATTATGCGCATCATGGATGGCAGCCGCGTTATCTGCATCGAAAAGACCGACCGCGAGGAAGAAGCCGCGGAAGAGACCGAAGCCGAAACGGACGGCGAATAATTCAAAATCGACAGTAATCTCTCAGCACCGGTCTGCGGATCGGCGCTGAGACGGACTGCCGGAAAATACAAAAGGAGGACATTAAATGAATAAGAAGGACAAGAATAAGAAAGATTTGTCCGTATGGGGTACCATAGCAGTAGTGTTTGCGCTTTTGTCCTCTTTTTCGGATATTATGGACGATTCGGCGTTTGTAATACTCGTAGCGGTAGCTGTGTTCATAGTAATAGCCGTGGCTCTTGCCAAGGCGGCGAAGAAGGCGGGCGCGTCCGCAGAGCGCGGCGGATTCGGATCGAATAAGCCTACCGGCTCAGTGCCGCAGAGTGCGGCGCCGAAAAATTCCGTCGTCGTCGCTCCGGGGCGGCATGTGCCGAAGATAAGCTTCACGCATGAGAAGAATGCCTATACGCCTGATAACGGCGACAAGTACATAGCACAGCTCAACGGATTTTTGAAAAACGGGATTATCGAGCGCAGCGAATATAACTACCTGCTCAAAAAATACAGGAATAACTATACCAAATGAAAACAGTCATAATTTATACTGACGGCGCTTGCAGCGGCAATCCGGGGCCGGGGGGCTGGGGAGCGATACTCAGCTACAACGGCGTGGAGAAGGAACTGTCGGGCGGCGAAAAGCAGACGACGAACAACCGCATGGAGCTTATGGGCGTGATATCCGCACTTCAGGCGCTGAAGGAGCCGTGCATAGTCGAGCTGTACTCGGATTCAAAGTACGTTATCGACGCGCTTAGCAAGGGCTGGGCGGTGTCGTGGCGAAGCAAGGGCTGGGTAAAGGCCGACAAAAAGCCCGCGCTTAACAGCGATTTATGGAAAACTTTGCTCGAATTGACCGAAAAGCATGAGCTTCATTATCACTGGGTCAAGGGTCATGCGGAAAATGTTCATAACAACCGCTGTGACGCGCTGGCCGTCGCCGAGCGGGACAAATTTGCAGAATAAAACGGAAACAGAGATGAACAAGAAAAACTATAACGCGAAACCTTTCAGTATCTTCATGTCATACATCGCGGGGCATAAAAAGCTGTTCGGGATAGATATGCTCTGCGCGCTCCTTGTAGCGCTCATAGACCTCATCTTTCCCTATGTCTCGCGGTACTCCATGAAGGTCATGCTCCCGAATAAGCTCTACGCCACTTTCTTCACGGTAATGGCCGTGATGGTGCTGGCATATGTGCTGAAAGCGGGGCTGTATTATGTGATAACGGTCATAGGGCACAAGATGGGCGTGCTCGTCGAGTCCGATATGCGGCGCGACGTGTTCACGCACATGCAGAGCCTGTCGTTCAGCTACTATGACCATAACCGCACCGGCGTTCTTATGAGCCGCATCACGAGCGACCTTTTCGAGATAACGGAGCTTGCGCACCACGGGCCGGAAAACATCGTGATATGCACGCTGACGATAGTTGGCGCGCTAGCGGTGATGTTTGCGATGCAGTGGCAGCTCGCGCTTGTCATCACGCTGGCGCTGCCGCTCTGCGCGTGGTTCACGATAAAGCAGCGCATCAAGATGAAGGAAGCCAACATCGAGGTCAAGCGCAAGACGGCGGAGATATATTCCGCCATCGAGAGCAGCATCTCCGGCATCCGCACCGCGAAAGCCTTTGCGAACGAGGATCAGGAGAGCGATAAGTTCGACCGCGCAAACGAAATGTTCCGCGGGTCGAAGGTCGAATATTACAAGTCGATGGGGCTGTTCAACAGCGGCATGGAATTTACCACCGGCATCGTGCAGGTAGTCGTCATCGCGGTCGGCGGCCTACTCATCATGCAGAATAAGATGAATTACATCGACCTTATCACCTTCTCGCTCTATGTCTCTACCTTTGTGTCTCCGGTGCGGAAGCTGACGCAGTTTGCGGAGCTTTACATGCAGGGAACGGCAGGTTTCGCGCGCTTCCTTGAGGTCATGCGCACGGAGCCGACGATAAAAGACGCGCCGGACGCCATGGAGCTTGGAGCAGTTGAGGGTAAAATAGATTATAACCACGTCAGCTTTAATTACGGCAACGGCATACCCGTTCTCAGCGACGTTGACCTGCACATCGCGGCGGGGCAGTGCCTTGCGGTCGTCGGCCCGTCCGGAGGCGGAAAGACGACGCTGTGCCAGCTGCTGCCGAGATTCTACGACGTGTGCGAAGGCAGCGTAACGGTGGACGGCATCGACGTGCGCCATGTGACGCAGGCAAGTCTCCGCCGCAATATCGGCGTCATTCAGCAGGATGTATTCATGTTCGCCGGTACGATACGCGAGAACATCCGCTACGGCCGTCCGGACGCGACCGACGAGGAGATCGTCGAGGCCGCGGTCAGGGCGCAGATACACTCCGAGATAATGGAGATGCCCGACGGCTACGACAGCTATATCGGAGAGCGCGGCGTGATGCTCTCCGGCGGACAGAAGCAGAGAATATCCATCGCGCGCGTATTCCTGAAAAACCCGAAGATACTTATTCTCGACGAGGCGACCTCAGCGCTCGACACCGTGACCGAACAGCGCATTCAGGCGTCGCTTGACGAGCTGAGCGAGGGCAGGACAACGATAATCATCGCCCACCGGCTCTCCACCGTGAAAAACGCGGACGTTATAGCCGTTGTCGAGGGCGAGCATATCGTTGAGATGGGCAGCCACAGCGAGCTGATGGCTAAAAACGGCGAGTACGCCGCGCTGTGCCGCGCACAGCAGATAGAGAAAGGGGAAGAGTCATGCTGAATCTGAGAAAATGCGGACATAAGGATCTTGAGAGGTATTACAGCCTTCTGGAGATGGATTTTGCAAAGGAGGAAATAATCTCCAAGCTCAGTCTTCACCGCGCGCTCCTGAACGGCAGCGCGGAGCTGCTGGTCGTGTATGACGAGGAATCCAGCCTTGAGGTTGCGTACGCGCTCGTGCTGACCAAAAATCTGTACGGCTATGTGCTGCTCAAGTACATGGCGGTGCTGCCGTGGTACCGCGGCAAAGGCGTCGGCATTGCGGCGATGCGCCTGATAAACAAGCGCTACGCCGACCGGCAGGGCATTATCGCGGAGCTTACGTCCTTCGAGGATGAGGACGGCAGCATGATAAAGGGACTGCGCAAGTTCTTCGCGCGCTTCGGCTACGTCGTTGTCGACAGCGATTACCGCATCGGCGGCGCGCCCGTGGAGCTGATGGTAAAGCCCATTAAGGGCACCTTCGAGATCGAGCCGGTCGAGCACCGGATAATCAACGATTTCTACACGCGGATACTCAATCCCTTTGCAATGGACAAAATGATAGATATCCGCCCGGTAAGGAAGCCGGAGGAATAAGAGCGCAGAGTCATATCCTCCGGATACGGAAAATATAATTATATATGAAACTTCTTGTAAATCAGATTTTTGAAAACAAGGAAGCCGCCGCCCTCCCTGGTCTGCTGGAGAGCGGAGGGCTTCCTGCGCTCGTTTCCGGCCTTTCGGCGGTGCATCGGGCAAACCTCGCTGCCGGACTGCGCCTCAAAACCGGCGCGCCGCTGTTTGTGCTCTGTCCGGATGACACGACGGCGGAGAATTTCGCAAACGACCTGCGCTCCATGCTGGGCGAGGAGGTCACATGCCTCGGTATGCGCGATTTCACATTCTATTCGACCGAGGCCGCCTCGCGTCAGGCGGAGCAGAAGCGGCTCGCCGCGCTGTTCACGCTCGCCGAGGAACTGAGCGCAGTCACAGTCGCGTCGATACCGGGGCTGCTTCAGCGCACGATCCCGCCGGAGACGCTGCGCCGCGCGGCATTTGAGATAGACGCGGGAGGCTCCTATCCAATAGAGGACGTGGAGGCGGCGCTGCTGCGCTGCGGCTATACGCGCACGGAGCAGGTCGAGGGCGCAGGCCAGTTCGCGCGGCGCGGGGGAATACTGGACTTTTTCTCCCCGTCGGAGCATGAGCCGGTGCGAATAGAGTTCTGGGGCGACGATGTGGACTCCATGGGTCATTTCGACGTGGCGAGCCAGCGCCGCACGGAACCGCTTGAAAGATGCGTGATACTTCCGGCGGCGGAGACTCTGCCGGAGATGACCGCCGGCGGGCGCGACGCGCTCTGCCGCGAGATAGAGAGCTTTGCGGAGAAATACGGCCGCCGCCGCACGAGCGAGAACGCGGCAACGCTCTGCGCGACTCTGCGCGCCGATGCGGACAGGCTCCGCGGCGCGGCGCTGATATCGGATGCGGACAGGTACCTGCCCGTTATATACCCGATGGCGAGCGCCGCGGATTACTTCCCCGAGGACGCGTTGATAATTTTTGACCAGCCCGGCCGCTGCGGCGAGCGGGCGCGGGATTATACAAAGCAGCTTGCCGAGGACATCCGCGAGCTGACGCGGCGCGGCGTGCTTGCCATGTCGCCGGACGCGTTCTATCTGAGCTGGGAAGCGCTGATAAAGCGGTTGGAGGATTTTCCGGTATACATGGCCGAGGCCTTCACAGTAGGGCGCAGCCCCCTGCCGCCGCGGACGATAACCAGCATCCCCGCAAAGCAGCTGCCGTCCTACGCGGGCAGCGCGCAGTCGGCGGCGGACGACGTGGCGCTGTATCTCAAGCAGGACTACCGCGTGGTGGTTCTTGCGGCGGACGAGCGGCGTGCCAAGGTACTGCAGGAATTCTTCGGCGGCAAGGATATCAAGGCGCTGATATATCAGGAGCTTAAAAAGCTGCCGGAGCCGGGGAGCTGCGCGATATGCATTGGCTCAATCTCCGCGGGCATGGAATACCCCGGGATAAGGCTCGCGGTGCTTACCGATGCGCAGCTGATACGCAACAAGACCCGAAAGAAGTCCGAGAAGAAGCTCCCGCCGGGACGGCAGAAGATCGAATCCTGCGCCGACCTCTCGGTGGGCGACTATGTCGTGCACGAGAACCACGGCATCGGCCGCTTTGCCGGCATCGTCAAGATGCAGGTGGACGGACTTGAAAAAGACTATATAAAAATAAGCTACGCCGGAACGGACAGCCTGTATGTCCCTGCGACGCAGCTTGACATGGTGTCGAAATACACGGGAGCGGGCGAGGAGAAGCCCGTCAAGCTCTCGAAGATGGGCGGCACGGAATGGGCGAAGACCCGCGCGCGCGCCAAGAGCGCGGCCAAGGACATGGCGAAGAAGCTCATCGCGCTCTACGCCGAGCGGCAGCGCCTGCCGGGCTATGCCTTCTCGCCGGACAGCGAGTGGCAGCGCGAATTTGAGGATAACTTCGGCTACACGGAGACCGACGATCAGCTCCGCTCGATAGCGGAGATAAAGCGCGACATGGAGGCGTCCGTGCCGATGGACAGACTGCTCTGCGGCGACGTGGGCTTCGGCAAGACGGAAGTCGCGCTGCGCGCGGTGATGAAGTGCGTGCTCAGCGGCAAGCAGGCCGCGATACTTGTGCCGACGACGGTGCTCGCGCAGCAGCATTATCAGACTGCGCTGCAAAGATTTTTCGGTTTTCCGGTAAATATTGCGGTGATGAGCCGGTTCAAAACCGGTAATCAGGCGTCAAAGGTGCTCTCAGACCTTGCGACCGGAAAGTGCGACCTTGTTATCGGCACGCACAGACTGCTCAGCAAGGATGTGAAGTTCAAGGATCTCGGCCTGCTGGTCGTGGACGAGGAGCAGCGCTTCGGCGTGACGCACAAGGAGCACATCAAGGAGCTTGCAAGGGGAGTGGACGTGCTGACCCTCTCCGCGACGCCGATCCCGCGCACGCTGAACATGGCCATGTCCGGCATACGCGATATGTCCACGCTTGAGGAGCCGCCGGAGGACAGACTGCCGGTGCAGACCTTCGTGATGGAGCACGACTGGAACATCATCGCCGACGCGATACGCCGCGAGCTTCAGCGCGGCGGTCAGGTGTACTACCTTCATAACCGCATAGACGACATCGAACGCACGGCAAAGAAAATATCCGACCTGCTGGAGGATGTGACCGTCGGCGTGGCACACGGGCAGATGGACAAAAACATGCTCGCAAACGTGATGGAAAACGTCGCAAACGGGCAGATTCAGGTGCTTGTCTGCACGACCATCATCGAGACGGGCATAGATATCCCGAATGTCAACACCCTGATAATCGAAGATGCGGATCACCTTGGCCTTGCGCAGCTGCATCAGATACGCGGCCGCGTGGGCCGCTCGACGCGGCGGGCCTCGGCGTATCTTACCTTCAGGCGCGACAAGGTACTGACCGAGGTCGCCGAGAAGAGGCTCAACGCCATCCGCGACTTCGCGGCCTTCGGCTCCGGCTTCAAGATAGCGATGCGCGACCTTGAGATACGCGGCGCGGGCAATCTGCTCGGCGCGGAGCAGTCGGGGCATATGATCGACGTCGGCTACGATATGTATATGAAGCTTCTCAGCGAAGCGGTGCTGGAGGCGCGCGGGATCGAGGTTCCGGCGCGGGCGGAATGCTCGGCAGACCTTGCCGTTGCGGCGAATATACCGGATCGGTATATACCCTCGCAGGAGCAGCGCATGGACATCTACCGGCGCATCGCGCTCATCCGCACCGAGGAAGAGGCGGACGACCTGACCGACGAGCTGATAGACCGCTTCGGCGATCCGCCTCCGGGCGTGAACGCGCTCATCCACGTCGCGCTGCTGCGCGGCGAGGCGGGCAAGGCAGGAGTCACGGACATTTCGCAGAAGCAGGGTTATCTGAAATTCACCCTGCGCGACTTCGACATGGAGAAGCTATCGGCGCTGTACGCACGGCCGGAATACAAGGGGCGGCTGCGCGTAGAGGCCGGATCGAAGCCCTGCGTCAGCCTGCGGATAAAGGCCAAGGGTCGGGTCATTGACGAGGCGCGCGCCTTTGTGCGCGAATGGGGCGCGGAGAAGGCCGAATAAGAATAAACGGTAAATATTCGGCTTTTTGCTTGCCTATGCGTGCGCGAGGTGATATATTCAATAATAGCGGTTTTTATTCTACCCGAAAGGAAATCAAAAGATGAAAAAATTTGTATCCATTTTAATAATCATATGCCTCGTTTTCGGCGCGGCTATAACCTACACCGGCTGCGGCGCGAACAACGCGGCGGAACCGGAAACCAGCCCCGAGCCGTCCGTCGAGCCGAGCGAGAGCGTGGACGATACCGAGACGGAGACTGCCTCCGTGCCGCAGCTTGACTTTGAAGAGCTGTACGCGAGCCATGACGCCGACGAGGTCGTTATGACCATGGACGGCGAGGACGTCACCTGGGAGGAGTATTTCTACTGGCTCTACTACTCCGGCGTGCAGGTGAACAACTACATCAACCAGATGGCGGCGAACATGTCCGCATACGGCATGAACGTCACCTGGGACGATGCGGCGGATGACAGCGGCACCAGCTTCAAGGACTACGTCGTGCAGCTGGCCGAGGAGAATATCCGCCAGATCCACAGCATAAAGAAGTTCTCCGCGGAGAACGACGTCACCCTCACCGAGGATAATCTGAAAGCCATCGATGAGCAGCGCAAGACCGATATGGTGAATCTCTGCGGCGAAGAGGTCAGCGACGAGGAGTTCGCGGAGTTCCTGAAGAGCACCTATTATCTGCCGATAAAGGTGTATGACGACATGAACGAGATAAACTACCTCTACCAGAACTGCTTTGCCAAGCTTTACGGAGAGAATGGCGAGAAGCTGAGCGACGATAAGGCGGAGGCCTATCTGAAGGACAGCGGATACATGAATGCCACGCACATCCTGTTCATGACCGTAGACCCCAGCACCGGCGAGGCGCTTGACGACGATACCATTGCCGAGAAGAAGGCGCTTGCGGATAAGTTCGCGGCGGAGCTTGCGGGCATCACCGATACCGAGAAGCTGCAGGAGCGCTTCGCGGAGATAAAGGACGAATACTGCGAGGATACCGGCAAGGAAGCCTATCCCGACGGTTATATCTTCACTCCCGGCACCATGGTCACCGAGTTTGAGGACACGGTGAACGCGCTTGAGGATTATCAGGTGTCCGAGCCTGTCGAGAGCCGCTACGGCTATCATATCATCATGCGCCTGCCTCTGACCATCGACACCGTTCTTAAGACCTCCGACTCCGGCACTCCGCTCACCGCGCGCGCCCTTGCCGCAAATCAGGAGTACGGCGAGAAGCTGGATGCCTGCAATGACGGCATCGAGATAGTGTATACCGACGCCTTTACGGGCTTCGGCATAGCCGACTATATAAAGTAACACAGTATCTTACGGAATAGCGTTTAGGGGGTAACAGACATAGAATCCATAGTTTTTCAGCTCATAGAAAAGGAAAAGGAGCGGCAGGCGAAGAATATAGAGCTTATCGCCAGCGAGAATTTTGTCAGCGATAACGTGCTCCGCGCGCTCGGCTCATGCCTTACGAATAAGTACAGCGAAGGTTACCCCGCTCAGCGCGAGGATAACGGCAGAAAGGGCCGCTACTATGGCGGCTGCGAGTATGTTGACCAGATAGAGGAGTACTGCTGCCATAAATGGCGCGAGGTGTTCAGCACCGATTACCATGTGAACGTCCAGCCGCACAGCGGCTCGCAGGCGAACATGGCCGCGTATTTGAGCGTCATCAAGCCCGGGGACACCATCCTTGCTATGAACCTCAATAACGGCGGCCACCTTACGCACGGCTCGTCGGTCAATTTCAGCGGCAGGCTCTTCAAGACTGCGTTCTACGACGTTGATGAAAACGGCTTCCTGAACTATGACGATATCGCGGAGAAGATACGCAGCTGCCGCCCCGCACTGGTGCTGGCCGGAGCGAGCGCATATTCCCGCATTATCGACTTCGACAGGATATATAAAATAATCTGCGATACGGCGGAAGAGGTCAGGCGCAAGCAGGGCTATGACGGCTGGGAGATAGGGCGTCCCTATTTCATGGTGGACATGGCGCACATCGCGGGGCTCATCGCCGTCGGTGCGCACCCGACCCCGTTCGGCCTCGCCGATATCATCACCACCACCACGCATAAGACCCTGCGCGGGCCGCGCGGCGGCATGATATTCTGTACGCAGGAGCTTGCAAAGCAGGTGGACGGTTCCGTCTTTCCGGGGATGCAGGGCGGCGCACTGCAGCATGTCGTGGCCGCCAAGGCCATCGCCGCAGAGGAGGCCTGTACCGAGGAGTACAGGAAGTATATATTCGACGTTGTGAAGAACTGCAAGGCCATGTGCGATGAGTTCGTGCGGCTGGGCTACGACGTTGTTACCGGCGGCACGGACAATCACCTGTTCCTGCTCGACCTGTCGCGCACGCATCCGGAGCTGACGGGCAAGGCGGTTCAGGACGAGCTTGACCGGCACGGCATCACGCTGAACAAAAACTGCGTGCCGAACGAAAAGCGCAGCCCCGTGCAGACCAGCGGCGTCCGCATCGGTACCGCGGCGGAGACCACCAAGGGCAAAACCGCCGAGGACTTCGTTGAGATCGCGCGCGAGATAGACAGAATAATCTCCGCCATGTGACGGAAACAAACCCTCAGGACAGCAAATGCTGACCTGAGGGTTTTATATTTTTCTGCGCAGTTTTCCTATTATATATATTATCGGGACGAAGCCGAAGCTGACGGCGAGGTTTATTATCGGGATCGTCCGCTCCGACCATTGCGTCATGGACGACGCGTCCGGCGCGATAAGGATCGCCGCCGTGATGCTGAGCGCGCCGCAGAGCGGGATGACCCAGCGCCCGCGGCTGAGGTCGAAGCGGCTCTCGCCGCGGAACTCCGGCTTCTCGCCGAGAAGACAGCGCAGGCAGTGCTGTGCGGAATACAGCAGCGCCGAGACCAGCAGAAAATCCGGAAACAGCCATAGGGACACTATCAGCGCCTCAAGCCGCTCCAGCGCGTTGAAGAATACGAGGTTCCGCACAATCGTGAAAAACGGGAAGGTCAGCAGCGACGTCAGCTCTGCGCCGAAGCGGCCGATGACCGCGACGTTCAGCAGCAGGAATATGACGAGCATGGGGATGAGCCACAGCGCGTAGCTGCGGAAGCGGCGCGGCTGGTATTCGCAGCTGCCTTCGAGAAAGCATGAGAAGCACAGCACAACGCCCACGGCGTCTATGACCGGCAGCGAGGCCGCGAGCACGGGCAGAGCGTCTCCTGTTGTCACGGGCAGGAGATTTTTGTAGTCTATCGACGTCAGCGCGAACAGCATGAACAGCCCAAGCGTGCCGAGAACGACCGGCTGCACGAGCTTCGCAAAACGCACGAGCGAGCGGGAAGAGCCGAGCGCGGCGATTATCGAGATAAGTCCGGTCAGAACCGAGAACACGACGGGAGAACTGTCGGGGTATATCATCGTTACCATGCGCTCCGCGCCGGAACGGAGGATGAATCCGGCGTACAGGAGCATCCACAGCGACAGCGCGAGCAGCGCCGCGCCTCCCGCACCGCTGCCGAGACAGCGCAGCGTCAGCTCTGCCATGCCCTCGCCGCTTTTACGGTGCGACATGAAGAGGCTGAGGAACCACACATATCCCAGCAGCGGCAGCGCCGCCGCGGGAACGGAGAGCCATGCCGCGCGCCCGCCGAGACTCGCCGTGAGCGACGGAACAAGGCGCAGCGCCGGCACGAGCAGTGTCACCGAGCACAGCGCGATGAGCTGATTGCGGTTGAATTTGTAGCTTGTCTGCATGGGCTCACCTCATCCGTTGCTGATGTTGTTCGTATGGCTGATGCGGCTGGACACGCTGACGTTTATCTCAAGCTTCGGGAACAGCGTAATAAAGCCGCCGCCAAGCGCGGCGTATTTTTTCGGCGAATCAAGCTCCGCCGCGTAGTTCAGATTCAGAAAATCCGCGCCCAGCTCCTGCGATGTGCGCAGCACACCATTCACAAGCTCCGTTACGCGTGCGTTCAGCGCTTCGCAGAGCACGCGCTCCTGCTCCGGATCGGACAGCGGGAGAGGGCGGCCGCTCTCGTTGACCGACGCGCTCAGCTCTATATCAACGTCGAAGCCGACAAGCGCATCCCCGTCCCAGCGCGGAGTGATGCCGCTCCGGCAGTGGTTCAGCTGCAATGTGACTGCGTCCCCGTCAGGGCCGTCCACGGTCAAGTCGGATATCCCCATGTCGCCGGTGAGCATCCAGACGGCGGGAGAAAGTTCCGGTTCGATATAACCGCAGAGCCTGCCGTCCTTTATTATCGCGTAGCCGTCGGCAATCACAGTGAGTATCTGTGCGTCGTCCTCTGCTGCTTCGGCGGACGGCGCGCATTTTACCGCGCAGACGAGCGCGGCGCCGCTGCGTACCATAGAGACGTAGATCTCGGAGGTTGAAAAAATATTGCTGTCGCCGCTGACGGCGAGGCGCTCCTGCTCGGTCTGCAATATCTCGGAGATGCAGCGGGAGTCGCTGCCGGTTTCCAGCACGGCCTGTTCCGCCGTGCCGCCCTTGACGATATACAGCGGGATGTCGATGCGCAGTTCCGGTGAACGGCAGAAAAACGCGAGGTAATCCTCTATGCTCACGCGCGCCGCGTCCTCGCCAAGCAGAATGTGCTCGACGTGGGGATAAAATATATCCTCCTGCGACGAGTAGTTTCTTATGCGCTCCATGGCGTCGGTGATGGAGCCGCCCTTTGTGGTCATGCGTATCGGCTCGCCGTCGTCGTTTGCGGAGGACGCGAGGGAAAAGCGCGTGCCGCCGTCCTCGCGGTCGAAGCCGACCGAGCGCACGACGAGCAGGTTTTCTATTTCGAGGTAATTTGAATATATGGAATTGCATCCGCCGAGCCACGGCAGCGCGGCAAGGCAGAGCAAGTACATTATCGCGCGCTTCAAGACTGTCTCCTCCTGTCGCGCGGGCGAAGCTCTGCGTCGCGGAATTTGTCGGCGGTTTTCGGAATGCGCAGCAGCGTCCGCAGTATGCCGTGAGGCCGCCCGTCGGTGACGGGGGAGGTGTAGTTGCGGCCGAAGCTGTCCATGTCGGCCATGGACAGCAGCATCAGGCACGACAGCAGCCCAATGCCGAACAGCCCCGCCGCGACCGCGCCGATGAGCAGCGCGAAGCGTATCAGCCGCACTGCCGCGCCGAGATCCTGGCTTGGCAGCGTGTAGCACGCGATGGCCGACACCGCGACGACGATTATTGCGATCGGTGACGCTACCTTGGCCTCGACCGCCGATTGTCCGACGATGAGTGCGCCGATTATCGACACCGTGTCGCCGATAGGATTCGGCAGCCGCAGTCCGGCCTCCTGCAAAAGCTCCAGCGCGACGAGCATACCTATGACCTCAAGCCCCGTCGAGAACGGCACGTCCTGCTTTGCGCTGATTATCGACAGCAGCAGCCGCGTCGGTATCATCTCCTGATGGTACATCGCAACGGCGACATATATTGCCGGAACATAGACACTAACAATCAGCGCGAGGTAGCGCATGACGGACAGCATGCTTGAAAATGTGAAGTGCATACTGCTGTCGCCCGTGACCTTCATGAACTCCGCGAAGCTTGCCGGAACCACGAGGGCGATCGGAATGCCGTCGATGAGTATCCCGACGCGCCCGTCGGCCATGTACATGGCGAAGCGGTCGGGGCGCTCCGTGTGTATCAGCTGCGGTAATGGCGAGCGAGGGCAGTCCGTGAGCGATTCCTCGATGATGCCCGTGGCGAGCACACTGTCGATGTCGATCATGTTCAGCCGCCGCAAGACCTCCATCGGCAGCTCCGGATCGACCACGCCGTCGAGGTACATCACTTCGATCTGCGTGTGCGATTTGCGCCCAAGCTCGGTCTTGACGGACTTCAGCCGCGGGTCGCGGATGCGGCGGCGGACGAGCGCGGTGTTTGTGCGCAGCGTCTCGACAAAGGAGTCCTTGCCGCCCTTGACCGATTTTTCAAGACTCGGCTCAGAGATGCTGCGGACGTTCTGGCTTTTTACTTCGAAGCACACTGCGCCCTCGTCGGGGATCAGAACAGCGCAGTAGCCGAGCGCAAGATCGGAGACAACGTCGCCGATGCTGTCGCGCCGCTTCGCGTTTGCACTGTACGCAAGGCCGTGCATCACCATGCCGAGGCAGCCATCGGGGAAGTCCGACCTCGAAGAGCGCAGCAGATCTGTCAGCGGTCGGATAATGTCGCCGGATATGCTGCCGCCGTCGGTCAGCCCGTCGATCCAGCAGAGATTGACGCAGGCTTTTTTGTCGAGGCCGAAATAAATGTCACGCCGCTCGAAATCGGCGCAGTCGGAAAAGATGCTTTCCAGAGAAGAAATATTCAGTTCATAGCCCTGCCATGCGGTATTGGGCGTCGGGCGTTCACCCGGACTTGTTTCTAAATAATCATACATGTTGTGTATTATTCCCTAAAAAAATCACAATATTTAGATCGCGAAAAAAAGTCTGAAAAAAGTGAAAAAAAGTGTTGACTTTGCCCGAAATCAGTGGTATATTAACCAAGCTGTCGCCGAGAGGTGAGCGAGTGAAAACAAAAAACTTCTGGGAAGAAGAAAAAAGTTCTTGACAAGCTCGCAACTCTGTGTTATAGTAAACAAGCTGTCGCCGAGAGGCAACAACAGAGTGTACCTTGAAAATTGAACAATGTAAGAAAAAAGCTTATGCTAAATAAGCAC
>ERZ824473.1198-NODE-1198-length-38351-cov-9.291623_pt1 | contig 38351 bp, 39 predicted proteins | sample MGYA00519874_ERZ824473 | MGnify/ENA primary metagenome ERZ824473 (study PRJEB31778, sample SAMEA3449151) | human gut metagenome | biome: human gut; feature: human-associated habitat; material: faeces | place: United Kingdom | collected 2010/2012 ... | reverse complement strand
CTGGTAAATAGTCCATAATTGATTCTCCCTTCATTTATTTTATTTTAATCTCATTCACGAATATTATCAAGCATTTTCTCATCATTTTGTCATCCATTTTATATTCTCACCCCCACCAATTATCCATATTTGTTCTTCAACACCATCCCTCCAACAGGAACATCATTGAACATATATGTTCGGGGCAAGGCAAAAGAAAAAGACCAACAGCAGCACTTCAAATTACTACCATTGGTCTTAAAACCCTTAATTTCTAGGCATTTCTGCCTTTGCTTATTTTACCATTGACATCAATACAACCGTCTCAACATGCCCCGTAAACGGAAACATATCATATCCCCAGCACCCTTCCGCCTGGTATCTGTGTTTTTTGAGCCATGCCACATCTCTTGCGAGTGTTTCCGGGTTGCAGGAAATGTAGACGATGCGGTCCGGTGCGAGGCGGACGACGGAGGTGAGGAAGGCTTCATCGCTTCCTGCCCGCGGCGGATCCATAAACACGACATCTGCGTGCTCACCGGCCTCCGCCATCTCGGTCATGAAGACCCCGGCATCATTCTGGTAGAAGGTAATGTTTTCTGTCTGGTTCATTTTTGCATTTCGGTTCGCGTCACGCACGGCATCCGGATTCAGTTCCACGCCAATGACCTCGCCAGCCTTCTGTGCTGCCACCAGTCCAATCGTTCCGATGCCGCAGTAGGCGTCGATCACACGCTCTTTTCCGGTCAGATTTGCCAGTTCGATTGCTTTTCCGTAGAGGAACTCAGTCTGGACTGAATTGATCTGATAAAAGGATTTCGGAGAAATGCGGAATCTTCTGCCGCACAGCTCGTCCTCGATGTAGCCTTTTCCATAGAGCACGGTTTCTTTTTCTCCGAGCACCATGCTCGTCTTCTTGTCGTTGACGTTCAACACGATCGACGTGATCTCCGGGTGCAGCTTTAAGAGTGCCTTGACGAAATTATTTTTGGATGGAAGAATCGGAGAACCAAGCACCAGTACCACGAGCACCTGATTCGTCTTATGGCCGCAGCGGATCAGCGCATGGCGGAACAGACCGTATCCCGTGTCCTCGTTATACGTTTTAATCTTAAAGGATTTCAGGAGCTGGCGGATATCGCGGATGATCGCGTCTGCTGTCTGATTTTCAAGCAGACACTCATCAACCTTTACGACGTTGTGCGTTCCCTCCTCGTAAATGCCGGAAATGATCTCTCCATCGCGCCTGTGGGTAAAGACAGCGTGTACCTTGTTGCGGTAATGCAGCGGATCCTTCATCCCGGTGATCGCATGCACCGGGCAGAGCGGCTTCATCAGCTTTGAGAGCTGTTTCTGCTTCCAGGCCAGCTGCTCCTCATACGTCAGATGCAGGAACTGACAGCCGCCGCACTTCTTTTCCACCGGACAGATCTGCCCCGGAATCTTTTTGCGGTGCAAAGATTCAGTTTGCGATACCGCTGCTGTTCCCGCCTGTGATGAACGCTTCCGGCCTGCAGCTTCATTCCGTTTTTCTGTCCGGCTGCTTCTTTCACGGTCTCTTTCTTCTCCTCTGCTTCCACGTTTCATAACGGCCTTACCGGATACCGGAAATCTTTCTTCTTTCCTCCCGGATTGTTTCCGCCCCTGATACTCTCGCTCTGTTTTCGCCATTTCTTTTTCCTCGCTTCCATCTATTGTAACACGCATATCCATTTCGTCTTCCACTGTCTGTATTTTTGCAGCCCGTGACGGCTCGTCATGCCACCGGCTGCTTTTACTTTATATCTGCAAAAATATCTTTTTTCTTGTTCTCCGTCCGCAGCACTCCTTCATAATTAAATGCCGGGATAAAGCTCTCCTTCGCAGTGCCGCCCTCCTGATAAAATCCATTCGTCACACCGAGATCTGCCGCATAGTCCAGCCATCTCCGGTACTCACGCTTCGTCACTCTCCGGTTCAAAAGCGGATCTTCAAACGTTTCCTGCATCGGCGTATACTGATTCATCATACTGATATAAATCTGATCACCATACGTCTCATAGAGGTATTTCACGACGTGCTTTGCCTCCCGGACATGGCCCGGGAGCAGAAGATGACGCACGATCACCCCCCGCAGCATCCGTCCTTCTTCGTCAAACTCCGGTGTCGGCTGCTGACGCACCATTTCCGCGATCGCTTCTGTCGCGTACTTCGGATAATCAGGTGCTTTTGAATAACGTCCCGCCAGTTCGGAATCCAGATATTTAAGGTCCGGCAGATAAATATCGACCAGACCCTCCAGCATTTTTATTGTTTCCTCTTTTTCGTATCCGCTGCTGTTGTAGACAACCGGAATATGGAGGCCTTTTCTTCTGGCCGCTTCCAGCGACTCCTTCACCTGCACTGCGTAATGTCCGGCCGTCACGAGATTGATGTTGTTCGCTCCCTGTCCCTGCAGTTCCAGAAAAATTTCGGTCAGCCGATCCCCGGAAATCACAAGCCCTGCTTTTCCTCCTGAAATATCCCGGTTCTGACAGAAAACGCAGCCCAGGCTGCAGCCTGAAAAAAAGACCGCTCCGGAGCCTTCCTTTCCGGAAATGCACGGTTCCTCCCACATATGAAGCGCGGCGCGTGCCACCCTGATCTGATTATCCACATGGCAGCGCCCCATGCCCTTACTTCTGTCAGCGCCGCAGCTGCGCGGGCAGAGGCGGCACGCTGTTGAATCATTTTCATATTTTGTCAATTCTGTTCTTCTCTCTTTTCTCTGTTTCAGTTTCCTATATTGGCTATGACCCTGCAAAGTCCGGCCGGGCAATATTCCAACGTCTATGCCTGACTACACTTTAACCGAGTCAAGCAAGTCCCCTGTAAGCAGTGGGTGGGGACTTGCTTGTATCAGAGGAGTGGTACAAGCCACTCCTGATAAGCTGCGAAGCAGCTACTCGGTTATGAAATATCATAAGGAATGGATCATTCCCGCTCCGGCAGCTGCGCCAGGATAATCGCCGCAAACATCAGCACACAGCCTCCGATTTCCCTGTGGCTTAGGCTCTGTCCGAGCAAAACCCAGCCTGCCAGGACGGAAACCACCGACTCAAGGCTCAGGATCAAAGATGCCACCGTCGGATTCATACCCTTCTGTCCGATGATCTGCAATGTATAGCCAACCGCACAGGACATCACTCCTGCATAAGTGATCGGAAGCCACGCCTGAAGCATCGCGTGAAAGTCCACCTGCTCCGTCAGCAGCATTCCGACAGCGGACAGCAGCCCGCATACGAAAAACTGGATGCAGGACATCCGCACACCTTCCACTTTCGGTGAAAAATAATCGATAATCAAAATATGTATCGCAAAGGCAAAAGCACACAGCAGCAGAAGCACATCGCCAAAATTGACGGAAATCCCGTCTGTCATGCACAAAAGATACAGTCCCGCCACTGCAAGCGCAACACCGCACCAGACGCGCAGCCCCGCTCTTTTTTTCAGAAAAATACCAAGCACCGGCACCAGTACGATATACATCGCCGTGATAAAGCCTGCCTTGCCGACGCTTGTATACTGAATTCCAAACTGTTGCAGATTACTTGCAATAAAAAGCGCGGCGCCGCAGCAGATGCCGCCAAATATCAGCGTCTTCCCCGTCTCCGGCTTTGCTTCTGATAAAACATTATTTTTCTTTTTTCCGTTCACTTTATCCAGCAAAAACATGCATGGTATCAGCACCAGCGCACCCAGAATGCACCGTGCAAAATTGAACGTGAACGGCCCGACATAATCCATTCCAACGCTCTGCGCCACAAACGCAACGCCCCAGACGACTGCTGTCGTGAGCAGAAGGAGGGGATTTCTAATTGATACTTTTTTCATAATTCTCCCTCTCCTTTGCATCAAGATATTCACCGAGCAGCTTCAATCCTCTCTCGTTCACACAAAAATCCGGATCTCCGCTCCTGGCTGCCTGCAGTACCGTTTCGTACGGCATCCACTTTACCGCATCTACTTCTTCCTCCTGAAGCTTCAGCGCAGCCGCGTCCACCGGCTTTCGGTATACGTAAACCGCTGAAATTTCCCGGTCGTGAAATGGCCTGCCGTCAAATTTCGCCAAAATATCGCCGCTGTCGAAGCGTCCTACATACTCCAGTTCTTCCGGGGCAGCCACAATTCCAAGCTCCTCGGAAAGTTCCCGGAGAGCAGACTCCAGATAATCATCTCCGGCCTTTATATGACCAGCCGACGATACATCATAGCAGCCCGGGAAGGAATTTTTCCGCAGGCTCCGTTTCTGCATCAGAAGCTCATAGCGTCCTTCACTCTCTGCCACCGATTGCTCACGCACAACCCATATGTGCGCGGTGCGGTGCATCAGCCCTGCCGTGTGCGCCACCGACCGCTCGGTGACTTTTCCGGTCACGGCTCCCGTCTCATCGCAGACATCAAACAGTTCCATTTCTTTTCCGTTCAGCCATGCGCCCGTCAGCACATCGCCGCAGTACATCAGCTTCATCGAAAAGAACGGGGCATTTTCAGCGAGCAGCTTCAGGAAGATTTTGTCGCCCTCCCAGAGGTTCAGCTTCGTCACCTCCGACTTCGGCACCCACTCAAGCAGCCCTTCGTTACAGTCCGTCAGTTCGCCCTCAAAACCGTCCGCTGTATAAAGACACATATACTCCGGCGGCCAGCCCTCTGCCACAAAGGTTACGATTCCGCGGAATTTCCAGGAAGTCAGCCGAAGTCCGCTTTCCTCATACGCTTCACGCAGCAGGCATTCTTCCGGACTCTCGCCTTCCTCAAAATGGCCGCCGATTCCAATCCATTTGTCTTTGTTTACATCATTTTTTTTGCTGACACGGTGCAGCATCAGATAGCTGTCGCCGCGCTCCACATAGCACAGTGTTGTAAGCGGAGATCTCATTCTTTCACCTCATCGTCCAGCGCAAACATCTCATGCAGAATGCGTTTTCCTGTCTCCGTCTCAAAGACTTTCTCATCCGCATTGCGCATCGCATGACGGCTCGACTCATTTTCAAACAGATTTACCAGAAAATCCGCTTCTACCAAAATCCGGTAATCCAGCCCGTCAATACCACTATATGTATGGTGATGACCCACCAGATAACAGATCCTCCGGATCGCATCTCCCGGATAACCGACCTCGGTCAGCATTTTCTCCGCGACCGCCGGTCCTTCCTTCTCCTGAAGCTTACCGCTGCAGCTTCCATATTTTTCTTCTGCGACACGGATTCCAATATCGTGTACCAGCGCCGCTGCCCGCAGGATCTCCATCTTCTCTTCGGAGAGTTTTTCCGCCTCTCCGATCATATCTGCAAATGCATATACCTTCATAAAATGCTGGATACGCGCCGGACTGCCGTTTTCGTAGGCGATCATGCGCTCTTTTAATTTCAGTTCTCTCGTCATTTTTCCAACTCCTCTTTCGTCCAAATAATATTTGCAACCAATCCATATCCATCTTACGGTACAGGCACTTCTGCCACTTTGGTACTGGCCTTGGCCGCAGCAATGCATCAGGACCTCATCTCTTCCCGGATTTTCCGGCTCTCCCCCATCAGCACTTCACGCCTGTTTTGAGACGGCTCGTCCAGCACAAGCTGAAGGAGTTGCTCAAGCATCGCTCCAAGCTGCGGTCCCGGAGCCATTCCGTCCGCGATCAGGTCTTTTCCGGTAACCGCCAGTCCCTTCAGTGACATGCAGTCGCCATGTGCTTTAATATGCGCCCAGATCCGCTCCAGTTCCCTTAAATAATCAAGCTTTGCAGGGATCACATCCGGGTGGTGTGCCATGATATCCGCCCGTTTTACAAGCAGAAATGAATCAAACTGATCCGGCCCGATCTGCCATGCCGCCCGTCTCACCTCCCGTCCGCTGAGCTGCGGATACAGGGAATGGTTTTTAACCAGGTTGCACACCTGATACAGCGTATCGTTGTCAAATTTCAACCGTTTCATGATCGTTTTTGTTATGACCGCACTGTAAGCGGCATGGCCGCGGAAATGATCCTTTCCATCCTCGTCTGTCTCGAACACATCCGGTTTTCCCATGTCATGAAACAGCATCGTCAGACGCAGCACCTTATCCGACGGAATGCTGCGCAGCGCGACCAGCGTATGTTCCCCCGTCGTATAAATGTGGTGCGGATTGTTCTGGCGCTGTGCCATGATCCGGTCAAACTCCGGCATAATGACAGCGGTAATCCCCGTCTCATACGCCATCTTAAACCAGTGCGGACGCGGCGAAGTGAGGAGCTTCACCAGTTCCGTCTGAATCCGCTCCGCACTGATATTGGCAAGATTTCCCGACATTCCAAGGATGGCATTCTTCGTATCATCTGCCAGTGTAAATCCAAGCTGTGCTGCGAACCGCACGGCACGCATCATGCGCAGCGCATCCTCACCAAAGCGCTCCTTTGCGTCTCCCACACAGCGGATGGTCTTTTTTTCAATATCTGCAAGCCCGCCAAATTCATCCACCAGTCCCGTTTCCGGCGAATACGCCATCGCATTGATCGTAAAATCTCTGCGCCTCAGATCCTCCGTCAGGCTTCTGGTAAAAATCACGTTTTTCGGATGACGGCTGTCCTCATAATCGCCGTCGATCCGATATGTCGTCACCTCAAAGCCTTCTTTTCCATCCATAACTGTCACGGTTCCGTGCTCGATTCCAGTATCGATCGTGCGCGGAAATAACGACTTTACTTCCTGCGGCGATGCTGATGTCGTAATATCCCAGTCTCCCGGTTCCCGCCCAAGAATCGAATCACGCACACAGCCCCCTACTACGTATGCCTCATATCCGTTTCCATGCAGAACCTCAAGAATTTTTTCCGCTTTCTGCGGAATTTTAATGTATATCATCTGTCCGTCCTTTCTGCCAAACGCTTCGGTTTTCATTCACTCAGGTCTATGATAACACAGCCCCACACCCCTGAAAAGTTAAAAGTGAAAATTCTATGACTTCCCCAAAAGCGGTTTACAATAACTTGTCCAAAATGGTATAATTCCCGTAGTATTGATTATTTCGTTTCAGAAAGGATTAACAGCTATGAAAAAAAAATATCTCATTTCCGCACTTGGACTGGCAGCAGCACTGATGCTCTCCGGATGCGGCGGTGACAAAAAAGAAACTGAAACCTCGGCTCAGGAAAAGCAGACTGCTGCAGGCACGGAAGCTTCCTCTGACATTTCCGGCAGCACCGGCGAAACTGCTGATGATACAGATACAGCCGATATCGTCAGCGAAGAGACCGAAACCGAGACAGAAGCCACCATCGCTCCAATCACCCCTTCTGATTACCTTGTAAAGGATGCCTCCAAATATGTAACGCTCGGCAATTATGACGGTCTTGAAATCGTTCAGTATACGTACGATGTGACGGATGACATGGTACAGCAGCAGATCGACATGGATCTGCAGAGCGCCGGCACAGAGGAAGACATCGACACACCGTCTGCTTCCGGTGATATTATCTATGTCTCACTGAAGGCCGTGGCAGAAAATGCTGATTCCGAAAATACTTCCGAAGCCACCACAGAAGCTGCCTTGGAAAGCTCTTCCGAAACCACCACAGAAGCTGCCTCCAAAAGTTCTTCCGAGGTCTCCACTGAAGCTGCTTCTGAAAACACTTCGGACCTCCTGTCCGCAGATGACACTTCCGACGAATCGGATGATGCGGAAAACACCTACTTCACGATTGGCAATGAAGAATACGGCGCTGATTTTGACAAAGAGCTGATCGGCCTTTCTACCGGAGATACGAAGCAGTTCTCTGTTACTTTTTCTGATGATGACTGGGTAAATGAAGACTGGATCGGACATACCGTTGATTTTACAGTCACCGTCAACGGTGTAACCCGCGTAACTGTCCCGGAATACAACGATGATTTCATTACAAATTATACGGATTACTCCAGCAAAGAAGAGTATGAGGCGGCTGTCCGCAAAAACCTTGAGGATCAGTACACCGACATCAGTTACTCGGATGCCATCGAGTCCCTGTTCCAGGCAGCACTCGATGCCACAACCTTCAATGGCTATCCGCAGGATCTCTACAATACATGCAAGGAAGAATCCATCTCCTTCTACCGCATGTTTGCCGGAGATGACGGTACAAGCGATGCAGATATTCTCGCCGCATTCGGTATTTCAGAGGAAGATATTGACTCCGAAGTACTTACCGCGGTCAACCAGCGTCTTCTGATCAGCGCTTACTGTGAGGCAAACAACATCACCCTGACCGAAGAAGATTATCTCAATTACCTTGAAAACAACGCAGCTGACTACGGTGAGGAAAGCGCCGCTTCCTTTGAAGAAGATTACGGACGTGATTCTCTTGTCTGGTCACTCTATCAGTCGAAGGTAGCTGATCTGCTTTATAATTCCGCAAAAATCACAAAAACTTCCTATTCTGATGATCTGTTCTCGGATGATCTCTCCGATCTGCAGTTTGGCACCGAATCAGACACGGAAGCAGCTTCAGACGCAGAAACCTCCGAAACACTTGCCGAAGGCGATGATCTATCCATGGAACTGGAGACTTTCTCCTCCGAAGATGTAGTTGATCTGTCCGAATCATCTGCCACTGAATAAGTAGGGATTTTTCAGTATTTTACTTGACACCCCCTCAGTTTGTGCTATAATGGGATTGCATAAAGATTGACTGGTTCATTAGTTTCACTCACTATTATAGACCATGAAATAAACCTTTATAATCTATAATAGTGAGTGAAATTTTTTGCCCGGTCACTTGTAAAAGGTTAGGAGGTACCATCATGAACAAGGGTACAGTAAAGTGGTTCAATGCAGAAAAAGGCTATGGTTTTATTACAGGAGAGAACGGATCTGATGTATTCGTACATTTTTCTGCAATCCAGGGAGAAGGCTTCAAAACTCTCGAAGAAGGACAGGCAGTTTCTTATGATTTGACAGAAGGCGCTCGCGGAATGCAGGCAGCTAATGTAGTAAAGCTTTAAGATACCGTATGTCGAAAGCGGGGCTGGATTTTCCGGCTCCGCTTTTCTTGTTGTCAGTTTGTCTTTCTTTGCAGCAATATTTGACCCAAATTGCTGCAAAACCGCTGCCCGTTTCTATAATTTCATGCTGATCTGTAATTATCCTGTCACCATCTGGCTGCTGTGCAGCTTACGCGGAATATAACAAATAAAGTAACTGTTCAGAACCACCTCCAAAATGCTGCGCATTTCGTCGGTGTGGCGTATCCGCCAAATAGATTTCCATGTAAAAGTGTTCATTCATGCAAGCATGATTCACACTTTTGCATGAAAATCTGCCTGGCTCTGAACAGTTACCAAATAAATTTTTCTACCTATGAACAGACGATACCGAAAAAAACGTAATTATCCACATTATACACGGTCTGCCCGTGGGAAACGCCGCAGACTGCTCCGCCTGATCCGCCGCTACGTTCTGCCTGTGCTTCTTCTTTTGTGGATCTTAACTTCACTCTTTCCGGCGCAGACACAATTGCTTTTGGATGCTGCCGATACATATGTCCTCTCTCCGGTCTGTGAATCGATCGTGGAGCCGTATCTGCTTACACCGCTTGATGAGCACGTTCTGCGGCCTCTAAATGAACACATTCTGACACCAATCGATGATACGGTCGGCGCTCCGCTTCGCAAATGGATCTTCACACCTCTTTCGGAACATGTGCTGACCCCCGTCTGGAACACTGTTTCCAGTGCACTCACCGAGCATGTAATCGCTCCATTCCAGACAGAGGTTATTCAACCTCTCACCGCTGATGTCCATACTGCCCTTGAGGATTATTTTTATACGCCGCTTGGTCTTTCCCCACCGTGGAATCCGAATCCCGATTCAGACAGCGGTGACAATGATTCCAAACTCACAGCCGATACCGTAAAAGGCTCTGACGATTTTGAAGTCCATTACCTCGATGTCGGGCAGGGACTGTCGGTTCTTGTTCGCTCCGGTGATCATGCACTCCTCTATGACGGCGGTGACCGCAGTCACTCTTCGTTCGTTGTTGCCTATCTGAAGCGTCAGGGGATCACAAAACTCGACTACCTGATTGCCTCGCACTATGACGCAGACCATTTGAGCGGACTGATCGGTGTGCTGCACACCACGCAGGTCGATACAGTACTCGGCCCGGATTATGTGCACACTTCCAAAACGTATACATCCTTTCAAAATGCGGTGACTGATTCCGGGAATACCGTCTGCCACCCGACAGCCGGAAGTGACTATCAGCTTGGGGATGCATATTTTACCGTAGTCGGCCCGATCCGGTCGTACACGGATTCCAACAACAATTCCATTGCAATCCGCATTGTAAACGGCGATAACAGCTTTCTGCTGACCGGTGATGCCGAAATGCAGAGCGAGGAAGATATGTGCCGCAGTGGTCTGAACCTCTACAGCGATGTTATCTGCCCCGGCCATCACGGCTCCTCCAACGCCACTACAAGCCTGCTTCTCGCCTGTACGCAGCCCATCTGGGCTGTCATCAGTGTGGGTGCCGGAAATGACTACGGACATCCGCACCAGGAAACGCTTCAAAGACTTGCGGACGCAGGCGTTAAGGTGCTGCGGACGGATGAGCATGGGACGATTGTGGCGAGGTCAGATGGACAAAATATTACGTGGGAAACGGAGCAATAAAACAGGAAACAAAAGGCTTAAGCTTTAAAGCTTAGGGAGTTAAAGCTTAAAGCTTAAAGTTTGATGCTTACTCCGGACGGAGGCTTCCGCTCGCCCTTTCCACACCCTAAAAATAGCAGGCTCAAAATCGCCTGCTATTTCTAATCCTGATAAGTATTCTCTTTTATTTTCATCTTCAGGATACCCCTGCATCTCACTCAGCGGCCAGCATCACGATGTTCTCGATCTCCTGGTCTCCGTCCTTAATGTAACCGCAGGCCTGAAGCCCCGCACGCACGATATCGTTCCACATCCCCGGTGTAAAGCTGCACACCGTATGATCGCTGAATTCGATTCGGCAGGACTGGTTTTTGCAGCCTTCCTCACAGGAAATGCGATACATATTCTTTCTGCTGATCGCACCGATCCGTTCCAGCATATTCACCATGCGGTAAACCGTTGCCATCCCGATGCCTGGATCCTTCATGGATGCCTTGTAATAAATCTCCTTGCAGCAGGAGCAGTCTTCCTCCAGAATGATGTCCAGCAAAGTCAGACGCTGCTTTGTGATTCTGCATCCCTGATCCTTCAGCTGCCTCAAGATCTGCTCTTTCTGCATCTTTGTTGTCTGGTAGCGTACCTCTTCCGGAGCGGTTTCTTTTCTGTGATCCGTCCTGTGCTCAGTCCGATACCGTTCTTTTGCCGACTGCATCTGTATAATCTCACTTCCCATACGCATCACCTCAGTGGCAACGGCCGCCACAGTTTTTACACTCACCGCCGCACTGGATTGATTTTCCGTTCTTTTTGTCCTTTACCATACTGCGAACCGCCAGTCCTACAATGCCTGCCAGTACGAGTCCTACTATTACAGATCCCATTCTGCCACCTCCTTATTTTATTCCCGCGAGCAACGAGCCAAGTAGCCATGCTTGCATGGAGATTTGGCGACTGCCGCGAGGATCAAATATCCCGTTGCTTGCAGCGGGGTATTTGATTACTTCCAGTTCGCGTTTCCATAGAACCATAACACACACGGCCGGTACCGGTGCGCTTTCGCGGAACCGTCACCGGCCGTGCAAATTACAGGATGAATCTTTTATTGCTCAATTATTTTGCTTTTGATACTTTTACATCCATATCCAGTGTCTTTGCCTCCTTGTACGGACGAAACAGCAGATAAATGAATGCTGCAACGATTGCAAATGCAACAATCGTCCATACACTGAAGCCAGCGCCTGTAACCAGCATACCGATTCTTGCTACGCAAAGAGATACGAGGTATGCAAGACCACACTGATATCCGATTGCGATCCAGAACCACTTCGTGTTGTTCATCTCACGTTTGATTGCACCCATTGCTGCGAAGCACGGTGCACACAGAAGGTTGAATGCCATGAAGCTGTATCCGGTAATTGCAGTAAACTTGGAAGCCATCTCTGCGTATACGCTTCCGTCTCCGCCGCCGTACAGAATACCAAGTGTACCAACGATATTCTCTTTTGCAACAAGGCCTGTGATAGAAGCCACTGCTGCCTGCCAGTTGCCCCAGCCCTGCGGGATGAACAGCCAGCTGATTGCGTTACCGATCATTGCCAGGATGCTGTAGTCGATCTGATCCTCAGAAAGCATCTGGAATTTGCCATCTACAACTCCGAAGTAAGTTGCAAACCAGATTACGATGGTGGAGCACAGGATGATGGTGCCTGCCTTCTTGATGAAGGACCAGCCACGCTCCCACATGCTGCGCAGTACGCTTCCAACCGTCGGAAGGTGGTAAGCCGGGAGCTCCATAACGAACGGAGCCGGATCGCCTGCAAAGAGCTTTGTCTTCTTCAGGATGATACCGGAGCAGATGATTGCTGCGATACCAAGGAAGTATGCGGACGGTGCTACCCAGGAAGCGCCGCCGAAGATCGCACCTGCGATCATTGCGATAAACGGAACCTTCGCACCACACGGGATGAAAGTGGTGGTCATAATTGTCATCTTACGGTCATGGTCATTCTCGATGGTACGGGAAGCCATGATACCCGGGATACCGCATCCACTGCCGATCAGCATCGGGATGAAGGATTTTCCGGAAAGGCCGAACTTACGGAAGATACGGTCCATGATAAAGGCAACACGTGCCATGTAGCCGCATCCCTCAAGGAATGCAAGGAAGATAAACAGGATCAGGATCTGCGGAACGAATCCAAGTACGGCGCCGACACCGGCTACGATACCATCCATGATCAGTCCGTGCAGCCATCCGTCTGTTACACCGGCTGCGCCAAGTACGTTCTCAAGAAGAGCCGGAATACCCGGAATCCAGATACCGTAGTCAGCCGGATCCGGAGCTTCGCAGTTCCATTTTTCAAGGACTGCTGCTGCATCTGCAAAATCAGCACCTGTTGCAATTGCTTCTTCTTCTGCAAGTGTCTCTTCATCTTCGATTGTGTAAGTTACTTCTGCGTCTGCAGCCACGGTCGGAGCGAACTCTTTCAGTGCTGCGGTTGCTGCGTCTGCATCAAAGTCATCAGACTCTGCGTCAAGCATTTCTACCAGGCTGTCATCTCCGGCGTCCTCTGCAAATGCATTTACAATTGCAGATGCATCATCGAACTCGCCTGCATCGCCATCGTAAGCGCTTCTGCCGATACCGGCCAGATACCAACCATCGCCGAATACACCGTCATTTGCCCAGTCTGTTGCGATACCGCCGACTGTTGTTACAGATACATAATATACGATATACATCACCAGTGCGAAGATCGGGAGTGCCAGCCAGCGGTTGGTCACGATCCGGTCGATCTTGTCTGATGTGGTCAGTTTCTCTTTTGTCTGTTTCTTAGTCACACACTGTCCGATAATGGAAGATATGTAAACGTAACGCTCGTTTGTAATGATACTCTCTGTATCATCGTCAAACTTGTCTTCCAGCTCTTTGATCTGAGCAGATACATCCGGCACGTTTGTCATCTGTGTCTGGATCTTGTCATCCTTCTCCAGAAGCTTGATCGCGAAGAAACGTTTCTGCTCTGCCGGTACGGAGGTAAGCTTTGCAGCAACCTCATCGATTACGGACTCAACCTCCGGTGCAAATTCATGTACGGAGTTCATAACACCTTTCTTCTGTGCAAGTGCTACGGCACGCTCAGCAGCCTTTGTGATACCGGTGCCCTTCAGTGCGGAGATCTCAACTACCTCACATCCCAGCTTTTTGCTCAGCTTGTCGATGTAGATCTTATCTCCGGTCTTCTCTACGATATCCATCATGTTGATCGCCATGATTACCGGAATACCAAGTTCCAGGATCTGGGTTGACAGATAAAGGTTACGCTCGATGTTTGTACCATCAATGATATTGATGATCGCATCCGGACGTTCAGAAATCAGATAGTTTCTTGCTACGACTTCCTCCAGTGTATACGGAGAAAGAGAATAGATACCCGGAAGATCCATGATGATGACATCTTTATGTCCTTTCAGTTTACCTTCCTTCTTCTCAACCGTAACTCCAGGCCAGTTTCCTACAAACTGGTTTGATCCGGTCAGTGCGTTAAACAGTGTTGTTTTTCCGCAGTTCGGATTTCCGGCCAGTGCAATTTTGATAGCCATTTTTCATTTCCCTCTTTTCTTAAACTTTTTCCTGTCCTGCACGAAATATGCATGCTTACTTTTATTTGCCTTATGAAACATAAATTACTGCAAGCTTCCGCAAGTACTCTTCATCTTGCTTTTATTAGCATTTGCTAACCATCAGGCAAAAAAAATTACTCTACCTCGATCATTTCCGCATCTGCTTTTCGCAAAGACAGTTCGTATCCTCTCACGGTAACTTCTACCGGATCGCCGAGCGGTGCTACTTTTCTTACAAACACCGGAACGCCCTTGGTAATCCCCATATCCATGATACGTCTCTTAACCGGACCTTCGCCATGCAGTCTCTTGACCGTGACAGTCTGCCCACAGGCAACTTCTCTCAATGTCTTCATGTCTCTCTCCTTCTTTTCTTTTTGGCTGTATCATCCGCATAAACCAGAATCTGCGGCAGCTTACACCATGATCTTGTTCGCCATATCTTTTCCAATAGCGACTCTGGAGTCCTTGATATTTACGATTATGTTTCCTTCAACCTGAGAAATCACCGTAACCGCAGCCCCTACTACAAAGCCAAGATTCTCCAGGAATCTACGGGTATCTTCTTTCCCGCCTACTTTTTTGATGATATTTTCTTCACCAGCATTCGCCATTGTGAGCGGCATCATCGTGTCCTCCTTCTTTCTTATTGATTTGTTTTTTCAATTCTTCGTTAGTGTATGCTAATTTTCATTAGATGTCAATAAGTTTTTTTGAAAAACTTTCTCAATAAGCGGACAGTAAGATTCAGGCGAACCGGCCGGCCCGCCTGAACGTATCATTCTGGCATTCTTTCTGAACTTGATTTTCAGCCTGATGTACTGCCTGTCTGATCCTCCTTCTGGTCTTTCAGAACACCATTTCGGGCTGTTTTTCTTTATGCGAGAGATTTTCCAAGCTCCTGGCACGCTGCCTTTGCATCGTCATCCGGTTCTTCCTGGCAGATTACACTCTCATGTGTGAGCACTGCGCCCTCATTTTTGCAATTCTCTTCCCAGGTACGCATCCACTCACCGTCACCCCAGCCATAAGAGCCAAACAGTGCAATCTTTTTACCGCCAAGCCTTGAGATGCAGGCGCTGAACATCGGCTCAAACTCTGTCTCTTCCAGCTCTTCTGCGCCCATTGCCGGACAGCCAAATGCGATCGCATCATACTCATCCATCTTGTCTGCGGAAAAATCATCCGGAGTCATTACAGAGACCTCTGCCCCTGCTGCCTTTGCGCCCTCTGCAACCTCATTTGCCATTGCCTCTGTATTGCCTGTGCTGCTCCAGTAAACTACTGCTACTTTGCTCATTGTTTTGTCCTTCTTTCTTTTTTGATATGTAACTGCTCAGAAACAGCCATTTTTTCATAAAACAGCTGTAAAATGCCTATAAAACAGTTACTATATATGGCATGCGATATACGGGCAGGTTTTCTGCTCCGCCATCGCTGGTTATGCAGCTACGGTGAGCTGCAGAACGCTCCTTCCCTGATGCCACAGACGCATATAAACATCCCGGCATTTTTTGTATCGTGCAAACAGCTTTACAGCCTCGCACTCGTTGCAGTACACCTTCCAGCAGCCGGAGCATTTGAAATTGTGTCCCGCATTCTCAATGAAACCGATCACATCGCCGAGCGGATAATCGAGGAAAAGCCCGATCTCATGGGGAAATCCTTCCTGCCCGGCAAGGCGTTCCTTCAGATGCGCAAGTGCCGCATCCACATCCATCAGATCTCCGGTTATCTGATATCCATACCGTGTAAGAAATCCCACCACGCCAGGCTGCTTCAGATTCTTTTCCAGACGTGTTTTCCGGCACACATACACCAGTGCCTTCGTTTCATGTCTGCGCAGCAGCACAACGCTGATCCCTTTTCCTTCCATTTCCTGATTCCAGTATCCGATCTGGTCAGACAGCTCTTTTTCTGATTCATACGGCATGCTGAACAGGTTTGCTGTTTTCAGTGACGCAAGTGTCGGCGAACAATTTCCGATCAGATATTCTTCCAGCATAACGGCTCCTTTTTCTGCATTTTCTTTTCTCACTGTTCAAAGCCAGTCTTTCGGTCTGAACAGTAACAGTGTAGCCGTTCTCCGGCTATTGTATGCACTGCAACCAATTTGCGCAGCAAATTGATTGCCTACTTGCGCATATCGTGCGCAGCACGATTCTCATATGCGCATTACCGCTTTCCTGCAACCAATTTGCGCAGCAAATTGATTGCCTGCCTGCGCAATACTCTTATGCGCAATACTCTTCCAGCACATTTTTCAGTGCAGCCGCACTGCTCGCGTGGACTCTTGCCACCGGAATATTGCTGCGTTTTGCTTCCTGAGCCGCCGCGATCACCATTTTATGGGAAACGGTATTTGTAAACAAGATCAGAAGATCCGGACATCCGATCTTTTTGCGGATCGGTCCGTTCTCCTTTGCGAACACCTTCGCCTTACATCCATAGCATTTGCAGATATCCGCATACTGACATACCATTCTCTCATTTCCTCCGATAATCACAACGCTCATACGTTACCTCCATTCCTGATGTTCTCCGCGCAGCTGTGTGAAGCTCTGTAAACTCCTGCAGCCTGATTTCCCTCAGCCATACTTTTCACGTTTTTTCACTGTTTTTGCGTTCCAGTTCTACTATAACTATCTTTTGTTAGCTATCGCTAACTAGTATTTACAAAAACAGGGATGATGCAAAACGCCCGGTCGGACCGCCTTTTCTGGTTTTACAGCATCCCAGCTCTCCTGATGTTTTCTACTGCTTTCTTTTTTTGTCAGGAGCACCTCTCAGACGACATTCTGTGTCACTTTACATGAGGCTTTCCTGTCTGTATTTTCAGCTTTTGTCAGTAGCTATGACTAACTATGATTAATATATACTAACTTCCGTTATCTGTCAAGATGATTATTGAGAATCATTTCTCGATAACTTTATCGCAGTACAGCGAAAAACCGTCATTTTATGCTGTCTGTCGACCCGTCTGTGCGTTCACGGCATCTCGCAGCTGATCCAGTGCCTGCTTCAGCGTCGCTCTCGGGCATGCGATGTTGATCCGTTCAAAGCCTTCGCCGTCCACACCGAACATCGCGCCGCTGTCAACCCAGAGATGTGCCTTTTTCTCGATCAGATCCACGCGCTGTGCCTCTGTCAGGCCAAGTGTGCGGAAATCCAGCCACAAAAGATACGTTCCTTCCGGCTCGATCAGATGAATCTGCGGAATATTTTCCTGCAGGTAAGTGCGCACAAAATTCAGATTCTCAGCCAGATATTCCTTCAGCTGACTCAGCCATTCCTCTCCCGTCTCATAGGCTGCCTGACAGCCGATCAGCCCCATCAGGTTCAGCTGGCTGTAGCCTGCCGCATCGACGGCTTTTTTGAACTGTCTGCGAAGCTCTGGATCCGGGATAAAAATATTCGACACCTGAAGCCCTGCCAGATTGAACGTCTTGCTTGGTGCCGTGCAGATCACGGAATTCTTTGCATATGCTTCTCCAAGCGACGCAAACACGGTCTGATGGTGTCCCGGATACGTAAAATCACCATGGATCTCATCGCTGACGATCTTTACGCCGTGTGCAAGGCAGATATCTCCCATGCGCCGCAGTTCCTCCTCTTTCCAGACACGTCCAACCGGATTGTGCGGGCTGCACAGCAGAAACAGCCTGACATTCTGCTCCTTGATCTTCTGCTCGAAATCCTCAAAGTCTACTTCATAATGGCCATGCTCCAGCTTCAGCGGACTGTTCACCGGCACGCGCCCGTTATCCTTGATTGCTTCACTGAACGGATAGTAAACCGGCTGCTGGATCAGGACACCTTCCCCCGGCTTTGTGAATGCCCGGACCGCCGCTGCGATCGCAAAGACAACGCCGGGCGTTTTGATGAGCCATTCCGCCTTCGGATTCCAGTTAAAATGTTTTTCATACCAGCTGCGAATCGCCTCAAAGTAATCCTCTTTCGCTTCACTGTAGCCGTAAATTCCGTACAGCGCTGCCTCCGTAAGGCGCTTCGATACCTCCGGAACGGTCCGAAAATCCATATCCGCCACCCACAGTGGTAAAATGTCCTCGTCTCTTCCGCGTTCTTTTGCAAAATCATATTTCAGGCTTTTTGTGCCATGCCGGTCGATGAGTGTATCAAAATCGTATTTCATGCTGCTTTCCTCCGGAGTTTTCTTTCCAGTCATCTGTTTTCGTCTTTCAGTTATTCCAGTGCCTGCGCCAGGTCTGCGATCAGGTCATCCACGTCCTCGATGCCGACCGACAGCCGCAGGAAATCATCCGTAATGCCAAGCCGCTCTTTTACTTCCGCCGGTACATCGCCGTGTGTCTGCATGGTCGGATAAGTCAGCAGTGTCTCCACGCCGCCAAGACTCTCCGCAAACGAGATCAACTGCACCTTCTCCAGAGTACACTTTGCCGCCTGCGCATCTTTCACCCGGAACGAGATCATTGCACCCGCTCCCCTGGCCTGTGCTTTATTTATCTCGTAGCCCGGATGCTCCGGAAGCCCCGTATAGTACACCTGCTCCACCTTTTCCTGCTCTTTCAGCCACTGCGCGATTTTCTGTGCGTTGCTCTGCTGACGGTCCATGCGCACCGGAAGTGTCTTGATGCCGCGCAGAATCAGAAAACTGTCAAACGGAGAAAGACAGCAGCCGTTCGTCTTAAAGTAAAAACGCGCCGTTTCGGAGAGTTCCGGCGTCTTCACGCACAGAAAACCAGCCAGTGTATCGTTGTGTCCGCCCAGATACTTTGTGCCGCTGTGGATTACCATATCCGCGCCAAGATCAATCGGTTTTTGCAGATACGGCGTTAAAAACGTATTGTCCACAATCAGATACAGGCCGTAGCGGTCTGCCAGACGGCGCATTGCCCGCAGGTCAGTGACGCGCATTGTAGGATTGCTCGGTGTCTCGATGTAGATCGCTTTTGTATGTTCCGTGATCTGCTGCTCAACGAGCGCCTCGTCCGCAGTGTCGACGTAGGTAAAGCTCAGGCCTCTTTGTTTTTTTGCATTGTCAAACATGCGCACAGAACCACCGTAAAGGTCCTCCGTGCAGATAATATGATCGCCCGGGAAGAAAAATTCCAGACACAGCCCGATCGCCGCCATCCCGTTCGTGCAGGCCATCGTATCGTACGCATGCTCCAGCGAGGAAACCGTCTTCTCAAGCTCATCTCTCGTCGGATTGTTTACACGTGTATAATCGTAGCCGGTCGACTGTCCGGGACCCGGATGGATAAAGGTTGCTGTCTGGAATATCGGGGTAGAAACGGCGCCATACGGATGATCCTTGTCCAAACATCGGTCGCCGTGGATACATCGTGTCTCAAAATGGTAAGTCATAGTCTTTCTCCTTGTAACGTTTTCCTGTATATTATTCCTATCAGTTTAGTAGAATTAACTTAGAAAATAGTACCACAGAGGGAAAGATGTGTCAACGCGGGAAAGAAACTCTGGTATTCGATATCTCCTATAACTGGTTATTTCTCCTGCACTTGACACCCTTTTGCCGCAGCTGTTACACTGAACGTATACACCTGACATTGGCTGTAATTATAATTTCCTCTCATTCAGAGGTCCGCCATCATTTTATTGTTGCCTGGAAAGGAGCCTTTTTATTATGACACTCGACACCCATAAACTTGCCAGACTCGGCCTCTTTACCGCACTGGCTTCCATTCTCGGCTATATCGAATCCCTGCTGCCCGTTTTTCCGGGCATCCCAGGTATTAAGCCTGGCCTTGCCAATCTCGCTGTCCTCTTTCTTTTGCTTCGCTATACATGGAAAGAGGCTGCCGTAGTATCGGCAGCCCGCATTTTGATCATCGGTTTTCTGTTTGGAAATTTATTTGGAATTATCTACAGCTTTTCCGGTGCCGTACTCAGTCTGTGTGCCATGACATTCTTCCAGAAAAAAACGGATGTCTCTCCCGTTATGCTCAGCATTCTCGGCGGTGTTTTTCACAATGCCGGGCAGCTTGCTGCTGCGATGGTGATCGTCGAAAATTCTGCACTGATCTATTATGCGCCCGCGCTGCTTGTCGCCGGGGTCGTAACCGGCGCGGTGGTCGGCATTATCACTTCAGAAGTGTCACACCGGATCTGACTGTGGCAAAGACACAGAAAAGAGGATTGTGAATGTCCGCTTTACTTCAGAGAGCCAGACATCTCAGTCCTCCTCAATATGCTCCTGACCCTGTGCAACAATCGTCCGGACATGCTCATCTGCCAGGGAATAAAAGATGGATTTGCCTTCTCTCCGGCTCTTGACCAGGCGGCTCTGTTTGAGGATGCGCAGCTGATGTGAGATCGCCGACTGCGTCATATTCAGAGTTTCCGCCAGATCGCAGACACACACTTCCGCCTCAAACAGGACGAAAAGAATCCGAATTCTTGTAGCGTCTCCGAAAATTTTAAATAATTCCGCCAGATCGTTTAATTCCTCTTCCTCCGGCATCGTCTGTTTTACAATTTCCAGCAAATTTTCGTGTACTTCATATTCCTCACAGCATTCCTGCTCTTTCTCGTTTTCTGTCATCGCTTTTTCTGTTATTTCTTTTTCCGTCATCCGAATCTGCCTCCTCTTATCTTATAAAGATCCTTCTGTCAGGATTTCCCATCCGTACGGCGTACCCAATGACTCTTCACGCCACTGCCGCATGGCACCACCGCATCTGTTCTATCATCAGCCACTGATTCCTGCGAAAGCCAAATATACCGATCCAATCTATCTGCTTACAGCCGGGTTCTTTTATCTCCCCGGCTGTATCTGTTTCATCAGTCACAAATGGCCTGTATACTTCTGCTCCCTGACATATCTTATATTTTACCGGCTGTCCTGCTCTGAATCATTACAGATTTTTTACGAACAGTGCGCGGATCGCATTAAGCACTGCAATGATCATGACTCCGACATCCGCAAAGATCGCCATCCACATGTTTGCAATACCAAGCGCACCGAGCGCCAGGCAGATCAGCTTGATTCCGATTGCAAAGTAAATATTTTCATAAACGATATGGATACATTTTCTGGAAATCTTGATCGCCTTTGCGATTTTCTGCGGATCATCGTCCATCAGCACGACATCTGCAGCCTCAATTGCCGCATCCGATCCCATTGCGCCCATCGCGATACCGATGTCTGCGCGGGACAGTACCGGCGCGTCGTTGATTCCGTCACCGACGAAAGCAAGCTTTTCATTTTCTTTCTTTTCGCCAAGCAGATGCTCTACCTGTGTTACCTTGTCCGCCGGAAGCAGCTCGCTGTGCACTTCATCGATGCCAAGCTCCTGTGCCACCTGGTCAGCTACCTTCTTCATATCACCGGTCAGCATGACAGTCTTCTTGATTCCTGCGCGCTTCAGATCGCGGATCGCCTCTTTCGCATGCGGTTTTATCATATCAGAAATCAGGATATGTCCTGCATACTCGCCATTGACCGCAATATGCACAACCGTTCCAACATGATGGCACTCACAATACTCAATGCCAAGGCGCGTCATCAGCTTGCCGTTTCCTGCAGCAACCTTTACGCCGTCTACGACTGCGGTGACACCGTTTCCGCTGATCTCCTCAATATCAGAAACCCTGCTTCGATCAATTGTTTTTCCATATGCCTTCTGAAGGCTCTTGCTGATCGGATGCGAGGAAGCACTCTCTGCCAGTGCCGCATACTCAATCAGTTTCGCATCATCCATGCTGGAATGATGCACACCGCTCACCTCAAACACGCCCTGGGTCATGGTTCCGGTCTTATCAAATACCACATATTTTGCCTGGGAAAGTGTCTCCAGATAATTTGAACCCTTTACCAGTACACCTTCCTTGCTCGCTCCGCCGATTCCTGCAAAAAAGCTGAGCGGGATACTGATGACCAGTGCACATGGGCAGCTGATTACGAGGAAGGTCAGGGCACGATAAATCCAGTCGCCCCACTCCGGAGACAGACCCATGAAAAACATCCGTACAAGCGGCGGAAGAATCGCCAATGCCAGTGCGCCGTAGCAGACTGCCGGCGTATAGATTCGTGCAAATTTTGAGATAAAGTTTTCGGAACGGGATTTGCGGGAACTGGAATTTTCCACAAGCTCCAGAACCTTCGCTACCGTAGACTCGCCGAACTCCTTCGTCGTACGGATGTGAAGCACACCTGTCATGTTGATGCAGCCGCTGATGACTTCTTCTCCCTCGGAAACGTCACGCGGAAGGCTCTCACCAGTCAGTGCACTCGTATTCAGAGAAGATTTTCCTTCAGTAACAATACCATCGATCGGCACCTTTTCACCCGGCTGTACAATGATTGTCGTTCCGATCGCGACCTCATCCGGATCGACCTGCTCCAGCTTTCCGTCACGCTCTACATTCGCGTAATCCGGACGGATATCCATCAGGTCACTGATATTTCTTCTGCTCTTTCCAACTGCATAGCTCTGGAACAGCTCGCCGATCTGATAAAACAGCATAACAGCTACACCTTCCTTATAATCGCCAAGCAAAATGGCGCCGATAGTCGCGATCGCCATCAGAAAGTTTTCATCAAATACCTGCTTATTGCAGATACCTTTCCACGCCTTTTTCAGAATATCGTGTCCGATCACCAGGTACGGAACCATAAATAACACAAATTGCAGCCAGCCCTCTGCCGGAAGCAGAGACAGCACGACGATCAGCGCTGCCGCCACGATGATACGGATCAGCATTTTTTTCTGCTTCTTGTTCATAATCTTTTCTCCCATCCCACAGCGAACCCACGTGTCCTGCAGAACAGCCGGCTTCTCTTTCCACCGCTGCCTCTGCACATCCCCGGTCCGATCTGTGCGCTTTCTGTCTGATAAACCCCGGGCTTTTTCTATCCGAATCCATACGGAAAGAACAGGCCCGGGGCAATCTATTCTAATACAGAGCTCACAAACAGATCGATTCTCTCTCTTTTCTGAATTCTGTACAAGTTCGTAACTGTTCAGAGCCAACCTCCAAAATGCTACGCATTTCGTCGGTGTGGCGTATCCGCCAAATAAAATTTCAAAAACAGGCTTAAAAATGCGAGCATTTTACGCCTGTTTTATGAAATTTTGCTTGGCTCTGAACAGTTACACAAGTTCTTTATTTTTCAGCATCTGCCAAAACAAAGACGGTCAAACAGGCGATGCCCGCTCAGTCCTTTACGTGCTTCGCCTAAAATGTTACTTTTACAGATAGATTTCGCAATCGTCTTCTACCTTCTTGCAGTTCTTCAGAACATCTTTCATAACAGTCTTCGGATCCTGGCCCTCTTCGAACTCAACGATCATCTTCAGGGTCATGAAGTTTACTGTCGCGTCCTTTACACCGGCGGTGTTTTTTGCAGCCTCTTCCATCTTGTTTGCACAGTTTGCGCAGTCTACTTCGATTTTGTACGTCTTTTTCATGATTGTTTTTCCTTTCTCTTCCATATTATAGTGTAATTTATTTTTTTGTTCTTTTTATCATATGAACATTTATTCATATGTTTGTTTTTATTATAACGTCTATTTCTGATTTGTCAAGTCTTTCTTCTCTTTTTCGCTTCATTTTTTCACTTTAGTTTTTTCCGTTTTCCCGCATGCAAACTTACTGTTTTTTATATTTCCTATTGACACAATAGGGAATATAGAGTATTATGAAAATAACTTTTTTTTGAATAGGGAGGACTATTATGAAACGTTTAAATCTAATGAAAAAAGTAACCGGTCTTCTTCTGAGTGCAGCTATGGTAGTTGGATTCTCTGCAGCCGCAATGGCAGAAGAGCCACAGGCAGCTGCAATCGATGCTGAGGCATTTGACGCACTCGTCTCTTCCGGCCCGGTCGCAGACGACGCTGCTATCGAGGCAAACAGCTGGGCATCCGCAGTAAAGGAAGCAGGCGTACTCCGTGTCGGCGGCACACGCACCTCTTTCCTCTTCAGCCAGCTTGACGAGACAGACAACAGCATCCGCGGATTTGATGCCGGTCTGTATCAGCTGCTCGCCGGTTACATTCTTGGCGATTCTTCTAAATACGAAGTAACTCAGGTAGATTCCAGCACACGTGAGTCTGTTCTGCAGAGCGGACAGGTAGACGCTGTATTTGCTACCTACTCCATCACAGATGCCCGCAAGGAAGTCATTTCCTTCGCAGGTCCGTACTACTCTTCCCAGCAGGCCGTTCTGGTAAAAGCAGGCAACACCGATATTGCAGGTGTAGACGATCTCGCAGGCAAGACCGTTGCCACCCAGTCCGGTTCCACCGGTCCTGACATCCTTGCCGAGTATGCACCGGAAGCTACCGTACAGGAATTTGCAAACGACCAGGAAGCACGTACCGCTCTGGAGCAGGGCCGTGTCGATGCTTACGTGACAGACTACACACTTCTGCTGAATGCAATCGTAAAGAACCCGGGCGCTTATGAGATCGCCGGAGATGTATTTGGACCGGAAGATAATTACGGTATTGGCTTGCCTCTTGACTCTGATGGTGTTATATTTGTAAATGATTTCCTGAAGAAAATTGAGGAAGACGGTACATGGGCAGATCTGTGGAAGATCAGCCTTGGCGACCGCACCGGTATTGAGACTGTACCGGACGCTCCGGCTATCGAAGAATAATCGACTGACCAATTCAAAGATCACAGTAAGAGCTTTCGGGATTTCTCCTGGAAGCTCTTTTTCGTGAAAGGAGGACTCTATGGACATTTCTGCACTTCTTACCCAGTATGGGGACAAATACCTGCAGGCGCTTCTGACAACCTGGAAACTGACTGTATTTTCTTTTGCCATCGCATTTCTGATCGGCATTCTGATCACAGTTATCCGCGTCTGCCCAATTCGTCCGCTTCAGCTGTTTGGTGACTTTTACGTTCAGATTTTCCGCAACATTCCGGGCGCAGCCCTTTTGATCCTGCTTGTTTATGCGCTTCCTTATCTGAATATCATTCTTTCCTATTATACGTGTGTGCTGATCGCGACCTCGCTGATCCCATCTGCGTTCTGTTCCGAGTATCTGATGGCCGGCATGAACACGATCGCTCCGGGGCAGATCGAAGCCGCCCGTGCACTTGGCATGTCCTTTTCAAAGATCATGAAAAATATCGTGATCCCTCAAGCACTGCGTTCCAGTGTGCTTTCTCTGACGAATCTGCTGGTTGCCACTATGCTGACAACCGCACTTGCCTCCCAGGTGCCCCTGAATCCGATGGACCTGACCGGCCTCGTCTCCCACATCAACACGCATGCCGTCGGCGGTGTTACTGCCTTTTTAATCTCTGCTGTTTTGTACTGTGCAACTGCCGTCGTCATCGGACAGATCGGTGCCAGAATTGACCGGAAAGTGAGGATCCTGCGATGAAACAAAAACAACCAACGATTCGTGACGCTCTCTATGAAGCACCAGGTCCGAAAGCCCGCAAACGAATTGCAGTGGCAACCGTACTCTCCATTTTAGCCCTCGCCGCTCTCGTGATCGCAGTCATCCGTCGTTTTGCAGAAAACGGACAGCTTGATGCCAGATACTGGTCGATCTTCACACGCTATACGACCTGGCGTTTTCTCGGCTACGGTCTCGTCGGTACGATGACTGCTGCTCTCACAGCCGGCATCATCACCTTCTTCGTCGGCCTTTTGCTCATGATGGGCCGCATCAGTTCATTCAAAGTGCTCCGCGCACTGTGCACCGTGCTGATCGAGTTCAGCCGCGGTGTCCCGACACTTCTTTTTATTTATTTCTTTCTGCTTGTCGTACCACAGTTCGGCATCCGGCTTCCGGCTCTTTGGAAGGTCGCAGCCCCTGTTGCGATTTCCGCCTGCGGTGTTGTGGCAGAAGTACTCCGCTCCGGTGTCAATGCCGTACCGAAAGGTCAGACGGAAGCGGCACTCTCACTCGGCATGCGCCGCAGCAGCGTTTTTTTCAAGATCATCTTCCCGCAGGCGCTGCGCTTTGTCGTACCGGCCCTGATCTCAGAACTTGTCATCGTCCTGAAAGATACGACGTTCGCCTATATCGTCAGCTACTCGGACCTTATGCAGAATGCACGTGTCCTGATCAGTAATTACGATGCACTGCTCTCCGTTTATCTTGTGACAGCGATCATCTACATTCTGATCAACTACATTTTAAATAAGATATCAGTTGCTGTAGCAAGGCGCACTCGTTAAAACCATCTCCCTGTCAGGGTATGTCTGAAAAATATTTTCTGCATCCTGCAGATTTTCCACATTTTGCATCTTTTGTATCTACAGGCCATTGTTCCATTAAAGGAGGTACTCCATGAATTCTTCTGAAACGAAAACAGCTCCACCGATCATCGAGCTCTCCCATGTCGATAAACACTTTGGACAGCTGCATGTCTTAAAGGACATCAGCCTCTCCGTAAAAAAGGGCGAGGTTGTCGTAATCATCGGCCCGTCCGGTTCCGGAAAATCGACCCTGTGCCGCACGATCAACCGATTGGAAACAATCGATTCCGGTGAGATCCGCATTGACGGTACCACACTCCCGGAAGAGGGGAAAAAGCTCGCCGAGCTTCGCTCCCAGGTTGGCATGGTATTTCAGTCCTTCAACCTGTTCGCCCACAAAACAATCCTCGACAACGTCACAATTGCTCCGATCGATGTGCTCGGCAAGTCAAAAAAAGAAGCCCGTGCGGAGGCAATGGAGCTTCTGAAACGTGTCGGCGTGGACAGCCAGGCTGCCAAAGTCCCGGCTCAGCTCTCCGGCGGACAGCAGCAGCGCGTCGCGATCGCCCGCGCCCTTGCAATGCATCCGAAGGCAATCCTCTTTGACGAGCCGACCAGCGCTCTCGACCCTGAAATGATCGGCGAGGTGCTTGATGTCATGACTGCACTCGCAAAAGACGGCATGACCATGGTTGTCGTCACTCACGAAATGAATTTCGCCAGACGCGTCGCTGACCGCATTCTCTTCATGGACAACGGCAGCATCCTTGAGGAAAATACACCGGAGGAATTTTTCACCAATCCGCAGACAAAGCGTGCGCAGGATTTTCTGAATTCGATTCAGGCGCACTGAGCGGATAATTGCAGGCTATTCTCCAGTTCGAATGATACGCGGCTATTTTGCAGCTTATCCTTTTACACGGTTGATCAAAACAGGCAGATATGTTTTTATGACCTTTTCGGGACACATAAAAACATATCTGCCTGTTTTATCGTGTTTCATACGGTGATCCATCTCACCGCACTCTCACATCACTGTTTTCTGATTTATTCTGTTTCTGAGTAAAGCGGACATCGGCAATCCACTTCGCGACTGCGTTCATGCAATGTATTGTCTGTTTTTATTCACCGTCTACTTGTGAAGGAAAGAAAAAAGTCCCTTCTTCTCATACGGCTCCTGCTTAATTCCTGTCACCGTATAACCGGTCTTTGTGATCGCCTCACGCAGCTTGCCCTCGTCAATCGGCGTTTCTGAGAGGATTACCGTCTCTCCCTTGCTGTGTGATGACGTTACCTTCTTTACTTTAAAAGCGCCGCGGACTGCTTCATTGATATGTGCCTCGCACATACCGCACTGCATTCCGTCTACGCCTACTGTGATCTGTGTCATAATTTCTGTTTTCCTTTCTGTCTCATTCCAGCAAAGCAAATCCATGCGATTGTTCTTACTTATTATACTGGTATATCGTTATCGAAATAACTATACCACTCACTTGTATGCGAATCCATCAAACGAAAGCTCACACCCATGCGCAATCCTGCTGCAGATATTGACTGCAGCTCCCATCACTCCGGCATACTCGCCGTCCTTCGTCTCCACCTTCATCCTCTTACGGTCCTCGCTGAGTTCCACGTTTTTCAGGTCATCCTTTTCTCTCAGCTCTCTTAAGATCTCTTCTGCTTCTGCATCTGTAATCTCTTTTGACAAACGATAGTATCTGCCCATCATTTTCGCCTCACTTTGGTTTGTTTTTTCTAACTTTTGTCTGTATTATAACACTTTTGTGAAAATGCGGCGTTTTTTTCTTGTCCGGTAATTGACTTTTTTTCTCATTTTCAGGCACTTTTCTGTAAAACAAAAAAAGTCCCCGCCGCACTCTGTACGACAGGAGCTTCAATTTCAAATTCAAAACAAATATTCTCTCTACTATATCAGAACTATTATGGCAATCCCTGTTTCTTATTCTTTAGCGTGATCCTCATCACTTTCGGCTCTGTTTCCGGTGGATTCCTCCTGCTCTTTTTTCGCGGTATCATCCCCCTGCGGATGCTTCACATTCTGGTACAGCAGCCAGCCGCCGAAAATCAGAATCCCGATCCCGATCACCAGGAACAGCACCATAAACACATTGATGACCATCGACTGCGAATTCGCATCCGGATTTTGATACATCTGATATGCCAGATAGATCAGATAAGCGCCCACAATCATATACAAACCAAATCTTGTCCGTTCTCTTCCCATACTGTTCCCTTTCTCTCACCTTATTTTTACTTACTTTCTCAGTTCTCTTTTCACTTCTCAACTACTGATTACGCCATCCCTCAGATATGAGTATTATTCGGCTCACCTATAGCAATTCAATAAAATAATGCAGGCAAGACGATTTGGCAGAGCGCGAAAGACAAGGATGAAATCTGCAGGCGTGCTGACGCACGGCAAAGATTTCTGACGCAGTATTTCACGCTCTGACAGATCGGATGGGATGCATTATTTTGCAGAATTGCTATAAGCCATTATATCAAATCACGGAAAATATAACAAGCACAGGAGCGATTTCTACCTTTTCGCTGACTGAATTTTCTGAATTGTCCCGTTTTTTTATTTTTTTGCAAAACTTCATTTTTTATAAAAAAACACTTGCTTTTTCCAAAAACATTTGTTATACTTTTAGAGCTGTAACAAATAAGCAGTTTCATCACAGCAAAGCGATGCGTGGCTCAGCTTGGTAGAGCGCTGCGTTCGGGACGCAGAGGTCGCAGGTTCAAATCCTGTCGCATCGATTAACTGGCAAAAGCATCGCAGATCTTTCTATAAGATTTGTGATGTTTTTTATTTTACGTTAAAAAATCAAAAGCGTATATTGCAATAAAAAAATGCATATGTTATATGCAAGCAGGCAAAATGATGAGATGTGTTCATAAGTAGCACAGCAAAAGGCCCCGAAGTTCGCACCTTCGGGGCCTTTCTTATTCCGTTTTGGCGGGGCAACATGCTCTAAAGACCGACTGCTAACTGCTATTTTCAGGCACTGCCACCCTTCTCGTTCTGCAACGTTCCTTTCAGTTTACTTTTTTCGCAGCTCATCTTTTGACCGCTAATCAGTTCAAGAATCTGCTCCCCAGCTCTCCTTCCCATCTCAAACAGTGGCATTTCTACTGTTGTCAGTCTCGGTCTGAGCACATCTCCGATTTTATTTCCAATTCCACCCACAAAAATATCTTTTCCTATCGTAAGATTCTGATCCCGCGCATAATCATATACACCTGCTGCCATACTATCATTCATTGAAAAAATTACATTTACGTGTTTGCCCAAAAGCCGTTCCGCCGCTTCATAACCAAATTCTCTGCTCCAGTCTCCGTAATAAACCAGCTCCGGATTAAAAAGCACACCCCTGCGAAACAATGCCTTCTGACAGCCAAGCAGACGGTCAATCGTATGTACGCTGTTTTTTTCTCCTGCAATAATTCCAAGTGAAACCACTTTATCCTTAAGAAGGCAGCTCACAACCGCATCAGCTGCCTTTTCGTCGTCAAATACGATCGATGGAATTTCTTTTTTATCAGCAAAGCCATAGACTACTACAATTGGCACGTTTGCATCCTGTTCCAGCATTTCGGATAAGTCTCGGCTATGTGCACTCACATAAATAATCCCTTCCACCTGTTTCGCACGCATCATGGCAATTTCCTCATCGAGATGTTTTTTAAACTCCTCATGATAACTAAAATCATTTCCATATTTTTTATAAATACGCAGATTTCCAAGCACAAAATTGTAGTCCTGCTCTTCCAGATAGTCATCGATACCGTCTACAATCTCCGGTGCATTAAAAACAGTGAGATCCTCTGTAATAATTCCAATCATTCTGGTCTCACGGCACTTCAGATTGCGCGCAACAACGTTCGGAACATAATTCATACGCTCCACCTGTTCCAAAACCATCTGCCTTGTTTTTTCACTTACTTTCCCTTTATGATTCAAAATGTTTGAAACCGTCGCAATGGATACATCACATGCTTTTGCGATTTCCCGTATCGTAGCCATATTTAATCCCCGCATCTCTTCCAGGTATCTGGAATTTTAATTTTATTATAATCTTGCCAGATGCTTTTGTCAGCACCTTTTTGTCCTGCAGAACGGATGCAGTCCCCTCTGCTGTTTATCTCGCTATGCCCCAGCGGGAGGCTTTTCTGGCTCGGTTAAAACACCTCTTCACAATACGGTTTCGAATCCCAAAATTACAAACGCCCAAGCCACGATGACCGTACCTGCATAATCTTCTCCCGGCTATCCAGCATCTTTTTCATGCGCAGTACAGCTTCCACATCCAATTCCCCGTATTTTTCCTCCATACGGGTCAGAGACTCAATCTCCGCAATTGTACACCATGGAAGCCATCGTCCAAGACCGTTGTGATACTGCATTGCAAGTTCTCCGCTCTCTTCTACCAGCCCAGGATAATAATGCCCCAGCTTACGATTCCAGTCTGTCGTCTGCTTTGTATTTCCATTTAGGAAACGGCAAAATTCCAGATAATGCTCATCCCCTGTCCAAAGCCACAACCGATAGTACTCATATGGCATATATCCCATCATAACATCCGCATGAGAGTGACCTGTTGCAATCAGGCTCAACCCTGTAAAGGTTACCTTGTCAAACACAGCATTTCCCTTATACGGATACACCGGATAATTCCAGACATACGTCCAGGTTTCACAGAAATCCGCTGCCCCACAGGCTGCATCCAGATATCGACTATCTCCGGTCATTTCATATAACGCATTGAATGCATAGACTGCAATCATCCCGGCTTCCTTGTCGATTGTGTTATCATTGTCCGCCGTTCCGCCCACAAACTGCATCGGCTGATAAATATGCTTCAGACAAAATTCCCCCGCTTTTTCTGCTGCTGCCCGATACTTCTGATCACCGGTCCACCAGTAGAGATTCACCAGAAAACGCACCACATTGCTTGTATTAAATTTCCCGGTATGTACTGGATATCCCTTCTCATCGTAGGCACGATACCACGAACCATCTTCATTCTGATGTTCTGACATCCAGTTCCCATAGCGGATACAAAATTCCTTCCACTGTGTGCATTCCTGTCCGTTTTGCTCTGCCAGAAGCGCACACACCAGAATTCCTTCCATTCCATCCGCTGCCGTCCTCGTATAGGTCGGATATTCTTTTCGGAAAGTGTCTGGAAATGCGTTATACCACACACGCGGCAGAACACTGTCCTTCGCAGATTCATTCACCCAGAAATCAATGATCCGAAACGCTTTTTCTATTTTTTTCGAGTCATGATTCCGATATCCATACCGTAAGAGCTGATAGGCGCACATTGTCTGCTGTCCTACAAATCCCATTTGAAAGCTAATATCACACACGGTTCCCTCCGGCACTGTCGTCCAGAACGGAATTCCCATCGCACCGTTGTACTCCTGACAGTATGTATCAAGCAGCCTGATTCCATCCTCATATACCATTTTCTGATCTGCCCGCACATGTTCTGGCGTTTCTTTTTTATAGAAATAGCGCCATACTGTCCGCAGCGCCTCATATGAATCTACTGCTTCTCCACCGGAAATGGATATTGTATATTCATGCTTCACATCCTGCCGTACCGGATGACTCCTCCTAGCCCATCCAGTAGTGCGATCAATATAATTTTTTTCCCCTTCGCTTCCCGGAAAATTGTAACACAGCTGTACACCCCCTGCTTTTCTAATTCCAAGCGATGCATATTGGAACGATGCATCTGTAAGCCAGCCAGCTTCCGGCTCTTTCATTCCAATATCCGGAACCGGTGAAACATGTTTCAACGCCAGATACTGTTTTCTTTGCGTATGATACAGCTCTACATACGGCATTGCCATGCGCGTCACACGCATCAAAAAGTATCGGTCATCCGGATCACTTCCAAATGCTCCCGCTACCACATTTTCATTTTTCCGATACCAGATTCCCGGAATAAACATCTCATATTCCGAAAAACTGCCGCTGTTTTCCTCACTTACTGCAAAACAAGTGGAAAATCCGGCATCATGCCCATCTGCATTCTCTACTGTCACCTTTCTTGAAAGAATCCATTCCCTTTCTTCCTGTCTGTAACAGTCCTTAAACAAAAAACGGCTTCCGTTTTTTGTTGTAATTTCCGCAATTCCAACGTATCCTCTTTCTGTTTTTTCCACCTGCTCATATCCACTTTTGTAAACGGTTCTTCCGCCGTCCGCTTCATGAATCTCCAGTTCAGCCGGTTCTTTTGCCACACAGGAACCATTTTTGAAGCATATTTTCATTCCTTTCCTGTCATTTTTATTCTTTTCAAAACAGATTTCACCTTTCATATCAATGCTCCTTTATCCTTTGATTCCTGTCATGGAAATTCCTTCTACAAAATATTTGTTTCCGATAAAAAAGAAAATCAACGCCGGGACACTGACCATGATTGCAAGTGCCAGAACCGCCCCGTAATTGGTCGAGTACACCCCTTTAAATAAATACAGCCCAAGCGTCAGTGTTTTCAATTCCTGATGACCATTCAGGTAAATGACCGTATAAAAAAATTCATTCCAGCAATTCACAAACGCAAACAGGGCTACGACAATCATCGCCGGCTTTACAAGCGGAAGCATAATACTCACAAAAATTCTCAGATATCCTGCTCCGTCCACTCTCGCCGCCTCATCCAGCTCTCTTGGGATCGTCTGAAAAAACTGCCGGAGCATAAACGTAAAATATGCACTTCCGCCAAACCAGGCAGGTACAACAAGTGGTGCGATTGTTCCAAGTAAGTGCAGTCGATTCCACATCTGATACTGCGGGATTAACGTCACTGCGCTCGGCAGCATCATCGTTGAGATGATCAGCATAAACCACACGTTTTTCCCCTTAAACTCAAATCTTGAAAATCCGTATGCTGTCAGACTGGAGGAAATCACCGTCCCCATCACAAACAGCAGCGTTATTACACAGGAATTGCGAAGCTGCAGCCACAAATCTGTCTGTGCCAAAGCCGCCTGATAATTTTGCAGCGTGGCATTTTTCGGCAGCAGCAGCGGCGGATTCGCATACAGCTCCTCCAGTCCCATAAAAGAACTTCTTATCATCCAGAAAACAGGGAAAAGAAAAACCAGTCCGACAAATACTGCCAGCAGAATCAAAACCATATTCCATATCTTTTTTCCACGTACTGTCATTTTTTCCCCCTCAATTCTCATGTACCCAATACCGTTTTGTCACAAATAAGATTGCAGTAATCAGCAGAACAACGACAAACATCCCCCAGCTCTCCGCGCAGGCCAGTCCCATTTTCAGCTGTTTGAACGCATGATCGTAAATCATGACATTCATAAAATACGTCATACGGTTCGGGCTTCCATTATCAGAGAGCATAATACTCTGTGCATAAATCTGCAGTGAATTCACCAGACACATGACCAGCTGAAAAAAAACAACCGGCGAAATCGACGGAAATACCGCATACCGAAAACGATCCACTGCATTTCCTCCGTCGACTTCCACTGCCTCAATCAGACTTCGCGGCACGTCCTGCAATGTTGCAATCATAATTACAATCGAACCGCCGCAAGTCCACAGGCTGATCGCCAGCAAAGATACAAAAATCAGTTTATTATCCATCAGCCAGTTCAGCGATCCCAGATGCATCATTCGAAGCAACTGGTTCATCAGTCCATTTCGATAGTCCAGAATCCAGTTCCAGACTACCGTGCTTGCCACGATTGGAATTACCGAGGGAAGAAAATACAATGCCCTTAAAATACCTCTCCCCCTGAAACTACGATTCAGCAGAAGCGCCACTGCAATCGAAAAAATCATGGTTAATACTGCGTTCAATCCGGCATAAATCAAAGTCACTGACAAAGATTTTAAAAACAGAGAAGAGGGAGACGTCAGCATTGTAATATAGTTTTGCAGGCCATTCCATTTCGGCTTTGTCAGAACAGAAAATTCTGTAAAACTATAGTAAAGACTAATCAGCATCGGACCAGCCGTAAATATTAAAAATCCAAGTATCCCAGGTGCCGCAAACAGATATCCCGCTTTGCCTTCTGATATCTGTTTTTTTCTTTTTCTGTCTTTTTGCATTTTTCAGCCTCCATCATCTCTGTTTTACCGACGGTCTTTTATTTTTCGAATGCTGCTCTCATTTCATCCATAACGCTGCCTAATATTTCTGCTGCGCTTCCATCGCCGGTCCATACGGAATCGATAACAGAATCACTCACTGCCATCATATCTGCCCAATTTGCTGTATAGTATACCGGCCACTGCGCAATGGCACCTTCCGTATTCGTATAGCTCAAAATTGCTTCTTTGGCATCTTCCGTAATATTTTCTCCCGATGCCCATTTCTCGATTTTTGCTTCGTCTGTATACCAGCTTGCTTCGTTCGGCAGCCATGCACCAGTTTTCAGAATATCCGTCACGCGCTCCGGATCCATCATGTAAGCGTAAAATTCCAACGTCTCTTCCGGATGCTCCGTCGTGTTAAACATAACCGCAGGACCTCCGGCATTCATTGTAACTGCTTTTTCCATCTTCGGCAAAACAGCAACACCGTAGTTTACATCTGCTTCCTTTTTCGCGTTAATTACGTTTGAAAGATCCCACGAACCGTTAATATACATTGCCACATCACCAGAAATCATTGCCTTATCTGCGGAACCGATGCTGCTGACCAGACTGGAGGTCGTCGCCGGAGCTACCTGATCCTTATTAAACAGGTCTGCGATCTTCTGGATTCCCTCTAAAGAAGCATCCTGATCCAGAAGGAATTCGCTTCCATCCGCCGATACAATACCGCCTCCGTTTGCATAGGCCGCCCACATATAATTAAACTGATACAATGAGTTAAACGCTACGCCATACTGCGTTGTACGTGATGCATCAAAACCATCGTCCGCAGCTGTGTTTCCATCCTCATCGATGGTAAGCTTCTTGCAGATCGTTACGAATTCATCCCAGTCCCACGCATCTTCTACGGAAGAAGCAGGATATTCGACTCCGTACTTATCAAAAATATCTTTATTGTAATAAAGAAGCATCAGCTGATTGGAAAGTCCAAGCCCGTAAATCTTTCCGTCATTTCCCCGGATTGTAACCGAATCCAGTTTTTCCCCGATTGTGCCGTCTGTAATCGCATCATCTAGACTGTACAGCAGCCCTGCGTCTGCGTATTTAATTACATCCGCTTCCGCCATATAGCTGATATCCGGCAAATCATTAGATGACGCAAGCGTCGCAATCGTTGTCGTGATAGAGCCGTCTGCCGGAATCACGGTCTGTTTGATCTGAATACCCGGATGGCTCTCTTCATATGCTGCGCAGGCCGATTCAATAATCGCCTTCTGTGTATCATCCGCATAATAAAGAAATTCAATCTCGGTCTCTCCGTCTGCCAGTACAGTCATCCCATATCCGCCAAATACCGAAATTCCCATTGTTGCTGCCATAAGAAACGATAATCCTCTTCTTTTCATACATGCCTTCCTTTCTGAATTTACTTTCCGATACTCTGTTTTTCTTGGATAAAACGTTTAATCCTTTTTCTTAAAATTATCATACTTTATCTATTTAGTCAACACTATTTTTAACGTTTTTTTCTAATTTTGTTTTGTTTTTATTGATTTTATATGCATTTTTACGTAATTAAACGTTTTATTTTTATTTGATGTTTTTGATAGATCAACATTTACTCTAATATTTTCACAGGAATTCTATAGAAATTTATATTTTTTTGTAAAAAACACTTGCATTTTTCAAAAAGGAATGATATACTGTCAAAGTTGAAACGTGACAAAAACAACTTCATAACGATGCGTGGCTCAGCTTGGTAGAGCGCTGCGTTCGGGACGCAGAGGTCGCAGGTTCAAATCCTGTCGCATCGATTCCTTGGCAGGGGCACCGCAAATTCTTTTTTCGAAAGAGTTTGCGGTTCTTTTTATTTTAATGACAAAAGGGGCATGACATAACATGCCCCTAACTATATTTTTCTACTTCCCCTGTTTCATGATCTTCACCAGACGGCTCGTACCGAGACGGTCCGCCCCAAGCTCGATGAACTTCTCTGCATCATCAAAAGAGGAGATGCCACCCGCCGCTTTCACCTTCACAACCGGTCCGACGTGTTCCTTCATCAGCTTTACGTCTGCAAACGTCGCGCCTGCTTTGGAAAAGCCGGTGGAGGTCTTGATGAACTCTGCGCCTGCTTTCGTCACGAGTTCGCACATTTTTATTTTTTCCTCATCGGTCAGAAGGCAGGTCTCAATGATCACCTTCAGGATTCGGCCCTCGCACGCTTCGTGAATCGCACGGATTTCCGCCTCGATCTCGTCATATCTGCGATCCTTCAGAAAACCGATGTTGAGCACCATATCGATCTCGGATGCGCCGTTTGCAACCGCATCTTTTGTCTCAAATACCTTTGTCGCTGTGGTACTGTAGCCGTTTGGAAAACCGATCACGGTGCAGATTGGCAGCCTGCCGTTCACGTATTCCGCCGCCTGTTTTACGTAAGAAGGCGGAATGCAGGCCGATGCGGTATGATATTTCATCGCATCATCCAGGATCCCCCAGATTTCTTCCCAGGTCGCTGTCTGTGCCAGCAGGGTATGGTCTACTTTGCTTAAAATTTCTTCTGTTGTCATGCTTATTCCTCTTTCTTTTGATAACTCAGACTTGCCCGACTCAGTTTATATTAATCGGGCTGATTCTCCCGATCCTGCCGGATCAGTCTGCGGATTGCTTCTACGCCGACTGTGATCGCTGCCTCCGTGTCATGGACGATCGGATTTTCCATGCCAAGTGCATTGCGCTCCTGGTTGCCTACTACAAGGAAGGTGGAACCGCAGCGAACTCTCAGATGTGCCGCCACGATAAATAACGCAGCCGATTCCATCTCAGATGCTTTACAGCCCATGCGCTTCCATGCTTCCCATTTGTTCAGCAGCTCATAGCTGACCGGCATCCGCTCAGGCTCATGCTGTCCGTAAAAGGCATCCTTGCACTGAACGACACCGGTATGATAACGATAGCCGAGTGCTTTACAGGAAGACACCAGCGCATTCGCCACTTCAAGATCTGCGACTGCCGGATATTCGATCGGTGCATACTCCCGGCTCGTGCCTTCCATACGGACTGCTCCTGTCGCTACGATCAAATCTCCGCCCTTCACGTCAAGTTCAATGCCGCCGCAGGTGCCGACACGGATAAAGGTATTTGCCCCGCACTGCACCAGCTCTTCCATCGCGATTGAAGCCGATGGTCCTCCGATACCGGTGGAAGTCACGCTGACCTTTTCTCCATCCAGATAGCCGGTATATGTCACAAACTCCCGGCTGTCCGCGATCAGCTTCGCGTCCTCAAAGTGCTTTGCGATCTTCTCACAGCGCTTCGGGTCGCCCGGCAGGATGACATACCGTCCCACATCGCCCGGTCTGATCTGCAAATGATATTGTAATCCGACCTCTCCTGAATAATTTTGCATATTTACTCCTCCTTGCTTTTCTGTTGTCTTCAGACACGCTCTGACTGTGCAATAATCTCTTCTACAATCTCCGAATCCTCGCCAAGATCATGCGTAAACATTTTTTGAATTTCTTCTGTACTTTTTCCCTGCGTTTTCTGCCTCTCATTCGCAATAGTCATTTCTGGCTCGTTTTTCTTCTATTATAGCTTTTCCATTTTTCTTCTGCAACCGTTTCCTCAACCCTTTCCTTGTGTCGTGGCTTGTTTTATCTTTTTGTATATCAATAATTTCTGCAGCTGCGAATCCCCGCTCTGCCCTCGTATTTCAGTCAAAACGGATATTCGCAATCCGCTTCGCTACTTGTAGGATCATAAGGGATCCTCCCACAAGTGGGTCCTTCCTTATGATATTTCATAACCGAGTAGCTGCTTCGCAGCTTATCAGGA